>ERZ795049.5204-NODE-5204-length-12217-cov-9.644055_pt1 | contig 12217 bp, 6 predicted proteins | sample MGYA00375133_ERZ795049 | MGnify/ENA primary metagenome ERZ795049 (study PRJEB30178, sample SAMN05720147) | activated sludge metagenome | isolation source: anaerobic digester from wastewater treatment plant | place: Japan | collected 2015-04-20 ...
ACCGTACTTGTATAAGCACCGCCATCACTTAAAGTTAAAGACCAATTATTTTCATTATTCATTCCAATGTTTTCAATAGTAACTCGTGGTGTTACAGTAGTACCGGAGGTTATTAAACAGGGAACAATAATTTCTTTTACTGCTAAATCATGAGCTGTAGCTTCCGAAATTGTAACGCTACCGGCTATAAAATGTGGTTCTTCATCGGCAAAACCGTCACCATAAACAAAGTAGTCAATGGTTTGGTCGCCAACAAGTAACGCGTTTGTAACACTAACTTGGAAGTTAAAAGTTCCCCCGGTGTATGCACCGCAGCCACTCGCTGTATCTCTCCCCCAAAGTACATTTTGACCATTAATTCTTAAATTCAAGTGAGCATCATCACATCCATTTGGTGTTGTAAGAGGGTCGCTAGTGCCGTCTACATTGAGAAGCATACCTGCCGGAAATACCATTATTAAGCCGTCCATCCATTCTGCACCTAATTGTTCGTAAGTCATCGTAAACTCTAAAATCTGTGGTCCATTTATCCATCCGTTTAAGTTTGTAACAGTTGCTTCTGTAATAGATTTCGCCCCTTTTGTGGGCGGAATTGTTTTTTCAGCACTCAATCGGTTGGTTTTGGGTGCCAAACCGTTATAATTTTGTGCATAGGCTAAACCTCCCAAAAGAAAAGTTAAAGCCAAAAATAAGGTAAACGTTTTTTTCATAATTTTACAATTTTAATATTAACAATTTTCCAAAATGCAAGTATATATAAATTTTTAATAACTATAATTTTTTTTAGGGCGTGCCCCCTCGCTACGCTTGGGGTCGGTCTTCGGCTGCAAGTCCGCGGGCACAAGCCGTGGGGACGCAAGGCGGCAAAAAGAGCTTACAAGCTCGCTTTTTTGCCGCCGCGTCCCCAGCGGCTTCCGCCCTTGCGGGCTTTCCGCCTGCGCCCTCACGCACGCCAAGTTGTTCGTGCAAAGCCTTTTATAAAGAGAGTTGAAAGCAGAAAGAGAACAGAAAACAGTGTGAAAGTATAGCCGGAACGCTCAAAAAGAAATCTCTTTTTAATCTCTACCCGGCATAGTTCGTAGTGATTATTCTTTAATTATAAGTTCACTATTGGTTACCCATAGCCCAAAATAGGAATTTCTTGCGTTTGTTCGTTTTAACAATATTAAAAATGGCTTGTCATAAATCATTTCTTTTCTTACTTCGTCCCAAGCAAGTGGTAAAGTTGCGCAGTAAACAAAATTTTTATCATTTGAAATTTCGTGTTCCAAAGTCGGAATAAACAGCGAGTTTTCATCTCCTTATTTATTTGTCAACTCCTCCGCAATCAATTCAGCTTGTTTTAGTACGGTTTCGGTTGCAAGTTTTTGCATATCAGGTGGATAACCATATTTTCTTAAAAGTCTTTTTACAGTAACCCTTAATTTTGCTTTTACACTTTCCTTGATTGTCCAATCAATCGTTGCATTCTTTCTGATAGAGTCAGTGAGAACTATAGCAAGTTCTCTCAGTTTTTCTTTGCCCATTAGCTCTTTCGCACTTTCGTTGTTTGCAACGGCTGTGTAAAAAGCATATTCAAAGTCTGACAATTTCATTGTTTTCGCTTCGTTGTCCATGTTAACAATCTCTTTGCTTAGCTTTATCAGTTCTTCTATCACTTCGGCGGCGGAAAGAATTTTATTATGATATTTCCGTATGGCTTCCTCTAACATTTCCTTTAAAGACTGGCTTCTAACAAGGTTTCTTTTGGCTCTTAATTTTATTTCATCGTTGAGTATTTTTTTCAATACTTCAAGGGCGACATTTTTATGCTCCATTCCCTTCAGTTCTAAAAGAAATTCTTCAGAAAGTATTGAAATATCCGGTTTTTTTAATCCCGCCGCATCAAAAATATCAATTACTTTTTCAGTTACCAATGCTTTGTCTATCACCTGGCGGATTGTTGTTTCAAGTTGTTCATCTGTTTTGCCTGAACCCGTACTGTCAAATTTAGCCAAACGAGCTTTTACTGCCTGGAAGAAAGAGATTTCATCTTTGACATCCATAGCTTGGTCGTGAGGAATAGCTATAGCAAAGGCTTTTGATAATGCCGTAACCTCATTTATGTAACGTTTTTTACCGTCTTCCAAACCCAAAATATGCTCTTCGGCAGCTAAAATGATTGAAAGTTTTTTGGACGTGTCGGCTGAGAAGTAATCTTTATAGTTGAACCCACCCCGTTCGGAGGCGGGAGATTCTTTGAACATTTGTGAGACTACTTCTAATTTTTCTAACATCATCTGAACAGCTTCTTCTTGTAAAATAGTGGGATCTCCTTTGCCACCGGCATCGGAATAGAACGAAAGAGCCTGTTTTAAATCGGCTGCGATACCTAAGTAATCTACAATTAAACCGCCGGGTTTGTCTTTGTAAACGCGATTTACCCTTGCAATAGCTTGCATCAAATTATGCCCTTTCATAGGTTTGTCTATATAAAGGGTGTGCATACACGGAACATCAAAACCGGTGAGCCACATATCCCGAACAATAACCAATTTTAATTCATCGTCCGGATTTTTCATGCGATCAGCTAATATACGGCGTTGTTCCTTAGTTGTATGATGTTTTGCAATCTTTGGACCATCGGAAGATGCTGAAGTCATCACTACTTTAATTACACCTTGAGTCAGTTCATCGGAATGCCATTCAGGTCTTAGTTTGATGATGGCTTCATATAGTTCGGCTGCAATTCGGCGACTCATCGCAACAATCATCGCTTTACCTTCAAAAGCGGTCTGTCGTAGCTCAAAATGCTCTATAATATCTTTTGCAATCTGGTTAATTCGATTTTCACTTCCTACCAATGCTTCTAATTGAGTCCATTTGGTTTTTGCTTTCTGAGTATCTGTCAAATCCTCCTGATCAAGCTCATCGTCAAATTCATCAACTAACTTTCTCCCCTCTTCGCTCAAATTTACTTTTGCTAAGCGACTTTCATAATAAATCGGAACAGTTGCTCCATCTTCGACAGCTTGAGCAATGTCATAAATATCCACATAATTACCAAATACAGCAGGTGTATTTATATCGCTGTTTTCAATGGGCGTACCGGTAAAGCCAAGATAGGTTGCATTGGGCAAAGCGTCCCGCATATATTTTGCAAAACCGTAAACTATTTTTTTACCAACGACATCGCCTTGTTCATCTTTGTCATCAATGGTTTTGGCTTTGAATCCATACTGGGTGCGGTGTGCCTCATCGGCAATCACTACAATGTTTTCCCGATCGGATAACAACTCATACACATTACCTTCTTCGGGTTGAAATTTCTGGATGGTTGTAAAAACCACACCCCCCGAACCCACTTTTAAGAGCTCTTTAAGGTGGTTTCTATTTTCCGCTTGTACCGGGTCTTGTCGCAACAATTGTTTCGATGCTGCAAATGTATCGAAAAGCTGATCATCCAAATCGTTACGGTCGGTAATAACCACAACGGTGGGGTTGTTCATTGCCAACACAATTTTACCTGTATAAAAGACCATTGAAAGCGACTTTCCACTCCCTTGGGTGTGCCAAATCACGCCTCCTTTGCGGTCACCAACAGGCTGTCTTTTCACTCCCGGCAAACCGTAACTTTCAGGAGATTCTTCTGCTATTCCCCTCCTTTGGCGAGGTGTCCGCAAATCGGAGGATTCAATTCCCGTCCCCCGTTGAGGTGTCCGCAAATCGGAGGATTCAATTTCCGTTCCCTGTAGATGTGTCCGCAAATCGGAGGATTCAATTCCCGTCTCCTGTAGAGGTGTCCGCAAATCGGAGGATTCAATTCCCCTCCTCTGGAGGGGTGTCCAGCTCTGCTGGACGGGGTGGGTACTCCTTTGAAGCGCAGGATGCTCATACAACATCTCCATAACCGCATCCAAGCTCCGCATGACATCTGCGACCGGAATATGAATAACGGTTAATCCTAAACTTTCTAAATAGGCATCTCTGTTTGCGTCATATTCTACCTTATCATCATGGCTACTTCCATCTATTTCAATTACAACATTGCAGTTGGTACAATAAAAGTCAACAATGTAATTGCCGATTATTTTTTGACGGTCAAAGTCGTATCCTTTAAATTGCTTGTTCTTAACCCGATTCCAGAAAACCACTTCCGATAAATTGCCTGCTTGACGCAATGCACGTGCACGTTCTTTAAGTTTTGGATTGTAAGGAAGGCTGAAATAGTTTTGGGAGTTGCGATACAAGCCGGGGTCTTCGACCACCCCGTCCAGTCCCTCAGGATGTGAAAGCCCCATCCCGTCAGACTCTGTTTGCCATTTCTCAGGAGTAAGAAGACCCACCCCGTCAGACTGCGTCTGACACCCCTCCAAAGGAGGGGAATAGGAGGCACGGAGTGTGGATTCTACGGCGCGATTGACGGCGTAATATTGATGATAAGCTGCCAATTTTTTAACGGTGGTGATGGTTGTGATTTTCGTTTCGGGATTTTCTCTTTTCTGTTTTTCAAATACAATAAAATGGCGGATTAAGTCGAGCAAAGTTTCTTTGTTGAGCATCCCTAAAATGAGAGTCTCAAGTTCGCTTACCAAATGCGATGCCTCAGTTTTTCCATCGGAAGTTTTCCATGCTATATAACGACTAAAACCTGCCGAAATGGAACCTGCTTTGGCTTCCAAACCGTCAGAGATAACAACAACGCCATTATAGGTAAACAAACTTGGGATAACGGATTTATAGGTTTCCACTTGGTTAAATGCCGAGCGAATAGTAGCATTCTCGTCTGCAGGATTTTTTAATTCCATAACTGCCAAAGGGATTCCATTAACAAACAAAACAATGTCAGGGCGTTTATCGTGGTTATTTTCAATTACCGTGAATTGGTTGCTAACTACAAAATCGTTGTTATACGGATTCTTAAAATCTATCAGCCAAACAAGGTCGCCACGTTCTATACCGTCTATCCGTTTTGTTACAGGAATACCTTCGGTTAAAAGCCTGTGAAAAGTCTCATTATTAGCCAATAGTTCAGGCGAGGAAATACGTTGAATTTCTTTAATAGCGTCGGCTTGAGCACCAGCGGGAATAGAGGGGTTGATGCGTTTTACGGCGTTTTGTAAACGACCAAGTAATAAAACCTGCTCAAAGCTTTCCCTTTCAGGCGTTTTGCTGTCAGGAGCAATATTTGGTGCATAGATGTACTCGTAACCGAGCTTTTCAAGCAACGAAATTGCAAACTGTTCTATATCAAATTCTGTTAAGGTGTTCATTGCCTTAGTGTTATTTGTTCAAAGACTTTGTAAATATTCGAATAGGAACCTTTTCAGTTTCATCTCGTTCCGAAACGTCTGCATCAAATACACAAACGGCAACACCGCCACCGGCAATAACTTCTCCGGCTTTTCTATCCATATCTTTGAATGAAGTTGTTCCAAAAAAATAAGGTTTTATGGTGTAGTGAAAATTGTATAAAGAACGAAGATGTGAAAAATAATACTGTTCAGTAAAACCTTCTCCAATAATTACTATAGGAGAGGATTTCAACTGACGACTTTTTCTCGTTACTCTTGCCATAACTATAGATTTATTTCAGGAAACGCTCCAAATTTCCTATAATTATAAGCTTTTTGTATGGAGGAAAGTCTGTTCAACCCTTTGAAATCAGCTAAAGAATAAAGATCTGTATGACCCGATTTTGTTTTCTCAGTAAACCAAACAGTGTCTTTTCTGAAAATATCATCAATATCATTTAACAAAGGATCATAATGGGTTGTGATTAAGAGTTGTGACCGGGAAGATTCTTTTCTCAAAAAGTTAAGTAAAACAAATCTGAGCAATTGTGGGTGCAAGGAGGTTTCCACTTCATCAACAAATAGGACACCATTATCTTGAATTGCCTCATAAATGGCAGCTTCTAAACCAAAAATTCTTTTAGTCCCTTCCGATTGTAATTCTCCGGATAAATTGTATTGCTCTTTCCCTCGTTCATTATGTACAGTGTGTATAAAATCTGTTTTAGTTGTAGGTACAAAGCGATCTTTTTTTAGTTCTTCTTTTTCTTGTTCTGTTATTTCAGGTCTATTGATAAGAAAATCAAAAAGGTCTTGGGCAATTTCCCTTCTTTCAATTTTAGTAGTGATATCTGCGATATTAAAATCCGCAACACGTACAAAGTTCAATAGATAAGATTTTATCTCCTTGTTATCTAACATTAGCTTTTCTGCATATTCAAACATCCTTGTCCGAGGTGATACAACGGGCATAATTTGCTTTTTCAACCAATCTTTAGCCAAATCAATCTCCGGGATAGTGGCATTCACTTTATCACGCGCTGCAAAGAAAGACATATTTTTCAAACATTCCACCGAAATTTTTTCCCTGACAATGGAACTCACTTTAACAGCCGCAGGGTTAAAGTTAATAACAGATTGTCCATCAATTAATTCTCTATGAAATAGGAGTGTCGGTTGAACAGTTTTGTAATAAAATAATTTTTCCGTATAAACTTGCTTTTCGTCTAATTCTAATTGATACCAATATTTAGTGCTGTTGACGTAGAAGATTAACTCAAAAGAAGAGGGCTCATTTGTTGTAACTTTATCCAACTTAAAAGGAATTACACTTGTTGATTCGTCCATATCATCCGGTTTGTAGAACCAAAATTGATGTAAAAAATGGAATACATTCAACAAGTTTGATTTCCCTGAGGCATTTGCCCCATAGACCATTGCAAAACGCAACAATCGTACTCCTTTTGCCACCTCTACCACTTGGTACTCTTCAGCAAAAGTATCTTTGGTAGCTTCAAAGCTAAATGTAACTTCCTCTTTAAAAGATAAAAAATTTTTTATCTTGATTTCTTGTATCATCTCAAGTATTCTTTATACACTTTGCAAAATTACAAATAAAAACTAATATAATGTGGTTTTATTTTAAAAATAAACATTTTTTATGCAAAATTTGAGAATTAAATTCAAACATTTAATTATTCCGGAGAAGAGTTAGGATTTGGTGGTGTTGTCTGGGATTCGGGGCATTTGTTTTTATTATTAATGTTAATTACATTATTTTCTCCAAACCATATTTTTGCTTTTTCAATCACTTGTTCGTCAGGATCATGAAAGAAAACTGCTAAATTTTCCTTTGATCTTGTGCAGCAAACATAAAATATCTTTTGTGTTCTTTCTAATACACTCGCTGTACCTGTCTTTGAGAAGAGATCTATAAAGTTATATTGACTCCATCCGCCGTTATCAAGAATAACTAAAACATTATCAAATTCGGTACCTTTAGTTTTGTGCTGAGTCGAAAATGGTGTTTGCCCTTCTAAGTAATCATATAGCTTTTGGAATTCACTAAACTTGACATTCTTCACACGATTGTACAAATATTCCTTTTTCTTTTTAAAATCATCTAGTTTATCATCAATTATACAAATACCCTTTCTATTTGCTTCATCAATTACTTCTTCTATTGTTTTATCACCCACATTTGCAAGACTTTCAATATTTTCTCTTAAAATATTCTTACTTTCTACACTTGTTATTTTGAAACGATAGTCTGTTGCCTTTAAAAACTCGTTATACTTTTTATTTTTATACAAAAAAATGTTTGTTTGAATTTTAAAAAGATGTTTTATTAAATTATCTCTTTTAGATCCCTTTTTGTTTTCATCATCTTCATCTTGTTTTTTGTCATCAAGTAATTGGTCTTTATTAACATACATATCAGAGAATTCTATATAGTTTAACGCAAGTGCGTAATTGTACAGCTCAGCATTGTTCTCCATAAATGTTTGCATAGTCGTAGTTGGACTTATGGACTTTAGTTCCTTAGTGTTTTTCCCTAGCCTTAATGCTTGAATAACATCACTAAATGTATAGCTTGAAAAGTCAGTTGAAATTTTATTGTCTCTAATGTACTTCTTTATTTTATCTCTATATTTAAGAATCTGGTCTTTATCATAAATATCCATTAGTGTTCTAAATCCCGCCTTATCTGCTATCAAATTATGAGTAAGATTTAGTTCTTTTGTTTCTTTTGAATTGTTAAAGTCCCAACCGTATTCATCTTCCAAGTATTTTTCTACCTTTCTAATATCACCGTTAGTAGAGTGCAGAAATAATATGCTACCCTGTTTTATAATGCCATTAGCCATATTAGGCGCATTGGAATCTTTAGAAGGTTCTTGTACAAGTCCGTCAGTTCGCAGCTTGTTTGCCAAATCAATAATACGTTGTGGATTTCTTCTATTCTGTGCTTTTTGTATTTCCTTTACTTTATCTAGACTATCTCCTATATATTCGTTTAAGTTACCAACCCCATCATTATAAATAGATTGCATAGAATCCCCAAAGAAACCGATAATGCTTTTGTTGTCGCTATTCTTGAAATGCATAAGAAATATCTCAATAACTGCTTTATTGGTGTCTTGATATTCGTCAATAAAAATGAATCTGTATTTATCTTTTACAATTCTACTAAGTTTCGGATATTTCTCAAAAAGATAGTTTGCGATTAAAAGTACTTCATCGTGAGAAATAACTCCTTCTTTCAACTTAACAAATTCTTTGTACTGTATTCCGTCTTGTACGGAATCAAAGTAGTTTTCAGGAATAGAACTATCCTCGTCAATTGACATTGCACTAATAGCGTTGCTATTTAATAAAGATATAACCGCTTCTTTTAATTCCTTTTGAAAATGTTTTATATTATCCCACAAGAAGTCATGGATTGTGGATACATTTAGATTATCATGATTAACCCTTTCTTCGATTTCCTTTACTGCCGCATTTGTGTAGGTCATACAAGCAATTTTTGCTGTAGGTTTTACTGCGATTATTTGTCGAATAACACTAACCAGTGAATAGGTTTTTCCACTTCCTGCACCACCACTTAGCAGAAAGTTTCTACCTTCATCAATTGTCTTAAGTATTTCTTGTACCTCGGGCTCTAAGTTTAATCTTTTCTCAACCATAACAAACCATTTTTAATATAGGCAGGAATTTTCCAATTACTGAAATTGCTGTCACTATTATATAAAATATCAAGTGCAAAATGAGTTTTCTTTTTTATACACGAAGAGGCTAAATCATAAGCAGTTTGATCTTTGTCATCAAACTTCGAGGCATTTTTGATTCCTCTAAATTCATTTTTATTACTGGTTATAAACTTCCTATTTAAGTGAATAAATGCATCTTCAAAACTTCTTGCATGATAGCCGTTTTCTTCTTGCTGATAACAGAGACAAATACTCGTATTATCTAATACAATTGTTCGCTTTTCGATAGGCGCTACCTTTAGATCATCCCAAGAGATTTCTTTTAAGTAATGCTTAATGGCATTATTACTTGTTTGTGTTCCTTCACTTACACAACAAACTCCATTATCATTAATGGCATCAATATCTGTGAGTATTAATGCCTTTATGCCTAAAAACTCTATAAACTTTTCAAAAATATGAGAATAGGCTCCAACTTCAACTACGGATATATTTTGTGATAATAGTGGGAGAAAAGTGTCTATTGTGCTTTCTGCTATCAATCGATCTGCTTCTTCTAAATCTATTTTTCGCATAAATGTTGGTATCAATATCCTTTCAGTATCGCCTTCTATAAAAACCGCTTTGTCAGCAAAGAAGATTTCTGCCCTACTGATGGTTAGGTACTGTTTCAAAAATTGATATTGGTTTGTTTCGATATCATATTGTTGTCTTAAATCAGATAGATTTTTCGCAACAACATTATTTTTACCCTCTAATTTCAAGTATTTAATATCATCAAAATCACTGTCTGCAACAATATGAGATGAATGTGTTGTAATTATGTATTGAAGAGGTCTATGTATTCCATCATCTCTTTTTATGCCTTCTGCGAGTAATGTCTTAATATTTTTGATAAAAATATATTGCATTTGAGGATGAGTGTGAGCTTCTGGCTCCTCTATAAACAACAAATTGATATCTGCTGGTTTTTGGTTTTTATCTCTCTTGAACTCTTGAATAAGGATTTCTATTTCAAAAATCATACTTATGAGATTCATATACCCTAAACCATTATATTGTTCGGGTAATTTTTGATTATCGTGGGTGTAAACTACAGTAGTATTGCCATCAAGTAGTTCCCTATGTCGTAGCGTTGAAATTATTTCTATTTCAGTATCGTTTAGTTTTGTTCCACCAAAAGTTTGAACTTTTCTTATCACATCCTTGAACAACTCTTTGTATATTTTGCTTAATCTATCGTCCGTTTCAGAAAGTTGTTCCTTAAAGTCTTCAGTGGTTTGAGCCTTTTCACTATTATCTTCTTTCTTTTTGTAAAGTATTGATGTTTGGGTGGACAGGGTGTTTTCTCTTTCTTTATTACTTACGTCACGTCTTGCACTAATGTATTTAAAACTTACAATATTTTTAATACCAATGGCCTCATCTTTCAAGTTGATATAATTTTTTTCATTAACTTCTTGAGTTAATCTATTATACTCAAAGGACATTTTATGAGTATTAAAATAATTGTTAAGCTCTTGCTCTAAGAAGTCTCTTAGCTCTCTAATTCTTTTTTTATTACCATCCTTTACTTTTCTATTCTCCTCCTGATTAAATATTGAATAATCTTGTTTCAGTCTTAGAAAGTCATTGTAGCTTAATGAGTATTCAAATCCTAGTACAACCACATTGTTTTCAGGATCCAAGTCCATTAATACTCTACTAATGTTAGATAAATCATCATTCTCATCGTATTCTATGAATATCTTTAATTTAACACCTATAGGTGAAAATTCTTTTTCTTCAGGAATATCAGTTAATGTAATAAGATTTTCTAATTTGGCTTTAAAATCTAAATTAAAGTCATCGTATGAAAACTTACTTTTTTCATTAAGAAACTTATCAAGAACAGACAAAATCGATGTTTTGCCTGTGTTGTTTTTTCCAACAACTAAGGACAGTTCTTTTTCTAAGTCTATTGAAAATTTTTTTAATAGTCGAAAATTTTCAATTTCTAATTTTGTAATTCTCATATTATTTTATTATAGTTTACATTTCCACCCTCACCTCCCCACTCATTAACTTGGGCAATAAAGTATCACGCAATGAGGTGAGAGTGCGGATTTGGGTTGTGTTCATAATTATTTTGTCATCAATTGGTTTTAGCACATCTTGAAATTTCCTTATAGTTTCCACATCAGGTAGTAAAACATCAATATTCTCAAAATCTGATTTGGTAATGGAGCCAAAAACAGTTCCTGTTTCATTAAACTGTTTAATTTCATCCATCAAAGACTTCATTTTGAAATAAGTGTAAGTGTAAAAAGAGCTATCTTTTTTTAATCTAAAAGCAGCAACGCCCCGACCAATGCAGCACCTATCTTTAGCCATGTTTTGTGCCCCAACAGGTGCTCTAACACTTATTAGCGTATCATATTTCTCAGCAAATCTCTTTGGATCTGTTGTGAATACTCTATTTGTAGGAAATCTAAATCCAAAATCAGCATTACCTTGATACATCGGAATACCTTTTCCTTCTTCGTTATAACTTTCTCCGGGCGGTGATGCTCCCATTGTAAAATCAAATTCATCTCCTAACTTTCCTATTTTCCACTCCTCCTTTTCTTCCCCTTCGACAGGCTCAGGGCATCGCTCTACAAACCACTGTCTAAAGAGCGTTTCTGCCATTTTTTCGAGGGTGGCGTTTTGGCGGTGAAGCAGGTCTATTTTGTCATCAAGACTGGAAAGAACAGAAGCAATGGATTTTTGTTCAGAGAGAGGGGGAATTTCTACAAGTAACTCATGGATATGATTCCTATTTAGAGATGGTACTGCACTCCCAGTATTAAATTGCTTAAAATCTATTGTTTTAAGAAAATAATACAAAAATATTTCAGAATTACCTTTAAAGTCTTTCACGTACAAGACTGTATTATGTGCCCAAAAATTATTTTTATAGAAATGAGGTGTACCAATATTTCCACTTCTACCAATTGTTATTCCAGGTCCTTTTGTTGTATATTTAGAATGAAATCCTATTATACCGTTTGAACCAGCTACAGGATAATTCCCTTCAACCATCTCTGTTTTGGGAAGGTCATGTCCTCTTTGAAAAACAAGAACATCTCCTAGTTTACATTCTTTCCACTCACTCATTTATCTTAGTTTTTGAAAGGTTAGCAGGAACGGTGCCTTCGAGAGCCTCAGGCACCGTTCCCAGAGCCTCAGGCACCGTTCCCAGAGCCTCAGGCA
>ERZ795049.5205-NODE-5205-length-12216-cov-5.823041_pt1 | contig 12216 bp, 10 predicted proteins | sample MGYA00375133_ERZ795049 | MGnify/ENA primary metagenome ERZ795049 (study PRJEB30178, sample SAMN05720147) | activated sludge metagenome | isolation source: anaerobic digester from wastewater treatment plant | place: Japan | collected 2015-04-20 ...
CATAAAGTCTTGCCCCTATTATGCCACAACTCGCCCCAAAACTGAACTGCACCCCTTGCTGTGCCCTGGCTTTACAAACCATACAAACCTGGTATAATGGTGGTAAGGCAAAGGGCACAGCGCAGTGTCTGAGGGCAAACGTGGATCAACGTGGTTCCTGTCTCTCGACGCCGAGGTTCTTGCGCAGCAATCGCAATCTCGCCTGTTCAGGATCGGTTGGCTGAGGAAAAGCGCCGATGGACCCCGCCCCCGCACGCCCTGTCGTGTTGCATCTGTCGTTCTGCTTGGCGGCCGCGCCGAGCGGGCCGGCGGTGTGGCCCTGCCCTGTGGCAGGGCTGGGTGCGCACGTCTACCTTCTTCCGGCCTTCTTGAGACCTCCGATCCTCCCAGAGCCTTGCCTTCCCCTGCCTCAACGACGCTAACCACATCCTGCGCGCCGGGCGACCGGCGTGCGGGGTTTTCTATGTGCCGTCAGGCGCCACCACAACGGCGACTGCTGGTGTCGCCTCGGTTGCAGTTCTTCCGGTGGAAGTAGCGTTCTCTGCTCGAAGGCACAAGGAGGCCAACATGCGATCGACACTGCGTCTACTCATCGCTCTGCTGGTCATTGCAGGACTCGTCGCATCCTGCACCCCCAGGACCGTCGAGGTCGAGAAAGAGGTCATCAAGGAGGTCCCGAAGGAGGTCGTCAAGGAGGTCGAGAAGCTGGTCACGCCCACCCCAGTGCCCAGCACGCGCACCGGCGCCTGGCTCGACACCATCGTGGTGGTAGAAGAGCCGTCAGCCGATGCGGCGGTCAGCCGCCTGGAGACCGGCGACATCGACGGCTACTGGTACTCGGTGAGCAACCCTGCCGTGTTCAAGAAGGTCAAGGCCTCTCCCAACCTAAAGTACTACCAGGCCTTTGGCTCGTACAACGAGCTGACCTTCAACCCCGCCGGGCCGGTCTTTGAGGGCAGCGGCAAGCTCAACCCCTTTGCCGTGCCGGCGATGCGCGAGGCCATGAACTGGCTCATCGACCGCCAGTACATCGCCAGCGAGATCATGGGCGGCCTGGCCTCGGCGCGCTGGACGCCGTTCAACAACGCCTCCGGCGACTATGCCAAGCTGGCCGACGTAGCCCGCAAGCTGGAGCTCAAGTACGCCTACGACCAGAACAAGGCCAAGGCGGTGTTTGACGCCGAGATGCCCAAGATCGGCGCCACCCTCACCAACGGCAAGTGGACCTACAAGGGCGAGCCGGTGGAGATCATCCTCCTCATCCGCAACGAGGATGAGCGCAAGGCCATCGGCGACTATGCGGCCAAGGTGCTCGAGGACATCGGCTTTACCTGCGTCCGCGACTACAAGAAGGCCGCCGATGCCTCACCGATCTGGATGTCGGGCAACCCGCCGGACGGCAAGTTCCACATCTACACCGGCGGCTGGGTCACCACGGCCGTGCCGCGCGACCTGGGCGGGAACCTGCCCTATTTCTACACCGACATGGGCCTGGCGTCGCCGCTGTGGCAGGCCTACAAGAACACGCCCGAGTTCTACGATCTGTGCCAAAAGCTCGACAACAACGATTTCACATCCCTGGACGAGCGCGCCGAGCTGCTGAGCAAGGCGCTCGAGCTGTCGTTTGAGGATTCTAACCGCATCTGGCTGGTCGACCGGGCCTCGTTCTCGCCGGTGCTGAAAGACAACATCGTGGCTGCCGACCTGTACGGCGGCATCAGCGGTGCCTGGCTGTGGCCCGTGACCATCCAGCGCGAGGGCCAAGAGGGCGGCTCGATGACCATCGCCCAGCCCAGCATCCTCACCGAGCCCTGGAACCCGCTGAACGGCACCAACTGGATCTATGACATGACCTGGATCCGCGGCACGGGCGAGATGGCCTATGTGCCCGATCCCTACACCGGCCTCTACCTGCCGCGGCGTGTGGAGAGGGCCGAGGTCACTGTGCAGGAAGGTCTGCCGGTCGGCAAGACGCTCGACTGGGTCGACTTAAAGTTCGCGGCCAAGATCGAAGTGCCGGGCGACGCCTGGGCCGACTGGGATGCCAAGGAGCAGCGCTTCCTGACCGCCAGCGAGGTCTACACCGAGACCCAGACCGCGCTGCGTAAGAGCGTCGTCTACTACCCGGCCGACCTGTACGACAAGGTCACCTGGCACGATGGGAGCAAGTTCTCCATCGGCGACGTGGTAATGGCCATGATCGTGCAGTTCGATCGGGCCAAGAAGGACAGCCCCGTCTACGACAAGTCGCAGGAAGCGACGTTCAAGTCGTTCATGTCGGCATTCAAGGGTGTCAAGATCGTATCGCAGAAGCCGCTGGTCATCGAGACCTACAGCGACCTCTACTACCTGGATGCCGAGTGGTGCAACAACTTCTGGTGGCCATACTACCTGCAGGGCGAGGGCTCGTGGCATGCCCTGGCGCTGGGGCTGCTGGCCGAAGAGAAGCAGGAGGCGGCCTTTACGGCGGCCAAGGCCAAGGACCTCGAGGTGGAATGGCTGAGCTACATCGCCGGCCCGACCATCGAGGTGCTCAAGAAGCAACTGGCCGCGGTGGTCGAGTCGGGCGAGATCCCCTACAAGGCGACACTGGGCAAGTTCGTGTCGGCCGACGAGATCAAGGCCCGCTTCGACAACCTGAACACCTGGTTCGGCAGGCGCGGGCACTTCTGGATCGGCACCGGACCGTTCTACCTGGAGCGCGCCTTCCCGGTGGAGGGCACGCTGGTCCTGCGCCGTTACGTAGCCTACCCCGACTCGGCAAGCCGCTGGGCCGGCTACTCTGGCCCCATGATCGCCCAGGTCGATGTGAGCGGCCCGTCTCGCGTCACCATCGGCCAGGAAGCGGTCTTTGAGGCAGAGATCACCTTCGACGGCCAGCCCTACCTGACGGCGGACCTGGAGCAGGTCAAGTTCCTGGTCCTCGATGCCAAGGGTGAGGTGGCCCACGTCGATGCCGCCAAGGCGGTTGCCGATGGGAAGTGGACCGCCACGCTCAGCAAGGAGGTCACGGCCAAGTTGGCCGCCGGCTCTAACAAGCTGGAGGTCATCGTGGTGTCGAGGAAGGTGGCCGTGCCCGGCTTTGGCTCCATCCAGTTCGTCACGGCTCCATAACAGGTCCTATTGAGGACATGCCGCATCGGCGCAGGGGTGAAGCATGCGCCTGTGGCCCGGCCATACCTGAGGCAGGCTGGCCAGTCGCAGGCTTTACCCCTGCGGCCCGATCGGCACCGTTGTGAGCACGGGTGAAGCATCTGGATGAGAAGCGGCCGGATGCTTCACCCCTACGATGCGATGCTGCCGGGCCGGGGTGGGGCAAGGCCCTCTCCCTGGCCTGAGCCACTTGCAGGAGAGCGGGGTGCGGTATGAGCGAAGCAACCCGACCAGCCGTCAAAAAGCGCGCCCCCAGCACCCTGGGCAGGGTGGCGCGCTATGTGGCGGTGAGGATGGTTGTGCTGTTCGTCACCGTCGTCGTCGGCGTGTATCTGACCATCCTCATCGCCAATATGGGCGGCCACGTCGACAAGATCCGTAAGGCCGAGATCCGCGTTGGCATCGCCACGTTTGTCGCCCTCGATCCTCAGGTACGCCAGATGCCCCCCGAGGCGCGCAACGAGCTGATCAGTGACCTCATCGCCGTAGAGGAGCACCGCCTGGGCCTCGACCAACCGTTCTTGGTGCGCAGTGTCGGCTTTCTCCAGAACGCCTTGACCCTCAACCTGGGGCGCGCCGACCAACTGACGAGCGATAGCGGCTCCAAGCTGGTGCGCAACATCATCCTGGAGCGGCTGCCCCCGACGCTGCTCCTGATGGCGACATCCAACCTGCTGCTCTTCTTCGTCAGCCTCTTCTTCGGCCTCAGCCTGGCCCGGCACTATGGCTCCTGGCTCGACAGGGTGGTCATTGCGCTCTCGCCGACTTCGGCGGGCCCGGCCTGGTTCTATGGCCTCATTCTGATCGTCATCTTTGCCGGCATGTTGGGCGTTTTACCCTGGGGGGGCATGGTGTCGGCGCCTCCGCCGGATAACAAACTGACCTACGCGCTCAGCCTGGCCGAGCACCTGGTGCTGCCCATTGGCGCCTGGATGATGTCGGCCATCTTTCAAACCGCCTTTGGCTGGCGCACATTCTTCCTGATCTTTTCCATGGAGGACTATGTGGAGATGGCCAGGGCGAAGGGCCTCTCGAAGCAGGCGGTCGAGCGTGGCTATATCCTGCGGCCGACGCTGCCCAACATCATCACTCGCTTTGCCCTCATGCTCATCGGGCTGTGGGCCGGCGCCATCCTCCTGGAGACGGTCTTCAACTGGCCGGGGCTGGGGCGGCTCTTCTACCAGGCCATCGGGCTCTACGATACACCGGTCATCGTGGGCAACACGGTCATCTACGCCTACCTGCTGGCGCTGACCGTCTTCCTGCTCGACTTTATCTACGCTCTAGTCGACCCGAGAGTCAGGGTAGGAAGCTGAGGTTCGATGCATATGAGCACTCTCAGAGCATCTTGGCGACAACTGGTGCGCTACCCTTCGGCGGTCGTGGGCATTATGCTGATCCTGGCACTGGTCGGCATCGCGCTGTATGCCATCATCACGATCCCCTACAGCGAGGCCATCAGGCTGTGGCGCGGCGGCGAGGAGGTGTGGGGAGAGAGCCCGCGCACCGCCCAGCCGGTGTGGACGCAGCTCTTCTCCAGCACCAAGAAGCCCGAGACGATCGTCCTGCGCAGCAGCGATGAGACGGCGCAAAAGACTGTGGAGCAGGTGTCGGACGACTCCAAGCTGGTGCTGTTGACCTTCCCCTTTGATTATGACTACGACGGTTTCCCGCAGGAGATCACCATCTTTTTCACGGCCACATACCAGGAAAAGATGCCCTTCGCCTCCATGTCGTGGAAGACCCCCGATGGCAGGGAGATCAGGCTGGGGCAGATCGCCGTGCACAGGGCAGAGACCTACCGTCTGGCGCTGGATGAACGCCTGGTGCGGCGCTTGCAGGGCGTGCTGCCCCAACAGGCGCTGTTGGCCGACCCCGCCGCTGCAACGCCCACAGCACTCAAGGGCACCTACCAGCTCCTCATCGACGGCACCACCTTCGAAGCCGGGTCGACCCTCGACGCCAAGGCGGTGCTCTATGGGCAGGTGCACGGGCTGGCCGGCACCGACTATCAACGCCGCGACCTGATGGTGGCACTCCTCTGGGGGACGCCGATCGCCCTCTCCTTCGGCCTGCTGGCGGCCCTGGGCACGTCGCTGGTCACCATGCTCATTGCGGCTTTCGGCGTCTGGTTCGGCGGCTGGATCGACGAGCTCATCCAGCGCGTCACCGAAGTCAACATGGTCCTGCCCTTCCTGCCCATTCTGATCATGGTGGGCACCTTTTACTCACGGAGCATCTGGGCTATCCTGATGGTCGTCATCGCGCTGTCGATTTTCGGCGCCGCCATCAAGACCTACCGGGCCATCTTCCTGCAGGTGAAGGAGGCGCCCTACATCGAGGCGGCACGCGCTTATGGCGCGTCGGACTGGCGCATCGTGGTGCGCTACCTGGTGCCGCGCATTATTCCGGTGCTCATCCCCACCCTGATCAGCGGTATCCCGACCTTTGTCTTTCTAGAGGCCTCGTTGGCGCTCCTGGGGTTGGGCGACCCGGTGCTCCCCACCTGGGGCAAGGTCATCGACGATGCCCGCTCGCAGGGCGCGCTCTTTAACCAGCAGTACTACTGGATGCTCGAGCCGGCGGTGCTGCTGATGGTTGCCGGGCTGGCCTTCGCCATGGTCGGTTTTGCACTGGACCGCATCTTCAACCCGCGGTTGAGAGAGGTATAGTGCCGATGCCGGAATCAACACTTCTAAACATCGAGAACCTGGTGCTCCACTTTCGCACCACCAAGGGCGTGGTCCAGGCTGTGGACGGGGTGGATTTCGACCTGGGCTACAACCAGGCGGTGGTGGTCATCGGCGAGTCGGGCTGTGGCAAAACCTCGCTCGCGCGGGCCATCCTGCGCCTGCTGCCGCGCAACACCAAGTCCTACACCGGCAAGGTCGTCTTGAACGGCTTTGACGTCATGCCGCTGGATGATGAGCAGTTCAGGCGCCAGATCCGCTGGGTCAAGATGTCGATGGTGCCCCAGTCGGCCATGAACGCGCTCAACCCCGTGCTCAGGGTGGGCGACCAGGTGGCCGAGCCGTCGATGGTGCACCATGGCCTGAGAAAGGCCGATGCGCTGGTGCAGGCGCGCCGCATGTTCGAGCATGTCGGCGTGCCCGAGGACTTTATGAGCCGCTACCCGTTCGAGCTGAGCGGGGGCATGCGCCAACGGGTGGCCATCGCCATGGCCCTGGTCACCGCGCCCGACCTCATCCTGCTCGACGAGCCCACCTCGGCGCTCGACGTGCTGACGCAGGCGAACATCATGAACATGCTCAAGCGCATCAAACAGGAGATGGGCACCAGCTTTATCCTCATCACGCACGACGTGGCCACGTCGAGCGAGCTGGCCGACCGGGTGGCGGTGATGTATGCGGGCCAGATCGTGGAGACGCGCGAAGCGCGCCGTTTCTTTGGCGAGCCGTTGCACCCGTACTCCAAAAAGCTGATGGCCAGCGTGCCGCGGCTGCGTGGCAATGTGGAGCCCGAGTTCATCACCGGGCAGCCGCCTAGCCTGATCCAGCCCCCCACGGGCTGTCGCTTCGCGGCGCGCTGCTCCGAGCGGTTCGAGCGCTGCACAGAGGAACCGCCCATGGTGCGCAGCCGTGTGCATGGCGTCAAGTGCTGGCTCTATGCGTAGAGCGAGTGAACGGTGGCACGGCCAGGGCAAGGGCCGGCGCGACAGGGGGTGTGGATGGTGGAGGCTATGGATGTGAGGCAGAACGGCGCGCTGGCATCGATCCGCGACCTGCGCGTGTGGTTCGAGCTGCGGCGCTTTGGCTTCGGCCACGCAGGCTATGTGCATGCTGTGGATGGCGTCAGCTTTGACCTGGGCTACGGCGAGGCCGTGGCGGTGGTGGGCGAGAGCGGCTGCGGCAAGTCGACGCTGATGCGCACCATGCTGGGGCTGCACCGGCCCACCGGCGGGCAGGTGATCTTTGAGGGCGAGGACGTCAGCGCCAAGGGCAGGCGCGCCATGAAGGGGTACCGCGCCAAGGTGGGCTATATCCAGCAGGATCCCTATGGCGCGCTGCCGCCCTTTATGAGCGTGGAGCGCATCCTGGCGGAGCCGATGATCATCAACGGCATCAGCAGCGCGGCCGAGCGACGGGAGCGCATGCACAAAGCGCTGGCAGAAGTCAAGATGACCCCGGTGGAAGAGTTCCTGCCCAAGTTCCCACACATGATCAGTGGCGGCCAGCAGCAGCGGGTGGTCATCGCGCGCTCGATCATCCTGGGGCCCAAGATGCTCGTGGCCGACGAACCGGTGTCGATGCTGGATGCCTCGGTGCGAGTCGAGATCCTCAAGCTGCTGCGCAACCTGCAGCAGACGTTGGGCCTGGCGGTGATGTACATCACCCATGACCTGTCGACGGTCCGCTATTTTTCTGAGCGCATCTTTGTCATGTACGCCGGGCAGATGGTGGAAAAGGCGCCCATCGAGGACCTGTTGCGCGAACCGCGGCACCCGTACACCCTGGCCTTGCTCGAGGCAACCTCGGACCCCGACGCGGCCAATGCGACCAAGTTCAGAGACGTGCCCCCGGGCGAGCCGCCCAGTCTGGTCAAGCCGCCGGCCGGCTGCCGGTTCCACCCGCGTTGCTCACGCATCATCAAGGGCCTGTGCGACCAGGAGATGCCGCCCGATTTCGAGCCTTGCCCTGGGCACTATGCCAAATGCTGGCTGTACCGATGAGGCCGCTGAGCCCATTGGGCATGATCGCGGTCGGGTTCGTCCTGGTGCTCGTGGGCGTGCTGCTGCCGCTGCTGATGGTGCTGCGCCTCATCCCGGCAGGTTTCGCGCTGAGCTTTCTGTCGTACGCGGCCTCGTCTGCGGGGCTGCTGCTGGGCATCGTCGGCTCGGCGCTGTACGCGCGCGCCAGGCGCCCGCGCGACGGCTAGGGAACACCGTCTCCGGGCGCCGTCTCTGCCGGCGGCGCCATGCCCTATGGCATCTCCGACGAGCTCATCTCCAGAAACCACAGCCACGGTCAGGGCGGTAGCAGGAGCCCCCTCGCCGGGCCATCTTGCGCAACCCGGCCGACGCCAGCGGCATCATGGCTGGGATGTATCCCAGAATCGTCGGCAACCGACGAGGGCCGATCACCACGAAGGACACAAGGGGGGCAGGGAAGGCACCCCAAGCCCTTTGTGGCCTTCGTGGTTCAGGAACTCCTGACGGTTCTGGGACATGCCCTCATGGCTGGCGCGGCTTGACAGGGGTGAATCTAGGCTATAATGGAGGCGAGGTAGCACCAGGCCGTGTGCGAGCCTGTCGCCGGGCCTCTGCCGGCGTTCGCAGGGCCTGTCGTGGCCATAGCTACAGCAGGAGGGCCAGATGCAACCATCTGCTGGTCTGCCCGAGTTGCTGCACAGAACCCTACTCACCTGCGGCATCCTCGCCGCGCTGCTCTACGCCGGCACCGATATCCTCGCCGGATTACTGACGCGGGGCTACAACTTGGCGGCGCAATCGGCCAGCGCCCTGAGCGCCGTCGGCGCCCCGGCCAGGCCGTTGGTGCTGCCCCTCAATGTCGTGGCGCACGCGCTCTTGATCGCCTTCGCAGTGGGCGTCTGGTCCTCGGCAGATCGCAACTGGGCGCTGCGCGCCATGGCCTGCCTGCTCGCCGGGAACGCCCTCTTGGCCCTGGTGGCCACGGCGTTCTTCCCGCCGCACATTGCAGAGGCCGGGAACCTGGTCGATAATGCCCCCTTCGTCACCCTCATGGCCACCAGTGTGCTGTGCTTCGTGCTGGCCATCGCCTTTGGCGCCGCCGGCAACCACAACTGGCTCCGCTACGGCTCCCTCGGCGTCCTCCTGCTCTTCGTCGGCGGAGGCATTCTGGCTGCCCTCATCAGCCGGGCTGCCCCCGGCAGCCGGCCCGAGCCCCTGGTCGGCGCACAGCAGCGCACGATGATCTATGCCGAGATGCTCTGGCTGGCGCTGCAGGCTGTGGTCCTCTTGCGGGCGTAAGCGGGGCATAGCAGGCAACTGCCGAGTACTCCACACTGGTGCAGATACTGGCCGGCGGACCGAAACCTCGCCAGGCCGCCACTCGCCGGCGCAGCCCAGCCCCGTATCCCCCTACCGGCATTGATGGCCTTCAAGCTCGAATACAAGGGTATCGGTCTGCATTGTGTCGTCGGTTTCAATCCCCCTGTCGGGATTGGTGGCCTTCAAGCTTCCCCTCTCGGCGCCACTCAGCGCCCCGTCGTTGGTTTCAATCCCCCTGTCGGGATTGGTGGCCTTCAAGCGCGACCATGCCGTGCTTATCAATGACAAAGTGCCAGTTTCAATCCCCCTGTCGGGATTGGTGGCCTTCAAGCCAGGGTCGGGCGAGCCCTTCATGCTCGACCTGCACGTTTCAATCCCCCTGTCGGGATTGGTGGCCTTCAAGCTCGAAAGACCCTCAACGGCATATTTCTGTCGGAGCCAGGTTTCAATCCCCCTGTCGGGATTGGTGGCCTTCAAGCGGGATGATCTGATCGCTGTCCTTGGGGACCACCCGGTTTCAATCCCCCTGTCGGGATTGGTGGCCTTCAAGCATAGCGTGTGGGCCTGCCATCTTCTTGAACACCTGCGTTTCAATCCCCCTGTCGGGATTGGTGGCCTTCAAGCAGGAGGGGGGTAATCAGTGGCAACACAAGCTGAATTGTTTCAATCCCCCTGTCGGGATTGGTGGCCTTCAAGCCCGCAGGGGCCGAGCCATGCCCAGGAGGTCTACGTGTTTCAATCCCCCTGTCGGGATTGGTGGCCTTCAAGCCTCCTCGACCATCAGATAGCCAATGTCGGTAAACGGTTTCAATCCCCCTGTCGGGATTGGTGGCCTTCAAGCGCCGCATCATACGTCTCCGCCCGCCGCTGCCAGCCAAGTTTCAATCCCCCTGTCGGGATTGGTGGCCTTCAAGCGCGCATAGCGCGTCCGCTCCGCATCCTGAGCCGCATCAGTTTCAATCCCCCTGTCGGGATTGGTGGCCTTCAAGCTGCCGAGCGGCGGCACCCGGTGGACCGGTTTCTGGACGTTTCAATCCCCCTGTCGGGATTGGTGGCCTTCAAGCGGTATAATGTCCATCATCATCATCGTCGTCGACGGTGTTTCAATCCCCCTGTCGGGATTGGTGGCCTTCAAGCACCTGCAGCTTCTGGGGAGAAGTGTGCAGAGTCCAAGGTTTCAATCCCCCTGTCGGGATTGGTGGCCTTCAAGCCTCGGTTTGGGCGGGGAGGCGCAGACGGTGGAGATCAGTTTCAATCCCCCTGTCGGGATTGGTGGCCTTCAAGCGCAGCTCGCGGTGCATCTGGATCGGAGCCGATTCAGTTTCAATCCCCCTGTCGGGATTGGTGGCCTTCAAGCCTCGCGACCCCCTGGCAGGTTAAGCCAGGCAGCAAAGGTTTCAATCCCCCTGTCGGGATTGGTGGCCTTCAAGCCAACCCACGCACGCCCTGAATCACCGCCATCAGCGCTGTTTCAATCCCCCTGTCGGGATTGGTGGCCTTCAAGCCGGCGTGCTGTTTGCGCTCGGTCCGGTGCGCAGGGTTTCAATCCCCCTGTCGGGATTGGTGGCCTTCAAGCGCGGAGCCCGACATTGTGCCTATGAATGAGATGCCGTTTCAATCCCCCTGTCGGGATTGGTGGCCTTCAAGCCGAGTGAGCGGCTGTGTTTCGGGAGATGTGGCCTTGTTTCAATCCCCCTGTCGGGATTGGTGGCCTTCAAGCGAGCATCGCCATGTCAGCCCAGGAGCCCACAGAGCAGTTTCAATCCCCCTGTCGGGATTGGTGGCCTTCAAGCCGCCGCGTGCTGAGATAGTCCCCAATGCGCACGCCGTTTCAATCCCCCTGTCGGGATTGGTGGCCTTCAAGCACTATCTCCGGCAACGGGCAACGGCAACGGGGACGAGGTTTCAATCCCCCTGTCGGGATTGGTGGCCTTCAAGCCACTCGATATCGGCCGGGGTCAGCCCCCAGCGCGAGGTTTCAATCCCCCTGTCGGGATTGGTGGCCTTCAAGCGCCTTGAGCTCCGCGCCGATGAGGCGCATGTCTGTCGTTTCAATCCCCCTGTCGGGATTGGTGGCCTTCAAGCCTTTCTTATTCAATGGAGGTAGACAGATGTCTCGCGAGTTTCAATCCCCCTGTCGGGATTGGTGGCCTTCAAGCTCGGCCAGCTCGGCCAGGTACTGCGCCGGGCTGATGTTTCAATCCCCCTGTCGGGATTGGTGGCCTTCAAGCACGCCCAGCGCGTTGAGACGGTCGGCGATGCGGCGCCAGTTTCAATCCCCCTGTCGGGATTGGTGGCCTTCAAGCTTGGAGTTGAGCATGAGCGTCTTTGCGCTTGGGCGTTTCAATCCCCCTGTCGGGATTGGTGGCCTTCAAGCGCACGTCCTCGGGTACCATCTCTTTCCAAGCCGAGTTGTTTCAATCCCCCTGTCGGGATTGGTGGCCTTCAAGCTGGCAAGCTTGTGGCGTCCACGTCTAGTGTCGAAGTTTCAATCCCCCTGTCGGGATTGGTGGCCTTCAAGCGCCCTCGATCTTGGCCACCCGCTTGACGGCCTCGACGTTTCAATCCCCCTGTCGGGATTGGTGGCCTTCAAGCGTGGAGTGGTATGCCGTTGGCGAAATCCAGGCGGGTTTCAATCCCCCTGTCGGGATTGGTGGCCTTCAAGCGTGGATAAGCCCGGTGCCTTGCTCCATCTTGACTGGTTTCAATCCCCCTGTCGGGATTGGTGGCCTTCAAGCACCCGGCCACTGAGGGAAATCCCATTCCGCCTACAGGTTTCAATCCCCCTGTCGGGATTGGTGGCCTTCAAGCGCGCGGGGCAACCCCGGACCCTGCGAGCGCCAACCGGTTTCAATCCCCCTGTCGGGATTGGTGGCCTTCAAGCTGCGGCAGGTGCTCGTGAGTGTGGCCACTGCATTGGCGTTTCAATCCCCCTGTCGGGATTGGTGGCCTTCAAGCCCCCTTGACGGGAATACGGAAATACGGTACAATATGTTTCAATCCCCCTGTCGGGATTGGTGGCCTTCAAGCGCGACGACGACCAATCCTGCCGGCACTCCGGCAACGTTTCAATC
>ERZ795049.5212-NODE-5212-length-12200-cov-8.043639_pt1 | contig 12200 bp, 15 predicted proteins | sample MGYA00375133_ERZ795049 | MGnify/ENA primary metagenome ERZ795049 (study PRJEB30178, sample SAMN05720147) | activated sludge metagenome | isolation source: anaerobic digester from wastewater treatment plant | place: Japan | collected 2015-04-20 ...
GGCGTGATCGGCGGCTTTCTCGCATTCTTCGGAATAAAAGGAGTGGCGTAATGGACAGCAAAACAAGGAAGAGAATCAGAGGCATTTATCAGCGGATGGCGGCACCGGAGAGAGCGGCGCTTGAACGGGCGCTCCTCATGAATAAGAAGGAACGCATCGGGCTGATCGCATCCATCGCCGGTCTTTCCGACGAGGAGCAGGAATTTCTGTACAACCTTTCGCAGCTCACACAGGAAGACATCGACGAGTTGATTGCCTATGCCGCCAGGGGATTCATCATGAGGCTGCTCGGGAGGATCTTCGGGTTCTGATATGGCCTGTTTCCGTTCCCATCTTTCAGCGTCGAAGATCGATTCCCGGATATGGCGAATCAATCTGCCCTTGATCTACAAGAGCGACCTCCTGCAGGGCGAGATTATTGTCCCGACCGGGTTTTGTTGTGACTTCGAGAGCGTGGACCGGCTCCTTCTGCTTGGCTACGTGCTGTTCGCTCACACGGCGGACGAGGCTGGTGTTGTTCATGACTACCTTTACCGGGCCGACTGCAAGCCGTGTGTATCCCGTGCGAAAGCGGACGCGATTTACCGGGAAGCCTGTCTCGTTCTCGGCAATACGAGATTTACCGCATGGAGCAAGTGGGCAGGCGTGAGGGCTGGAGGGTGGAGGCATTTTCACAAGAAAACGGTGGATTGGAGGCCGTAATGGAAGACAAAGTACTTGGTGGGGTGAAGAAGAAGGGCAAACCGGGCAGGCCCAAGGGCTCTCTAAACAAGAAGACCCTTCAAATCGAGCTTGGCATCGACCCGAAAGACCTGAACCCGCCCCCGCTGCATGAGAAGGGCACGCCGTGGTCCGAGGAACAGGCCGTTGAGGAGCTTGAGTTCCTGATTCGCTTCCTCGACAACATGGACTACAAGAAGATTTTCTTTGGGCAATGCTTGTCCATCCGGGGATACCGGGATGCCCACCTGTATGAGAATCTTGCGAAGAAGTTCCCGACATCCTGCCTTCCCTTGTACGATTTTGCCAAGATGATTCAGCAGAACAAGCTGGCGACCATGACGCTTACCAAGCACTACGATTCCAGGTTCGGCGTGTTCGCCATGCAGAACATCTCTCAATGGCGGCAGACGCAGACGCTTGATGTTGCCACGAACGTATCCATCAAGACCAAGGATTACAAGGGGCTTCAGCCCACCATCAACGAGCGGATTCAGAAGGGGAAAAAGGGCAAGTAATGGGCGAAGCCGCATACGAGCTTGAGTACGAGAGCAAGGGCGAGAAACAGGTAAACCTTGAGTACAACCCCGCCCCGACCATCGAGCTTTTCCATGCCTCGGATGCCATGATCCGGTCACTCGTCGGCCCCGCCGGATCTGGTAAATCAACCGGCATGATCTGGGAGATATGCTACTTCCTGCCCCAGATGCTCTACACCAAGTACGGCATCAAGAAGACCCGATGGCTCATCCTGAGAAACACGAACGACCAGCTCTGGACGACCACCATGAAGACTCTTTTCGAGTGGTTCGACCCGACATGGGCGGGGAAGTTCCACAAGCAGGACAAGGTTTTCACCATAACGGCATTCAAGCCGCTCGAAATCGAGATCCTGTTCAGGTCGTGCGACAGGCCCGAGGATGTGAACAAGTTCCGGTCCCTTGAACTAACGGGCTACGGCATTGACGAGTCTTCCGAGGTTCACCACTCGATCAAGCTCATTCTCCGGCAGAGGATCGGGCGTTATCCGAGGGCTTCCGAATGGCCCAAGGACGAGCGCGGCAATCCGGTTGTAAGGAAGTTCGGTATTGAGTCCACGAACCCGCCAGACATCGAATCGCCGGATTATTACGAGTTTTATGGACCCCAGGACATGAGGTTGCCCGACGGAGAGGGATTCTGGCAGAAACCGGGCGAGAACCAGGAAAATCTGGACCCGAACTACTACGCGGACATGCGGAGGCTGTATGCCAACGATCCCGAGTGGGTGTCGCGGTACATCGAGGGGAAACCGGGTGTTCAAAAGGTCGGAAAGGATGTTTATGGGAGTTTCAGCTACAATTTCCATGTTGCCAAGAACCCTATTGTATGGCCCGGTAAAGCATTCACCATCTATCGAGGATGGGATAACACCGGAAACTGCCCTGCCTGCGTGGTCGGCTATATCCCCACTCCTGGCGTGGTGCATATCCTTAGAGAGTTTTGGGATGACCGTTCCGGTATTATTGATTTCGCTGAGAGAGTCAAGCGCGAGTGCCTAGCCACCTACCCGGATGCCAAATACATTGACTGGGGCGATCCCGCCGGTGAGTTCAAGTTCTCATCGAACAAGGCCGGGGGCGGTCTTACGTCGAATGCCCAGATGATGCGCGAGATCGGCATTGATGTTTATCCCTCCTCCCAGGATTGGGAGCCCAGGCGCGAATCTGTTGATATCATGCTCCGGCAGACGAACAGGGGTGAGCCCGCTCTTCTCATCGACCAGTCATGCAACAGATTGATACAGGGCTTCATGGGTGGCTACGGGTACAAGGAGGTGCAGAACGGGGTGTTTGGCGACAAGCCGGTCAAGAACCGTTTTTCGCACGTCCATGATGCTCTCCAGTATCTCCTGGTGAAATTGGTCGGGCAGAACAGGGTATTGCGGAAGACCAAGAAGAGAAAGCCCCGCTACAGCAGGCGGTCATTTTCTGGATACGGAGGATAGGAAGTGGCGAAGAACTTTCAGAACGAAGAGATGAGAAACGAAGAGTTTACCGTCGAGGATGATTCCCCCTCCGAGGACAGGGACGATATGGTTACGTACTTCATGAAGCTCTACCGGGAGTACGAATCATCGGAATACCGCAGGCAGAAGATCGAGGATGCGGCAGAGAACCGCAAGAGATATGACGGGGATAGGGACTCGAAGAATTTCCCGTGGGAGAACTGCTCAAACTATTCGCTCATGACCGAGGCTATCGTGGTGGACAACCTGGAGCCTAGGCTGGTGGCGGCTGTGGCTGGCAAGGACCGCGACATCGTGGAGGCCCTGCCCAATAGCAGCAAGGGTGTCGAGTTCGCCAAAGAGGTGGAGAAGTTCGCTGAATGGGCTCTGGCACACAACATCAAGTGGCAGGACAATGTCCCGGCATGGATACACAACGTCCTCCTGGACGGCACTCTCTACATCTTCCCCTACTACAAGGAGCAGAAGCTAATCAGGGGAGAGCGGTTCGTGGGCAAAGTGGCTGTCAACCCATTCACGATGGAGAGAATCACCGACGAGGAAAGTCTTAGGGCGCTTATCATGCAGGGCATCAGGCCTGAAGAAATGCTGGTGGACGAGATCCAGAAAAAGGATGTGCGGATCTTCAAGGTGGTCAACGACTACGCCCTCATGAACGAAGTCTACGGGCCTGACATCTGCCCTGATTGGGATGAAACCCCTACAATACGTAAACAATTCTTCAAATATGCCGATTTGGAGGAAAACAGCAAGGAAAATGGTGGTGTTTATGTAAATATCACGAAAAAACTACTTGATTCGGCCACAACCACCAGGGATGATGAAGACCTTCCCCCCGGCAGCGACCGTGACGGGGCGGCACCTGAGATCGAGCGCGAGGACATCGAAGTCCTGACGTTCTACGACAGGTACGACATAGGGGAAGGCCGGGATTGGGTGATAGTCTCGATCGCCAGGAACACGGAAACGGTTATCCGCAAGCAGTATGTGCGCGATGTGTATTATGGGCTCATCGGCAAGCCGTGTAAGAGGCTGGTGATCTTCCCTGATTTCGGAAAGCAGTTCGGCACTGGCGTACCGCACAAGATACGCCACCATGCGCTTTCCATCAACGACTGCCTGAACCAGATGCTCGATTCCGGCGCGGCGCAGATCAACCCGTGGTTCTTCTACGGCTCCGATGTGGGCTTGCAGGACGAACTGGACATTTCCCCCGGCGGCGCGAACCCCGTGGTTGGCAACGCCAATTCCATTGTGTTTCCTAATGTCGGGGTCAAGGCACAGGTCTACATCGAGTTCATCAACTTAATAACGTCCTTCCTGGAACGGCTTATCGCCATGTCTTCGTACCAGTCGGGCGTTGAGGATCAGGCGATGGGGCAGGGGGCCGGGACTGCGGCTGGCATGAGGATGATCTTGCAGGAGGCCCAGGTGAAGCACACCTACCAGGCCAAGCCGATCAAGGAGCAGCTCGAAGACGTTATCAAGCTCGACATGATGCTCTACTCCTGGTACATGCCCACGGATGCCGAGATAGTGCTCCCCGGCGGACAGGTGTTGAGGGGCGTCAACGTGGATGCTCTCCAGCAGGATTACGACTTCTCGCTCCGCATCTCCGACAGCGCGTACAACAAGATGATGGCGCGGTACGAGGCCCAGGAACTCCTCGGTCTTGCCGCGTCCTTCCCGTTCGCCAATCAGATGCAGTTGTTCATGGATGCTCTACAGGCATACGACAAGAAGAACCCGGAGATATACATCGAACCCGCCTTCCTCATGCTGATTCAGGCCGTAGCGCAGAACCCCGAGATCCCCCAGGTTGTGCAACAGTATATTCAGGACAAGATGCAGAAAATGCATCAGCAGGAGCTCGGACAGGCGGCGCAGGACGGTGAAACGGTCAGCAGGATGAGGGAAGCCCTGAAAGACCAGCAGGCGATACCCGACATGCAGAAAGCGGTTGAGAAGAATCTGATGAAGCGCAAGATCCAGGATTCGATGGAGATGGCCGCAGCACTTGAGCACAAGAACATGATCGGTCCGAAGGACATTCAGGACGCAATGGCATCCCAGAAGCGGAAACTCGCAAAGGATGTTGTTGAAGGGAGCATGGCGTAATGGCGAGGCAAGACCTTCTTTCGAGCGAGGACTTCCTGCTTTACCAGCAGGATCTCCTGAACCGGCTGGACAGCCATTACCGGGATCTCCACAAGACGCTCTCCCTGCCCTCGACCACCATCGAGGCGGAAGAGGGTGTTCTCATGAGGCTTAACAGCCAAAGGGCGATGATCAAGGAACTGGAGATCATTATCGCCCTTCCCACGGACTACATCCCCAAGGAGAAAGAGGGGCAGAAACAGCAGGCCAAGAAGACCATCGGGCAGAAGATGCTCGATATTTTCAGGGCCTCACTCCAAAAACAGGAGGATATGCAACAGTAATATAAACCGGGTCTGATATTTGGTCGGCCAACCAAGTATCGGCGAAAGAAGCAAGCAAGGGCGGCAGTCAGGTGCCTGACCATCTGACCGTCGCCCTTTTTGTTTGCCCGGTCAAAAGAGCAACCCAGGCCGGTAGGCCAGGAGAATAACCCGCAAGGAGCTTTTATGGCTTTCGAGGAAGTGGCAGTAGACGAAACACCCGAAACCGATTTCAACGAGATTTCGGTGGAGGAGGAACCCGGAAATCCCCCGGACGAAGGGGAGAAGGCGAAACCCGAAGAGGAGAAACAGACAGATGAGCCTTCTGCAAAGAAGGCAGACGAACCACCTCCTGACAAGGAGCCCGAACCGTCCAAGGAACTTGATCTTACGGTTGAGAAGCTGAAGAAGGACATAGCCAGCATGGGCTACAGCCTGCGCGAGATCAACCGGCAGAAGGCGTTCCTTGAGGAGCAGTTGCGGAAAGAGCGGGAGAATCGGCAGAAGCAGCTCGTAAAGGATGGCTTGGCGCAGGAACTCGACAAGATCAAGCATCTGCGCGATGTGGACCCGGACGCTTATATTCGGGAGCACACACGCATCATTGAGGCACAACTCCGCAAGGAGATGGATGTCGAGCGGGAGGCGCTGAAAGCAAACAGTTTTATATCCCAGGCCCAGGCCAGACGGCAGAAGGTAGAGGAACGGCTTGTACGCGATTACCCGGACATCAACGACCAGGGGAGCGAACTGTTCATAGAGTCGCAGAAGACTCTTCAGAGCAGATACACGCCCGAGGAAGTGGCCTTGCTGCTCAGCAATTCACCAGAGGTTTTCCTGAGCATCGTTGGCGAGACAGCCACCAGGCTCAAGCTCAAGAAGCTGGAGTCTGCGAAGGCTGACAAGTCGCGCGAAGACCGGGTGAGGGGGCAGGGTGTTGTCGAGGGTGCAAAGAAGTCTTCGGCAACCGAGCCGGGACTTTCCAGGGAGCAGCTTCAGTTCTGCAAGGACAATGATTTCGACCCGAAAGAGTACGCCAAGTTCGTTGGCAAGGGCAGGAGGTAGGATATGGCGATCAAGGATGTGATGAAGACATCAGGAACAGAGCCGGGAGCCGTCAAGTTGGCAACCGAGACAAAACCGGATCAGGTTATCATGGCGCAGTCCAAGGAAGACCTGTTCCTTCGGCAATTAATGGGTGAGGCCAGCAAGGAGCCCGAGGAGTGGTACGCGGGAAAGGTTGAGATCGACGAGCAGTTCAAGTCGATGTTCCGGCTCCCAAACGAACTCTGCAAAGGCCATCCGAAGCAGGCCACGGACGCAAAGGAAAGAGCATACTGCTGGGTCGAGGTTTCCGACGAGCGGGTTGCGAGGTTCTACCACGGCGAGAACTGGATTCCCGTCAACCGGACGAACCATGCCTTTCTCCCCGACAAGTACTTTTCCGCGCTTGGCGCGATAGAGCGCCACGGCTACAGCCGTCACATTCTCATGTGGCAACCCAAGGGCTACAACATAGCCAAGAGGAGGGCAGCAGCCAAGGCATCGAGCGACAGGCTCAAGGACAGCAAGGAAAAGATCAAAGAGGTGGAGAAGAGCGGCGCGGTTCATCTGGAAGAGGTGTCCAATTCCGGCGGGTACGGCCTTACTCCCGGCAGCGATCCCGTCCAGGTGGATTGGGACGGAACACCGGTCGAAGCCAGCACAGACGACGAATAAGGAGTAATCAATGGCTACCGCGAAATACGGGCTTGAGCCCATCGGACCCCAGAAGCCCGATGCGCTCGTGAAGTTCGACGTAGACCCCTCTGCCACCGCCATTTACCGGGGCGATGTGGTGGAATTGGTCGCAGACAAGGGTATTGCACAGGCTGCGGCACAGAACCAGGACAACATCGGCGTGGTTGTCGGCTTCTATGATGCCGATGGCCTTCCCGCGCTGTACTATCCCGCAGGGAACGCCGCAGGCTACACGGCAATCGTGAACATCGACCCCCACCAGCTTTACAAGGTCCACTACTACCATGCATCCACCGCCCTTACTGCGGCGTATGTGGGAAGCTGCGCTGATTGGGTGGTCGGGACCGGGAACACCACAACGGGGCAGTCCGGTGCGTATGTGACGGCTCTCGCGGCAGATGCCGCAGGGCTGTACGTCCTTGGGCTGTATGAGCAGCAGGGCAATGAGTGGGGAACCGACTGCGAGTTGGTCGTGAAGCTCCATGAGCATGTACACACGCCTGCCGCTGCGGGAATCTAAGGAGGACATGACAAATGGCTACTGAATCCCGTTCAAGATTCAACAAACTGTATGTCCCCGGCCTGTACCTTGTGGCTGTCGAGTCTTACAAGCGTTACAGCGAGGATTGGAAGAAGTTCATCAAAGTAAACAAGACCAAGAAGGCTTACGAGGAACTGGCCTATATGAGCGGCCTGGGCCTCGTGGCGAAGAAGCCCGAAGGCACCCCCATCACCTACGATGCCAGGTATCAGGGGCCGTCCAAGAAGTTCGTGGTCGAAACCTGGGCCCTGGGCCTCCGCATCACTGAGGAGGCAATCGAGGACGACCTGTACGGCAAGATGAAGGGCGGCATGAAGGAACTCGGCATCTCGATGGCTGAAACCATCAACTGCGCGGCCTATGACGGCTTCAACAACGGTGCCGACACGCTCACCTCCGCAGACGGTCAGTACATCTTCGACGATGACCACGTGAAGCTGGACGGCTCCACCTGGAGCAACGATTACACCGCGACCTCGCTTTCCATCGACTCGATCCAGACCGACATTGCCGCTTTCGAGGCGCTGACCGATCATCGCGGCAAGAAGATCAACCGCGTGGGCGGAGTTCACTGGATTCTCTGCAACCCCGCTCTTGAGTGGAAACTGGCGGAGATTTTTGGCAGCGTCATGAACCCGAACACCGCGAACAACGCCATCAACGCGCTCAAGAAGGCGAGGCCCAACCTCAAGTTCTTCTGCACCCCGTACATCACCTCCACCACGGCGCGGTACTACATCGGGGAATTGGATGATACGAGAGGCATGGTGTGGTTCAATCGCAAATCCCCGACCTTTGCGCGGGAAGGCGATTTCGATACTGGCGACGCGAAGTTCAAGGTAACGGCACGGTTTGCAGGGGCAGGTTCGGTTGACCCGATGAATATTGCGCTGAACGCCGGCGCTTAAGGGGGTGGCTCATGGCTATTCCTTTCACTAACCTGACCAACCTCGCGCTGGACGGTTTTCTCGCATTCGGCAACCAGCTTGACGGGCATCACAGCGGCCTCGCGGTCGTGAAGATCCCCGTCACGGCAACCGAAGCAGCGAACACTACCGCCACCGAGAAGGACACCGGCTTTGACCTCAAGGCAGGATGGACCGTACTCGATGCGTGGATTGTGGTGAACACCGCAGACACCGGCGAAACGGTGGATGTGGGAACCAACAGCAAAGATTCCGGTGATGCGGACGGCCTTATCGACGGCGCAAGCCTTGCCACTACCGGGCTTGTCTACCCCGATGCAGTAGTCACGGCTGGAGCGACGGAAACCTACTACTCGGCTACAACCCGAGGCGCATTGCTGGCAGATTACATCGTGGGGTCCAATATGGCGACTGATTTCGGCCTGTTTCACAAGAAGCCCTACACGGTTGCAGCTGACATCGACCTCACGTTCACGACCTCTAACGGGACCGACACGGCGGCATTCGACATCTATCTGCTCATCTACGACCCGAGCCCGACCGCTGCGGTTGATGTGTACTCCAAAGAGACCATGGCAGCAGCTTCATAGCAAAAAGTACGGAGGGGGTCAGCAATGGCCCCCTCGTATTTAAGGATACGTGATGGCGTTTCAGGTAGAAGAGATCAGGCAGGACGACGGCACCACCTATTCCATAGTCGTGAGGGACTCGTCCGACATGACAGCGTACCGGGCATCGTTCGACATCAGAGATGGTGTGTCCGACGCGGTCAATCAAATAAAGGCCCAGGTCATATCAGCCAAGTCCGTTGCGTTGCAGTCAGACATCATCAAGAAGGCCATTGAAGATGAATTGAATCTTCTGGATGTTGCAAAGATCGAAGCGGATGCGAAAGCGGACATATCTGCCAATCTTGGCATAAAGGTCGGGGATGTCGATGTTGGAAAACTACTCTAGCACCATCACAGAGATAGACGAACTGGGCGGTGCTACCAATGCGGCTGTGTCCTCGATGGTGGTCTGTGACAGGTGCGGTTTCGGGTATCCCAAGACGAAACTGACGGACGTTGACGGACTCTCTCTATGCTCGAAATGCATAGACGAGGATCAGGAGAAGTAGATGGCGACAGTGCAGAACCTTCTCGATGCCTGCATGGTGCGGTATCAGGACCCGGACAAGACAGATTGGGGCGACACCGAACTGCTGGCCTACTGCCAGGATGCCGTGGAATACATTCATCAGCTTCTTATCAACCGCAACGACATCTCCGTGACTAAGAGCGGCACCATCACGACCGCTGACGGCACCGGGACGTATGCCCTGGCGGACAACGAGATGAGCGATTTCGTAGCCATGTACCGGGGCGCGAAAGAAAGGGAATCCGGCGTATGGATCGACGACAATTTCCTCTTCCCGGTGCGGCAGACCGAGAGTGTTCATTACGACTCTGACAATGAGGGCGAACCGCTCTATTACTATCTCACTTCAACGCATATAGGCTTTCTCCCCGTTCCCGATGACGAGTACACGGTATCACTCCTGTACTTCCCGAAGCAGGCCGCGCTCCTGCTGGACTCCACCATGCCGTTCAACGATGTGTTCAACGTGGCGATAAAGAAGTTCATCGACTCGATGGCATCTGCGAGAGCGGAGCAGGACATCAGCAGTATAACCCAGTTCTACAACGAACTGGAGAGACAGGCACTTGGCGTAACCAGCGCACGGACACCCATAAAGCCAAGAATGGTAAACAGGAGGAGATAATGCCCCTCCCCATTCAGACCACACGCCTGACCTTCCCGAGAAAACAGGCGCAGATACTCTCCTTCCCCGGCTTTCCCTACGGAATCAACCGAGAGGGTGGTGCAAAACAGTTGAACGTGGGCGAGTTGATTGAGTGCCTGAACTTCAAGTACACCGACGATGGGCATCTTATGACGAGGCCGGGGCTTACCAAGGTAACGGTGGATGGGACGGATGATGATGCCGCAATCAAGTACATCTCCAACGGCCTGGTGGACATAAGCGGCGTGAGGTTTGACGAGCACTACTTCGATGAGCCTGGCCTGACATTCGGCGGCAGCGATGCGGCAAAAAAGTTCCAGCACTACGTCATGGTGGCAGATGAGAACTATAAGATTTACCACCTGAGCGGCGACAATCTTGTTCTGATAGGAACGGTGAGCGGTGATGTCACCATGACACCGTTCGGCGGGTATGTGATGATTTTCGACACATCGTACCTGAAATATTGGGACGGGAACACGCTCGGCATCTGCTACGATGACGGTGATGGAACCTCGGCATACCAGGTGGACTACACGGCAGAGACAGCTGATGCCAGCGTTGCGCTGAACACCGGAGGGAATACCAGGGCCGGATCGCTATTCACCACGCAAGATTGGGATGCCGGGTTCTCTATTCCCCTGACAACGGTCAAGGCGATGCTTTCCAAGACCGGATCGCCTACCGGGAACGCAGTGGCGAAACTGTACGCCACTACGGGCAGTGCGCCCACGGGAACCGCTCTGGCAACATCGGGCAATTTCGACGTATCGACGCTTACCGGGGCCACGGCTGAAGAAGTGGAGTTTGTGTTCGACATCGACAACACCTATCAAATGTCGCCGTCCACGATGTATTTCATCTCGATAGAATACAACAGCGGCGATGGCTCCAACCAGGTCAACGTCCACGGAAACACGGTGGCGAGTAATGGCAGGGAATACTACTATGATGGTACCTGGCACGCCACAACCACCAGGAACCCCCGTATCGCCGTGAAGCCGGGAAGACCGCCCAAGGCATCGTTCGGCAGGGGATGGCAGAACCGGCTGTGGTTCCTCGACCCGGACAACCCTGGATGGGTGCGGTTCACGAACGCCAACACCGTATTCGACTATTCCACAACCGGGGGAGCCGGGTACGTGGGCGCGGTGGACAACAACGCGAAGAACTTTCCGATAGGCACGATCATCCCCCATTATGGCGATCTCTACATCATTGGCCGCAAGGAAGCCCCGTATGTGTCCAAGATAACTGGAGCGGGACCGGACGATTTCGCGCAACACGTTCTCTTACAGGAAGTGCAAGGCGCTCCGTTTACCGTTGCATCGACGATCAATGACATATGGATAGCCAACAGGACGGGCGTATACGCCCTTTCCGGTGTCGAGCAGTACGGCGATATTCGCATGGGTGAGCCGGGAACGCCCGTTAACCCCATCATAACCGAGTATTTCGATGACAGTGCATTCGCGGCGTTCAACCCCATTGACGGGCAATTCATGCTCAAGCTGACCGGGTACGACCGGGTGCTCGTTGCCCATACCAGACGTGGTGTGAGGATGGGCGACACGGTGCGCTATCCCTGGACCGAGTACCTGTTCACGGGGGTAACGCCCTCGGCCTTCGGGTTCTCGGTGGATACGTTCTATGTGGGCGGTGAGGATGGGCATCTCTACTCCCTCGATGCCACGGTCAACGACAACGGCACTCAGCCGGAATACGATATCCTGTCGTGCGTGATGGAGCACCCGTTCAACAACATCCGGGTGGAGAAATACTTTCTCTCGGCAAGCAGCGATGCAGAGGCCGCGTTCTTGCTCAAATTCTATCGCAACGGGAGTTCGACTGCTCTTGTCACTAAATCCATCACGGCGCAGTCGGACAGGAATTACGGACTGCTCAGATTCAACTGCCGGTCAGTGCAACTTGAGATGAGCGATTTCACCATAACGCAGCCTGTCAACATCGGAGGGCTGTATCTGCAAGGAATACAGACGGAGGCGATATAATGGCTACCAATTTCCCGACCAATATTGACACATTCACCGACCAGACA
>ERZ795049.5237-NODE-5237-length-12160-cov-4.614044_pt1 | contig 12160 bp, 15 predicted proteins | sample MGYA00375133_ERZ795049 | MGnify/ENA primary metagenome ERZ795049 (study PRJEB30178, sample SAMN05720147) | activated sludge metagenome | isolation source: anaerobic digester from wastewater treatment plant | place: Japan | collected 2015-04-20 ...
CTGCCATTACCTCTTGCCCCTTAATGCCTTCTTTAAGCGATATACCATACCTGTTAAGTGCCGCCGTATCGCCGTTATATGCACGTCCAAGCAGCACCGCTGCCTGCTCCAACTGCATGCCCGTTGCAGCCGCGAAATCGGTTAGCGTGCCTGTGTGTTTAAGCGCTACGTTATAATCGTTTGTGGTGCGTGTCAACGCCATCATGCCGCGCATTACATCTTTATCGCCCAGCCCTTGCTTTTTCTGTATTGCTGTTGCTATTTTTTTAAACTGGTCGACTGTTTCTTCTGTTGCGCCGCTCATAAGAGATAACTGACCGCGTAGTTTTGCAACTGTTTTCTCAGCGTCAGCAAAGGCAACAAGCGACGCTCCGACTGCAGCAGTAACCGCGCCCCAACCAATTGCCGGCATCATGGCCTTAAACAGCCCTGCAAATCCGCTTTTTGTTTTGGTTGTTGACTTTTCAACCTTATCAAGCCCTTTGTTTGTCCTGTCAAGCGCTCCGTCAAGGCTCTTTGTGTCGCCTGTTAACTTTACGAGCAATTCCGCAAGTATCACTTTTTAACCTTCTTGTGTTCGTATTTTACTCCGGCGCCTCTGACACTCACGCCTTCATCTGCGTTATACTTTGCCTTAATTCCGCGTATTTCAAGGCCGCGGGATATTCCAAATATCTGATTCATTGTCATTCTGCCGTACTGTTCCGGCGTGATTCCGATATCCAACAGCGCTGCGAAATATTCTTCATATCTTATGTGTTTTTGCTGAATACCTCTCTTATCAGATTTTTCTGGTCGAAAAAATAGTTCCGCTCCATTATCTTTATAACGATTGCCTGAATCTGCTTCGGGGTCAACGCGTCAAATTCGCTTTTAGTAAACGGCATGTCGGGATTGCAGATATCAAAGCATGTTTTCAGCACCTTAAAATCTTCGCTGCTTTTGCCTTCGTTTAAAACATCGCGGCGCTTTATGCCAAATAACTTTTCAATGAACGTCAACGGGCGCATGGCTTTTGTAATTTCTTTGGTGGCGAGGTTAAAGACTCGCTGAAACCGTATGATTTCAGATACTGTCAAATCCCTCATCTTGAAATTTTTCCCGTTAATGGGAATTATATCCGGCTCGTTAATGAAATCGTTCAGTTCAAAATTTTTTGACATAAAGACACCGCCTGTTTTATTTTATTACGCGTACGTGAACGCCTTTACTGCTGTAACCGCGCCTGTATCTGCGTTTGTTATTACAATATCAACTGCGCCAGCCGCATGTGGGCCTGTTACGCAGGTAAGCACGGTTGACGATACAGCAACTTCATCTGTGGCTGCAACGCCGCCGATGGTTACAACGGGATTGGCTTCAAAGTTTGCGCCGATTATTGTTATTGGCGTGCCGCCTGCCGCCGGACCTGTTGCGGGATATACGGAACTGAATACCGGCTCTGATATTGCGGATATGGTTTCTTCGCGTATCTCAAATACAGCGTTTGTAAGCGATGCCGGATTGCCAAGGCATTCAAGCTCAATGTCCTGCTGGAAAAATTCGTTGCTTGACAGCGGTATTTCAAGGTTGTTTGTAACAACGGCTTTTGCGGAATATACTTCAACGCGCGCGCCGGTTGTGTTGTCCGACCCCTTGATTAATACTTCAATTTCGGGCTTGTCATACCCTGTTGACAGCGACTGCTTGCTGTTCTGCGATACCGTAACGCCGTCTGAGAGCACGCCCGCGGCAGTTGTCATGCCGAGTATCTTTTGCAGTGTTTCTTTGCGGAACGGCACATTTTTTAAAACCAGTTTACCTTTAAACTTTACTGTGTGCATCTCGATGTTTGTCGGATGCGAACCCGCAAAAAATAAATTCTCGTTCTCGTTCATGATGATGACTGCATTGCTGTCATCCAGCGTTGTAACATCCGGCGTTCCGGACGGGTCAATTGTTATGGTGCCATTGATAAACATTACCCTGTTCTTTTTACTCATTGTTTTACTCCTTTTGTTACGGTATTTTCGGAAGCGATAACCGCTCCGTTGTCAGCCGGAAAAACATATCTACGCTTAAAGTCTGGCCGTCCGCTTCAAGCTGCGTACCTGTTTCCGAGAACTTTTTAGCGCTGTGTATTACAACCTCCTTTCCCTGATAGGAATAGTCAATAATTGTCTGGTTTATATAGTCGCAGGCCTTGTCCATGTCAGCCTGACTGCGTGCAAATACTTTAACACGTAACGTCGGAGCCTCATAATTCTGTTTACCTTCCTGTGGCATTGCCATTTCATCCAGCCAAAATGCAACGCAGGGATAATCGGTCAGCGACTGCGGAAACCCTGCATATATGCGCGTGCTGACAACTGACGCCAGCCCGGTTGAAAGCAATAAGTGCTGGAATATAGCGGCTTTGATTTCCTGCCTATATCCGACTGTGGTATCGCAGATAATAAAGTCAACATTGCTTATGGATTCAGTTCCGTTATATTCGCCAACAACCTTGAAGAAATATACGCCATTTGTGGCAGGTGCAGCCATTGAATAACTGCGCTCCGTACCGGCTATGGTTGCCAGTAAGTCTGCGGGTATTGCAGGAGCGGCGCCCAATTTGCGATATATTTTAAATGCCGTAAACGTATTGTCTGTGGTTATCTTTAACGTTACGCCGTTGGCTGTTCTGCTTATCTGTATTAATATCCCGTAAGCCATTATTTCGCCCCCAGCTGTTTTATGCGTGCAACAAACTCGTGCTTTATAAAGTCAAGGGTTGATTGCATGTTCTTTGTTAACGCAGGTAACAGATACGGCCGCGCGGGTATCAATACCTTGCCGCCACGTCCGGCAAACCCGCCGAGTTCGTGGATGCGCGCATATTCAACGTTGGTGAACACATAACCGTCGCCGTTGCTTTCAACGGTGCTCTGGATGCTATTCTGCAGCCTACCTGTGCGTACCTGTAACTGATTGCTGCCTGTTTTAATCGCGCTTAGCTGCGCTGCCGCGGCGCGCTGTTCTTCGGTAAGTCCGTTGTCCGATGTCGCTATATATTCCCTGGCATCTGATTTTATATTCTGCGTACCGGCAAATATGCCGACGCGCACAGCCTCGGCTGCGCATTTGTCAACTATCTCGCCGCCAAGTTTGCGGCGCAGTTCTTCTATACCTTTAATTTCCGCTCGAAAGCTCATTGTTTGACGGCTCCATTTTAAGATATAATTCCACATGCGTATTAAATCTGCTCCACGTCTTACGGATATGCTCAACCAAATATGTCTTGCTGTTGCTGACTATCTTATATCTGCTCTGTGGACTTGTAACATCGGATTTCAAAAAACAAATATACTGCGCGTCTATCTTTAAGCCCTGCATTATTAATACTTGCCTGCCAGATAACGGCTGTATTAAGCACGGCTGCGCTGTTACCGTCTTTGTCCATGTTTCAATTACTTCCCCGGCGCTGTTTTGCGTGCTTGACTGCGTATATATGTCGCACGTTTCAATGTGCTCCTCGCTCAATAATGCTTCGTCAATATCAGGCATGTTATGGCAACTCGTTTCTTATGATTTGATTATCAATTATCTGTTCCGCGTTATCTTCCGTATAGACTTCCTCTGCAATATCAAAGTATGCGGTTTCTTCGCCGTTAATATTAATACCGTCTGCAGCGGCTTCGTCTTCAAGCGCTTTAGCGGCTTTTTCAAGTGCATTAAGGTCGTGGCTGCGGGAATATGCGCCCTCTGATAAACTTGCGCCGATGCTTGACTTAACTATAAGGGCTCTGATTGCTTTGGCGGCAGCAAGGCTTAAGTTTGACCATTTATCGATTATCCTGCCAAGCTCTGTGTCGCTCCAACGCTGTACGGTGCCTGTGTCGCCGAGCTTATCTCTTACTTCTAATATCTGCGCTGCTGTTGCCATGATGTCCGCTCCCTTCGTTTAAGTTGCCGGTGTGAGGTGTGCGCGCCCCACACCGGCTATGTTACGGTTGACGCTTACAGCTTTGTTGCGTACACAGCCGCCTGCGGTCTGCGCATTACGGCGTTGTGTAACAGTCTTACTTTCCAGCTTATCTTGTCGCTGTGGAAACTTTCCATTACATTGCCGCCCGCGTTTGCAAGTGCAACTGCGTCGCTCTGTTTGATGAAAAGCTGAGGCCCGGGTATTCCATTCATTTCAAGCCTTGTTATTGCCGGGTATATGTTCGGGTCAGCGAAAATATACCAGTTGTCGGAGCTTACATCTTCAAGCCACGGTAATACGAGCAGTTTGAGGTTAAATGCAGTTACGCCTGTATCCATGCTCTGCGCTGCAATTGCGGCAATCATTGGCTCAACAAGTTTTTTGGCTGTGAAACCAAGGCTTGTGGGCACAACAAGTGTTGCGGCTTTAAGTGCAAGCCTGTTGCCGTTGTCGTCTGTCTGGTTGGCCATGAGCGATATTGCAGCCTCAAGGTTTGCCTGATTCAGCGGTGATGTTGTCTGCAAGTTGCCATTGCCGGCATTAAAAAACGTTGCGTTGCCCGCAAACAAATTGACTATCTGTTTGATTTTTGTACGCTGTGCTGAACGCGTTAGCGCTTCCGGCAGCCCCGCAAATATGCCAAGGATATCATTCTTGGCGGCTTCCATTGTGGTGGTGATTATTCTGCCGTATTTTTTAATGCGCGCTGTGTCCTTTGCGTCTTCAAAGCTTGTTGATTCGTAATCCGCGCCCGATAATACTTCGTTCAAGTCTTCGGTTTCGGTTGTACGGTAAAGTTCGATTTCGTTGAAATCGTTTACCTTTTTAAGCTGCGTTATCCTTGTAACGTCGGTCAACGCATCGTCTTCCGGATACGGCGCTTTCATGTCAAGTTCACGCTGAGTGATGAGCGCGGTTGCAAGGAAGTCGGAACTTGTCAGGGATTCCTTTACCCCTTTGTATATCTTTTTTGCTTCCTTTGCTTTCATTACTGATTCCATTGCCTTGATTGTTTCTGATACTTTGGTCGGATTGAGCAATCCGAGTATTGCTTCTTTTGTGACGGGTACATAGCCGTCAAAGAAATCTGAGCCGACTGCCTGAAATTTTTCCATTGTCTGTTGCCTCCTTTTGTTTTATGTTTACACCATTTTGATGTATATTTCAGCTACTGTTGCGGTCGCTGTAGTCATTGCTTCACCAGCAACGCCGTACTGTACAAGATCTGCACCGGCTTTATCTTTCGGGCTTGTGGTAAGCCTTATTTTAACACCGGATGCCTGGTTTGGATCATCTTTTAATCCGCTGAGGTCATAATACACTTTATCGCCAACATTAATGGCGCCCCATGTTGCCTCAACGTTTGCCGCGTATGTCAACACGTTTGAAACGTAATGCTTTACAAGTTTGTCTGTTGCGATTTCAACAGGCGCGTTGTACGGTGATGCTGTTTCAGCGTCCTTGATTAACACGCCATTAAGCGTGCCTTTCTGGAATGCCTGCCCTGATTTTAATCCGCTTGCTGTTGCCATTGTGCGTACGAGTGAACTCTCACCCATGTATCCATTTTTCATTTTTGTGTCCTCCTGCCGTTATTCGGCGTTGATATAGTTTACATCATCCTGTTTTACTGCTTTCTTCTCGTAAAAAATATACATTGTGCCCGTGTTACTGGTAAAGTCAACAACAATACTGTCGTCGCATTCAATCATTACATAATGAGGCGTTGTGCTTTCAAATCCGTTCGCCCACTGTCTGCGCGGCATGTTCTCGAGTACGTGATACTTTGTTCCAAGGTCAAGCCATCTGTTTAACAGGTCAGTTCCCCCGATTGTTGATAACAGCTCAAATGACGGTGTGGTTGCGGCAGTATACGTTACGCTTCTGGCTTCTATCTTTACATAGCCTCCGCCTGCTACGGTAACGGAAAATATCCCTGTGATTACACTGTCCTGCCCCATTACAACCAACTGCGGGCCCGTGCCTGATACCTTTGTTACATCAGCCATTGAAACGCTGGCAAATGCAAAAAGTATTGCAAATACCATTGTGAATATCGTTGCTTTTTTCATCTTATTTTTCATCTTATTTTTCCTCCTGTTCTTTTTTTATACCCATACCGCTGAGTATCTCATCAGCGCGCTTTATTGCTTCCTCTGTTTCCATGCTGTCCGGTACTTCTGTGGCGCTTTCCCCATTGCCAAACACCTGCACTTTGCTGAGTTTGTCAATGTACTCTTTTTCTTTTGCAATCACAGTTTCAACGCCTGCGATTATTTCTTCGGGTTTGCTTTCTTTGGTAATAGCCAGCGCCGAAACTGATTCCATTACCCTTTCAGCAACGGGCTCGGGAAGTTTAGCTTCCGATACCTTTAACTTTGCGGCTGACAAAATGCTTTCTTTGTGTTTCGCAAGTTCCATTGCTTCAATCTTTGCCTCTGCTGCTTCTTTCGCCTGTATTGCGGCCTTAAGCGATTCCTGTGCTTCTTTCAGCGCTTCGCTTTCTTTTGTCTGCGCTTTGAAGTCGGGGGCAAGTGCTTTCAACACTGCTTCTTTGACTTCTGCCTTGCTTTTCAATGCTTCTAAAATCTCTTTTATGTCCATTTCTGTGCCTCCTTCTGTTGTTTTTTTATTTTTGCGTTCTGTACCGGCAGCATCGCTTACCGATTCAGCCGCTTCGATAACACCGCCTGCATTTCCCCTGGTCACAAAGTCAAGGCTTTCGGCCTTGGCAATATGGTCAACCCGAAATACCGGATAGCCTTCAATCTCTGTCGCCTGTCCTTCAATCCAGCTGTGCTGCGACGTTTCTGGGAATGCCTGTGCTTCGAGCATACCCTTGAGCCATGACCGCAGTGCCTCAACCGTGTACGTGGGGCTGCCGTGCAGGGCCGCTTCAAACGCGAGCCCGACCTTGCCATTGATTTCCTGCACCCACGTGGTTAATATCTTGCCCACCATATCGCGGATATCGCGTTCCGGACGCTCGTAATCCTCGCGCTCTGTTGAGTGGTTAATATACATCGGCACGCCGTTGAATACGCCCTCTTTGGCGGCAAGTTCAACTGCTGCACGTGTATAATATTTGTCTTTGCCGACGGTAATACCCTCAGTAAACACAAACCCTTTAAACTTCGGCGCGGATGTTCCGGCTTCCTGTACTTCAAGCAACTTTATCGTTCCCGCTAAAGCCTGTTTAGCCATTTCGTTTATCACCCCTTTCATTTTTTTAAATTTCAAGTGGCATTACTCTGACAACCATGTGGCACTGACAGTTTATAAAATTGCCGGCAGATAACCTGGCATCCATTGGCGCAAACGCCGCCTCTGTGCCGCCTGTCGGACTGTTGATTATAAAATCATCCGAATACGGGATGCCTGAGCCGGGACCATACTTAATCGACGCGTCAATATGACTATCACGCTCTTTCCCGCTTCCGGATATATGCCACTCTTTAACCGTACGCGCCGCAACACCGAGCTGTGCCACCTCGTGGCTTGTTTGTATGCGCTCTGCCTGTGATGATGCTGATAATACTTCCGTGCGTGCTATGGTTGCATAGTTGCCTTTAAGCTCGTTTAAGTTATCAGCAAGTTTCTCGAGGCTCCAGCCCTGCTGTATCGCTTTGTTAAACTTAGCCTTAAGCGATGCTTCAATTGACGGCGTGATTTCCGTGGTAACTATTTTAAATATTCGCGCGGCAATAACCGGGCGTACTGCGCTATTGAAAAACTGCGCGCTGTATGTTGACCCGAACGCGGCTATAACCGAATTAACGCTCATCCGGGCCGCTGTTGTGGTTGCGGGCAACAACACCGCCTGTATGTCCTCGTCATATTCAGCGAGTATGCGATTAATATCGGGCTGGCTGAACTCTGCTTCGTGTGTGCGTACAGATTCACTTGCTCGCCCGTATGATAATGTTTTCTTGATAACCTCATCTATGATGTCATGGTATATGGGTTTAAGCCGCATTGATGTTGCGCGGATTATCGACCTTACCGCTGTCTGTGGGCGCAGTATTGCGCCGCGCTTTGAAAATACGCTTTTACTCGACATCGCTGCCGTCCTTATCGTCAGATTTATCAGGCGCAGGCACAACCGGTGCTTGTGCGCCTGTAATTTTCTTTATCTCGTCAAGCAGATACTGTAACTTTTCAGATAACTCTCCCTGCGTGGTTGCGTTGTCAACATCATCGCCCATATCGCCAAATAACTCGGCTGCTATATCCTGCGCGTTGGTTACGTTCAACGCGGACAGCACAAGCATGGCTGCTGTTTTCTCGGGTATTAGTCCTGCGTTAAGCCCATTGATTACTGCAAGTGAATATGTATTAAAATCCTTGCCGACCATTTCGGGCATATACACTTTAATCTGCATAGACCCCCATGTCATAATTGTCGCAGATTTAATGAGCGCCTTTTTATCGTCTGCATCTGTTGGCACATCATACCCCGAGTTTGCGGCCTGCGTATACACAACAGCCGGCGTTAACGCAAATAAGCGCTTCCATGTTGCAAACTTTAATACCTTGGTTATTGTGTCCGCAAACAACTGCTGAATGTTTTCGAAACTCTTAAGCACGGGTAATTCCATGCTTGTGGCTGTCGCAAGGTTGGCGTTTTCAGGGTTGCCGAAATAGTGTTCGCTCTTATCAAACCCTGATGCGAGCTGCTGCATTATCATTGTCTGCGTATCGCGATATCCCTGCTGATTAAGCTTATTATCAACCGCGTCATATGTTGCCTTGCTGCTATTTTCAATCATTGTTGACGCGTCCGCGGCGCTTACATTCGCAACAGACAAATCGCTTTCAATTGCCTGTATGGATTTCTTAACGCCTGCCATTGCTGTTTTGCCAATATTATCTTTTATGGATGTCTTCCAGGCTATCTTTGACTTTGCCTTTGCCATTGTAGCAGCTGCGCTGACTATCTGTTTTAATGCTTCCACCCATTTATATGTGGTGCGGTATGGCGGCAATCCACGCAGCCCGCCTTTAATGCCGCGATAATATGCGCCAAGGTAACCATACAACCGCGTCTTTGTGTTTTTGTTGTAACCGTATGATATGGTTTTAATTTTGTTTTTATCTTTTAATGCCGCCTGCATTTCTTCATCTGATGCCATTATGCAAGGTACAAAGATTGTGATGTTTTTATCTTCGTATGCGTGCTTATCAAAGTTATATTTGTGCTGCGTCATTTCGTACTCATAAAATAAAACTTTGTCGCGGTCATTCGGGTCAGTCACGATATTTTTTATTTTCGTGCTGTCCTGCGCTACGCGTATGATTGACTTACCCGTTTCTTCGTTGACGTATATCATATAAAATATTTCGCCGGTGCCCTGCATCAAATCAATCTGACGCGTCATTGCGTTGTATCCCGTAAACGTTTCCTCGTTTTCCGGGTTATCCCATACTTCGTCAATGCAAAACTGTATGATAGGGTTGTTTGTCTGTGGCTTCTGAATGCCTGATCCAAGCACAAACGCTTTGTCGAGTTCAATGGCATGCTTGTATGCCGGGAATGTTTCGTAACTGTATCCACTGCGCTTGACTTCCTCTTCACGTGTAATGTTTGATACAATTTCACCGCTGAACATGTCATTCAATGCGCTCCAGCTTTTATCTTCGAGCGCAAGCAACACATTATCTTTCAGCGATTCAATAGATTCAATAAACTTTTCTTTATCTGCTATTGTGAACGGCGTTATGTGTTTGGCGCTCATATGTTTTCACCTTCCGTTTTTCTTGCGTTTATCATTTTATCCCGCACAGATTTTTTTACATCTTCCGGCAATGACCTAAATATTTCAAGCTCGACGTTTGCTTCTGACTTAACATCGTTAACGATAACAACTTCGGGCGATGTCTTTTTTAATCCTGTGATTTCGTAAAACATTTCAATCGCTTTTAAATGCGCGCCTGCATCAACATTTTCAACCACGCCAAACTTTGACATTATTTTTTTAACCGGTGGATTTTTAATTATGTCTGCGTGCTTCTGCATAACATCTGTTCTGCTTAATCCAATTCCCTCAAACTGCGCTTCCAACATGTTCGCATATTTTTTTGCTATGCGCGCGCCCGTTGGATATGCAATACCTGCAACGCGTGATGCTTCTGCGACGTTCTGCGTGTCAATATATGTTTCAAGAAAAATTTTTTTCTTGTTTACGTCAATCTCTCTTTTCTGTTTTAATTTTATTTCTTTGCTCATTTTCAACCTCGCGTATATTTGCTTATTAGTATAATATTATTTTATTCATTTTTATGCAACATCAAAATATACAGCCCGCTACACCGAAAGAAAAATATAATTACCTTAAAAATATAGGGTTTTTGCCATAATTGTAATTATTACAATTTTGCCTTCTAATATCACTATTTTAATGATATTTAAAAACATGCAGATTGTTCAATATCCATAGGGGTTTTGTGATAAAAATATTTTCGTGTTTTTCTTTCTCAAGTAAAAAATATTTTTTTTTATAAAAATATTCCAAATAAAAATAACCGGGCCTGTGTTTCTGCCGGTTGATTCTTTATCCAAATTCTGCCTATCTTGAAAAATGTTTATAACCTTGTCTGGCCGCCCTATAATATATATATTATAATATAAAATATAATTTTGCAAAAAATTCTGTACTACCTATAAGGAAGATAGGCATTTTTTTATAAAAAAAAGAAAAAATATATATATATTTTTGGTTTTACGGAGGGGGTGTCGGTTTTTGCACTTTTGAATTTTTTCTCATTTTTGAGATTTTTTTGAAAATGCAAAAAACCGATACCCCCATGGCTCTTTTTCAAATATATATATAAATATTTTTGAACAGATTACAGCGCTTTCGCTAACTTTCGTAAAAACACGACCACCGGAACGCGGTCAAAATGCCACATTTATATAATGCAGAAAGAGTGCAGGGGGTGTCTGCCACACTTTATTTTTTTTCGGAACGCTGTTTCAAAATGATTTTTTTATTTTCGTAAAAGCGCTTTCGTAACCTTATTTTCGTAAAATTTTAAAATCGGTTGACAAAATACTTAAAAAATACAATTTGTCGGACAGGCTGTTATATATTGCGTAAGTTATTTTTGCAAATAAAAAAGGCAGGGTGTTTTTGTATTATTTCAAACATCCCTGCCCTGTAATCATACTGCCCGATATACTTGTATTATATAGCTATTTCGCGTCAGAATGCCCCACGTTGCGACTTTATTGCTTAGGACTTGTTGCGCCCAACACTCGGGTCTTTCGGGGCTTTCTTAGCCACTCTTACGCCTTCTTTAAGCAGATCAAGGCTGTATGAGTAACCGTCGCACTGTGCCTTAAGCATCCGGTTGAGCCGTTCCATTGTATCTGTGTCTGCCAGGCTGCGGATGATGCCCAGCGCCATTGTAATCGGCAATTCAATTACGTTGTCGCCGCGCTTGGTAAAGTTAAGCTTAGCGCCTGTTGTTTCGTTGACGTTTTCAAGGGTGATGACAGACTTTATAACGCCGCCCTTGACTTTCTTTTCTTTAACCTTCAGGCATTTCTGCCTTTCTTCGATTGCGTTCTGCTGTGCTTCCCTTTCCTCTTTTGTCTGTGCCATTAATGATTGCCTCCTGTTGATGTTTTTTCCATTTACCCTTGCGGATATATGGCCTTGGTTTTAACTGTGAATCCTTGCTTAGTAATTTTGGATAAAATTTTCTTTTCGCGATTGCGTTTAACGTAACCTCCTTCCCTGCTATTTTTAAAGATGTCTTTTTCCAGCTCTGTATCTTGATTTTTACTTTTTCTTTCAGCAGCGCGTAATCAAGACTGTTCTTTATATTATCAGACTTGACGCGCTCCAGCCACCGCCGTACCTCGCGGTAATACCTAGCCTTAATAGCGCAGTGGCGCTCGTTGCGGTGGTAATGATAACTATACTTATCAGTTATCGGCTCGCCGCAGATAATACATGTTAACATTATTTCCTTGCGCTTGTAAACCACCGGGCGCCGGGCATTGAGCCGCATACATTTGCTATCGCAGTAAAACTGCGCATTTGACCGCGGCAGAAATGTTCGCCCGCAGTACAGGCATCGCCGGGTCCCGTAAAACACGTGTGCCCGGCTGCCGTGGTTATAAACCGGCATCGCCGCAGTCCTTGGATTCGGCTGCGTTGGTTGTCTGCGATTCCGCGGCAAGCCGCTCCATGCGTTTTTTGTGCAGCT
>ERZ795049.5241-NODE-5241-length-12150-cov-7.304506_pt1 | contig 12150 bp, 18 predicted proteins | sample MGYA00375133_ERZ795049 | MGnify/ENA primary metagenome ERZ795049 (study PRJEB30178, sample SAMN05720147) | activated sludge metagenome | isolation source: anaerobic digester from wastewater treatment plant | place: Japan | collected 2015-04-20 ...
TCTCCCCCTTGTGTTTCTATTCCTTGTACTTTCCAAATTTGGCGAAATAAGTGATGTCTTCCTCATTGTCCCATCTGAAGCCCTTGTAATCGCTTTTAACAACTTTTCCATATATCGCAGTCGATGGGAAGTATTCAAAACCCATCTCCTTCAAGTCTGCCTCTGCATATTGATAGCCCGTACCATATAGCCCTTTTGTCCTAAATGTTCCGATATTATTCCCTCTAATAACAATCCAAGTAAAAAATTCATCACTACAGCCATATACTCCAGAGCTGTATCCTGTCTTTATATATGTATATAATTTTTTCATTGTTTTATATATTAAAAAATTAATTGTTTACTATTTGATATCCATTTTCTATTAGCATAATCATTAACTCTAATGAGTCCATAGAGCCTAGCCCTTTGATTGTGGCTTTCTCCCCGTCCTCGTATGCTTTTATGATATGATTACCCTTCTTGTATAGTGTAAACATATTGATATATATAAGAATTTATTTATAGATTGATACTTTTGTATCTTTCTATGATTACATTATACATCTTTCACGACCTATGTCAATACCCTATTTATATATATTTACTATAACATATTAATATATAGGAAGGCTTGTAGTCTTTGGGTTGTTGTTTGTTTGTGGTTGGTTTGTGCAAAATCGCCAAGAAAAAGGGACTCCCCTTGTTTGTGTTTTATTATGAGGAGAATGTAGCGAAAGGGTCTTAATATATGATAGTTGATTAGGTGAGCTGGGTTTGACCAATTTCCCGAAAGAAAAGAAAATAATCTCGGTGCCTGTTTTGATTGCCCCCCTACATATATATACACCAATAGATGATAGTTGAATATCCTTTTTACTCCTTTTACCGTTCCCGTGTGGGCTTCTTAATATACATCTTTCTAAAATCCTTTATACATCTACATTTTAATATATACAATAACATGTCGGAGGTATTCTTGAACAGTCGGGCTAAGATAAGAATGAATGAAATGAATACATAATAGTATGGTAAAGTATGTATCGGATTAAGTATGAGAATAACGGAGGATTAATGAAAAATATTTATAAATATATTATTACATGGGCGTTCCCGTCGTGTTATGTATTACCGTTAGGGGTAGGGTATCCACCGTATGGGTATGGTTTATATATATATAGTACCCTGTATAAATAATTCTTCCTCTCTCTTTAAGACTTATTATAATTTACAGTAGTAAAACATAGTGGGGGTATAGGTTTTTATAAAAGGTATGTTAGGTATTGTATTTTATATTTTATTATGTTATACATAAGTACATACATACATAAGTACATAAGTAAGATTATAATGAGATTAAATATAACGATAAGTATAGAGAGTGAGGTGTTGGAGGAATTTGACTCTAGTAGGGGTGAGTTGAGTAGGGGTGATTACATAGCGGAGTTGTTAAAATGTTCAGAACCATTCAAATCCTCCACCCCAGATAAGAATGTAGTAGAGAGTAGGGAGGTGCCAGAGGATGATAATTGGATAGGTCCTCAGTTTAAGGATTCTAAGTTAAATAAAAAGTAGGGTATGAAGGATACATTGTCAGAATTGAAAGAGGTTAAAGTTTACCATGCGGCAACTGACGTAATACTGAATTATCATAATAGTGGGGAGAACGCTGCCTTGGAGGCGTTAAAGAGGTTAGAAGAAGTTATAAGGACACCTAAGGAAGAAATTTTGGACAAGGAGGAAGAAGATGAAGAACAAGAATAGGAAGAGAAAAAGGAATAAGAAGGACAGAGGAAAGCCAAAGGGTTACGCTTGGAGGTATGAGAAGTGGTTTGATGTGAATGACGAGTTGGATTATAAGGACAGAAATTTGTTACCTAGGGAGGGTAGTTGGGGTCAGATAATGAGTCCTATTACTGGAATAAAGTACAGGGTAAAGATAGCGAAGATAAAGAGAGTTCGTTAACAACAGAGTCGGGGGTGGTCGAACAAGCCGCTATGCACGGCTAAGACACACGGATTTACTGAAAGCTAGAAATAGTGAGTAGGACTCAGAGAGGCAATCGCTGTATGATGGTTTCGTGGTTGTGGGTCTAAACAAGCAATATACTGATAATATATAGTAGCTATGTAATTAGTGCAGAAGACCCAAAGCTTGGTAAGTAACTTCATTTCTTTGCTGGACGAGAGGTAGGACAATCTGGGGAAACCTGGTGAGTCCGAGACTGGGAAAGCGGTAGGTGGACGGGCTTACCCCTCCGACTTTGTTTTTAATGGGCAATAGTGTATATTGGGGTATATAATTTTAGAACACAAAATTATGAAGATAGTAAAAGAGAAGGGCAAGTGGTTACTTTATAGTGATGATGACAAGAAGGTTATCGGGAGGTTTGGTAGAAAGGATATAGCGGAAGCATACAGGAGTGAACTAAAAAAGGAAGACAAGAAGTCTTCAAAGAAAGAAAAGTAGAGATACTAATACTTACATAACAAAAGGAGTACTATGGTTTTTTATACTAAACCTGTCCCAAAACCAAGGATGACACGCTCAGACAAATGGAAGAAGAGAGATTGTGTAGTTAATTACTACGAGTTCAAGGACGCAATACAACTTCAAGCAAAGTTAGAAAATTTTGAATTACCCGATTCGTTTCGGGTTGTTTTTGCTATACCGTTTCCACGAAGTTACGGTAAGGGTAAAAGAGAGAAGATGCTGGGGCAGCCTCATCAGATTAAACCTGACATAGACAATTACATAAAGGCTTTAATGGACTGTTTGAAGGACAGTGATGCTGACGTTTGGCACGTGGATGCTCAGAAGATATGGACAAACGGAGACGGATTTATTTCAGTAGAAGAGCTATGAAAATAAAGTGGGCAGATTTTAGAGACAATCCAATGAAGTATTTGGAGGGGGTTAAGGAGGTTAAGGTAGAAAGAGGGGACGGTAGTTATTTTAGGGTAAGACACTATAGCCCGTACGCAGAAGACGGTGGTCACAAGATAAAAGGTCCTAGGAAGTATCCTAATGCTAAGGTGAAGAAGGACCATAGGTGTAACATATGTGGTAAAACGGAAAGGGTGCTTTGGGTAGTACCATTTGACGCAAGTTATTCGCCAGGTTGGTATTGTTACAAGTGTAGGAGGGCTAGGGATATAATGGATATTAAGAGGGCGAAGAAGTATAATAAAATTGTATAGAAACCAAGGGGCGAAGCGATTGAGCATGGGAAGATTTTTTAAATTAAAATATTTTAAAACCGATGATATTAATGTTCACGCTTACGATAACAACCATTATGGGAATTGCGTACTTTGTGGCAATTTTTGCTTGCTTCATAGCCATCATGTCGTTACTAGAAGCAAAGGGGGCAAAGGAGAAGATACTGTGGGTGTTTGCCCTGCTTGTCATAATTGGGTTCATGCTCATCCTAAGCTGGCAGCTGCACGAGGTCTTTATTTAAGCGAATATAAGAATGAAAAAAGAATTACTAGAATTACTCCCTACTGAACAAGAACTCTTAAAGCTGAGTGCCAAGGTTAAGACAGTCATTACAAGTCGAGACGAGTTGCTTAGACAAATAGGTTCTCTTAAGTTAGAGGAAGTAGGGTTAGAGGAAAAGATGGTCTATGTACTAGGTCTGATTAGTTTAGGTTTTGACCCTGTACGTGCTAGAAAAAGATTAGAGGTACCTTACAGTCATTTCTATATTTGGCAACAAGACCCAAGGCACCAGGCGATGTTAGAGAGTGCAGAGGCTAGAGGTGAATTGGTGTTAGAGGAAAAGGTGTTGGCTGGAGCAGAGAAAGACCCAGAGCTAGCGCTTAGAGTGCTTAAAGAAAAGCAGAGGGTTAGAGAGAAGAAGGAAGACGTGGAGATAGAAAAGACTAAGACTGTATGGGAGATAATGCAAAAGAGTGGTAAGGAAAGGGGTATAGAAAATGAGCCAGTAGATGGACAATTAATTGACGATGTACTCAAATAATGAAAAACAAGATACTCAAGGACGAGAGATTAGAAAAACTGGCAAGGGAAGACCCTAGACAGATAATAGAAAAAATGTTCTGGATTGTTGATAAGGCGGGTAGAAGAGTCCCATTTAAATTCAATGTCCCTCAGGCTAAGTATTACGAGGAATATATGTCACCAAGGGACGATATATTAAAGGCAAGGAAGGAGGGTTTTTCTTCGGCGATTTTGGCTATACTGACCTGTAAGTTTCTATTCGTACCAAACAGTGTGTGTGCATGCGTAAGCCATAGGGATGAGGACACTAAGAGGTTGCTTGAAAAGGTGTATTACTACATAGAGAATTTACCTTTTGAGGTAACCTTAGAAAAAGCTAGTGCAAGTAGGTTAAGGATTAAGGAAATGAATACAGACTTCATTATAGGAACGGCTGGTTCTAAGACGTTTGGTAGAGGTGATACGATTCATTATTTACACTTATCAGAGTTTGCACACTACGGCAACTGGGATATGGTTACTGGTTTGCTTAACGCTGTTCCTGACGATTTAGACAATACCTGGGTGGTCAAAGAAACTACTGCAAACGGATACGGGACTCCGCACCATATAGCATGGCAGGACGAGAAAAGGGGGGCTAGTGTATTCAAGCCAATCTTTTTTTCCTGGGCAGACAACCCTGAATATCAAATGCCTATACAACCAGACACAAAATTCACTGCAGAGGAAAGAAGTTTACAGGATTCGCTTGGTCTAACAGACGAGCAATTGCTATGGAGACAATGGAAGATTAATTCCATGCAACCTACACAAGATTATACCAGGGAGGATTTATTCAAACAGGAATATCCTGCAACGGATACGGAAGCATTTTTGTCTACAGGAAGACCTGTTTTTGACCCAGAGACACTAGAATGGTATGACCAAGCTATATGTACAGAGCCAATTAAAAGGGGTGAACTCATAGGCTGGAATCCTCCGTATATACACGAAACTAACCTAGGAGAACTTAGAATTTATAAAGAGTCGGAGCAAGGACACCAGTACGTGATTGGTGGGGACACCGCAGAAGAAGGAGACTACTCTGCACTTGTTGTATTAGACCGAGAAACTATGGAGCAAGTCGCCTTATGGTGGGGTCATATTGACGAATTTGAACTTGCAAACGTAGCATTTAGACTTGGTACCTACTATAACACGGCACTTATAGGAATAGAGCGTAACAATATGGGCGTTGCTGTAGTGAAAAAACTAGACGAACTCGGCTATAAAAATCAGTATAGGATGGAAGTCATAGATGAACTAGGTAACAAGGTAAGGGATAAACTGGGCTGGGAAACGAATAGTGGGACAAGACCAATACTTATCAGTGATTTAAACCAGGTGGTAACAGAGCGTAAGATAATTATTAGGAGTAGAGATATAATAGGGGAGATGAAGAGTTTTATTAAGAATGCAAAAGGTAAGCCAGAAGCCCAAATTGGAACTCATGACGATTTAGTTATTGCAACTGGGGTGGCGTACCAGATGTATAAGAGTGTGCCAAACAAAATAGGTAACGGGGATATTTATATTAGAAAGTATAAACCCAATACAACATTAAATAATTTTAGTAGGAATTAGTATGGAAGACATATTAAGCGCCCTAGACGATGTTACTGTAGGAAAAGCTTCTACAAAGACAGAGTCAAAAGTTAAATCTGCTCCAAAGGAAACAGCAATTAAAATGGGCAGAATTGACTATAAAAACCTTAAGGAGGTTTTAAAATCTAAGAATCTTTATGCTGTTAAAAACGTAGGGAAGACAGATTTAGTGTGTGACTGGGATTTAAACTTAATGCCAGAAGAGTTAAAACCAGAGTTCGATAACTACTTAAGTGATAGGTACAATGTGTATCAGATTAAGGAAGCAAACCTAGACTTCAGGATTGTAGTTCTTTACAGGGAGGGACGAAGCATAAACTTTATGCACCAGTTCATGACTGAGAAGAAGATTCCTAATCTCGAGACAGTTCGAGAAGGTAAAGAGGTTTTAGTTAAATCTCAATTTGTACTACCTGCTGGAAAAACTGCAATTGTTACAGAGGACCAGTATGAGTCTCTTAAGAGGTATGAAAAAAGAAGGCAAGCTTCTGACGCTGGTGTATCAGATTGGTTTGGAAACCTAGTGTTTAAGCAGATAACTGACCCCGATATGCTCGAAAAGGTCGAGTACAGTTTTGTTACTGTGGCTGACATTAAGAACAATGAGTTTGAAACTCAGGAGCATGAGTTGGGTCCTGTTAAGAAATCTGCTACAATTGAGTATTCAGATGAGCTGGATGAACTCTAATGGTTGAACTGATTTCGGTCAAAAAGAGGAATAAAGAGTTTGACGACTTCTTAGAAAGGCTTATACAAACTGGCTGCAGTTATGAAGCCGTCATAGAAAATGGAAACGTTACAAAGCTTTATGTTCGCATTCCAGACAACGGGGATTGGAAAGACCTCAAGTACGGTAGAATACTTGGGTCAAAAGTGGTATCTTATAAACAGACAATATACATTCCTCGCATAGTAGACGGTAAATTTATTTACAATTACAATGGAAAATAAAACAAACGGGTTAAGTGAGTCCGAGATTAAGTTTAATAAACTACTCTTAGAAGCCGTAGAAGCTAACGAGGTAGGATGTTTCTGGAATGATGGTCCGTGGCGTGATAGATGGGATATCCAAAGAAAGTTCGCATATTATTTTTATGAGGATATTGACCAGAGTGACGGTTATCGCTCTAACGTTAAGTCCCCAGAGATTGTTGGTAGAGTACAGGGTACTTTGCAAAAGATGAACAAATTCAATCTTGAGTTTGTAGTTCGTCCTAAAAACGATAGGGCAAAATTTTCTGCTGAGATTAATCAGTTACTATTAAACCAATTATTTAGAACAAAAGAGTTTAAATACAGGCTTAAAGACGCATACCAGGACGCTGTTACAAATGGTACTGCAGTATTAGGTGTCGAGTGGGTCACTGTTAAGAGGGAAGTTAAAATGCAAAAGACTAACCCAGACCAAATGACTGAAGAGGAGCTAAAGGACTTTAAAGAGAACGGTATTATCCCTTATGAAAAAGTTACTTTAGTAGAGCCAGACGGAGTTTCCCTTGTAAACCATAGACTAGAGAACGTGTTGTTTGACCCTTCGTGCCAAAGTGTAAATACAGGGCACAACAGGGCAGGACATGCGTTTGTTACGGAAGTATTAAGCGAGGATAGGTTTAAAACGCTGTTCAAAGGTAAGATGTATAAGAATGTCAAAAAGGTTAAACCTAACGCAATTGACATGACTGAAGAGGGAGATACTAGAGGTAGGGATTCATTCTTGGCAGAACCAAGTGATTACAACAAGGAATACATAGAAGTGGTTCATGGCTATGGTTATGATGAAGACTGGTACATGATTAGGGCAAACGGAATCTTTATTTATGAAGGACCACTTCCCTATAACGACAAGGATATTCCATTAGCTACATTAAGAGCTTACAAGGCTCCTTATCAGCTTTACGGCATCGGACTACCTGACTTACTTATACCAGTAGTTACTCAAATAGAGCTTATTTCTAACGCTGTGTACGACTACATTATGTACACGACAAACCCAATGTTGCTTATCCAAAAACAGGATTATGAGGATGTTACTAGGGTATTAGAAATCGGAGATGGAGCACCAGGTACAGCAATACCAGTTAGTGATGTTAATAGAGGTTTTGATACTGTTAAGTTCCCAAGTTTATCCGTTGATGTATTCCAAGCTTTGGGTATCTTACAAAAAGATGCTGTTATTGCAAGTCAACAGGACCCAACACAACTGGGTGTCATTCAAAAGAATGCTACTGCTACTGCAAACATTCTTAACAAGGAAATTACTGAGGCTTATGTGATGGCTATGGTAGAGAACTTCAAAGAAGACTTAGAGCAAGTAGCCAAAATGGTCGTAAGTAGAATCCATCAGTTTATGACTGAAAAAGATGTTAACAAAGCAGTCAATGGGGAAAGTATGGTAGACGAAATAGAAAATTATCAGATTGGGATTGAAGACAAGAATGTTGATATTGATTGGGATAACAGAAGTATAAAGATTAAGGACGACCCAGGAGAAGTGTCCTTTATTCCTATTAAGTCGGATATATACGAATATACTGACGAAAACGACAAAACCCTTGAGGTTGGACTTAATGATTTTGATATAGAACTTAGCGTAGAGAGTGTAGAAATAATTAGTAGAGCCCTAGAGAAACAGGAGGCGGGTGAGCAATTAGCACAACTTTCAGGATTTATGGTTGATACGACCAACCCAGCCAAGGTTGCTGCACATCCAATGCCACTTGTAGACGCAGTTTCCTTAATGGAAGAGGTGTTTGACAAGAAGGGTTGGAATAAGAAGCACCTACTTCAATACAATAAATTAGAACAGGATTCTATAAACAGGGCTAAGGCACAAAACTACGAAGCGTTTAAGGGTCAAAGACCTATGCCACATCCAGGAGAAAGTCGAGAGCATATAAATATCCATACACAGTTTAATAAAGAAATGCAGCAAAGACTCGAGGTCATGAAGAAAGATATTGAAATGATGATGACACAAGGTCAAAATCCTCCAGGAACGTATAAACAGGAGTTTGATTTAACTAGACAGGCAATTGCAATCATTAGTGAGCATATAATGGAAGACAGCCAACCTGCGTATATGGAACCTATGCAAACATCTATGAAGGGTATGCAGATGTCTCAACCTGCACAACAGGGAATGGGACAGTCCGTATCGCAGTCTGGACTCGGTGGCAACCAACCAACAGTCAACCCAATACAACAGGCTGGTATGGAGGGTGGACCAGGCGAGCTAGGTGGTAGTATGGGAATGTAATTTTATTATTAAAAACATGGAAGAAAACAAATTATCAAAAGCTGAGTTGGAAAGATTACAAGAAGAAGTTAAAAACTTGGAGGGTTCTGTACTCATGCAGATTACTAAGAGAAAGTATGATTTAATGAAGGATATGGCAGCAGATATGCCTACGTACGACAATGAGACCATGGCTAAAAGAGAATTTTACAGGGGCGTTGTGGACGGACTGAACTGGTTTTTGAAAGACGTGCATACTTTTATTGGTAGAACAGAAGAGGTCTTGCAAAAGACTGAGGAATAGTTTATATTTAAAGAAATAAGAGTGGTACCTAACTGCTCTGAGTAGCACTACACCGAAGAGGCTATAAGTGGGAATTAAGAATAGTTCCTGTTTATAGCCTCTTTTTGTTTAAAAGCAAAAAGATGACAACGGGTCGTTCCGTTATATAAATTAACTGTATGTTCCTTACAATGGGAGAAATAAAAAAGACAGACGACATTCAAGAGGATGTCACAGAGGAAGTAGTCGCAGACACTACCGAGTCTGAGGATTCGTCATCCGAAACTGGGGTAGAAGATACCTCGCCAGAAAGTGTTGAAACAGAAGAGACCGAGACCGAAGAGGTGGAGGACAACTCGGAAGATGAAACAGAAGAAGGCGAAAGTTCTTTAAAAGAAGACTCTGAGGAAACGGTTCCTTTTAACAAGAACCCGAAGTTTCAAGAAAGAGTGAAGGAAATCGAAACTAAGTATGGAAAGAAAGCCCAGTTGTGGGATACAATTGCCAAACTGAGTAATAGTGACCCTGAGTTCCAACTTGAACTAACTAGAAGACTTGAGGCTGCTGGTGAGTTACCTAAGGGTACTTACGAGATGGCAAAACAAAAGGCAGAAACACAAGGAGTCGAAAAACAAGACAATAATAAAGAGCCAGACGAACTAGAAGAGAAGGTAAGTAAACTTCCTGAGGTTCAGTTTGCTAGAGACCTAATGCGTAAAAAACAGGAGGAGGAAGCAGCTGAGGAAGCCAGAATAGAAGGAGTTTTGCGAGACTTCGAATCGAGACATACTGACATAGCATCTTCAGAAAAACCTAAGGTTGTTAGAAAAAGAATAGCGACTTTAGCCGAAGGTTATGTAGAAGAGGGTATGAAATACGAGGACGCTCTTGAAGAGGCATACACGATTCTTTTTGATAAAGATAGTTTATTGGCTCGGGAGAGAGAAAAGGGCGAGGTAGAAGGGCAAATAAAAGCAGGTATAAAATCTGTTGCAGGAGCCTCTGCTGGTAGCCAGAAACCAAGTAAAACACCGCTAAGGAAGTTAACTCGGGAAGAAGAGGAAGCAAGAATCATGCTAGGGTATTCTAGGGAGGAGTACATTCGATTTAAAGATTCTGACGGTTCTGTTGAATAATTTAAATTTAGCGACATAGAAATATGTATAACGCAAGAGTAGTTAAAAAAGATTCAGAAGCAACAGTAGTAACACTAAAAGCTAGTGAGACAATAGCAAAGAACGACTTCATCACAATCTTAACAGATGGTGAGGCAGAAGTTAGTGCTACTGGCGAAGGCATTTTCGGTATTGCACTAGAAGCTGCAACAGTTGGGAAACCAGTTAGAGTCTTAAGGGCACATCCAGGAATGGTTGTTCTTATGGACAACGACAACACTGGTACAACATTTGCAGCCAGCCACGTTGGTGCAAGATTTGACATAACAGGTACAACTGGAGCTCAATTAGTAGACACTTCTACTGCAGCTCAAGACGGTACTGATTCAGGTCAGTTATTCTGTATTGGATACAGCCCAGTTGGGTATGGATTCGATGGCGATGCTTCTATTGGTCTTTTTGAAATAGCTGAAATACAAGGTTTAACTAACGCCACAGCATAAAGTTAGTGATTGATTTAATTTGATTTAATTTGGAAAATGAGTACACTTACAACAATCTCAGTTCCTAATGTTATAGACCCAGGTGTTAAAAAGCATTTTGTTGACGAGTATAAAGTAAACAAGATTGACTTAGGTAAAATCTTCAAAATCTCAAATCAGGAAAGCGCTACAGACGAGTTTAAGAACTACACTGGATTAGCACAACTTTCGCCTGTTGGAGAGGGAGAAACCTATTCTGAGGACGTTCCTATTCAGGCTTACGGTGTTTCTCTTACCCCTGTAAAGTACGGTAAGATAATGCCAGTAACTTATGAAATGAGGAAATGGGCTAAGACAAAAGAGATTTGGGATGCAGCTAAAATGCTTGGAAGAGCAGCTGCTAGAACTGAACAAGTTCACGGAGCTTCCGTGCTAAACAACGGTTTCACCGCAGCCTACACATCATACTCTGATGCAAAGCCCCTATTTGAGGACGACCATCCAAGAGCAGATGGTGGTGCTGCACAAGACAACGAGTCAGCATTATCACTTTCTGAGACAAACTTAGAGACTTTAATATTAATGATGGAAGGACAACTTGACGATAGAGGACAGCTAATTAGCTGCTTCCCTAACAAGCTTGTAGTACCTCCTGCATTAAGAAAGAGAGCTTTAGAAATTCTCAAGAGTGATAAAAAGAGTGACTCTGCAGACAACGATGCTAATGTCTACAACGGTTTCCAAGAGTACTACGGTACAATGAAACTTGTTGTATGGGATTATCTAGGAGCTGCAGCAGGCGGTTCAGATACTGCTTTCTATCTATTTGACGACAATGTTCACAAGCTAATGTGGCAGTGGGCAGAGAAGGCAAATGTAAGCAGAGACGAATCTATCGGATTCAAGAACGACACCATTCACTATAAGAGTAGAGATTACTTTGCATATGGATGGGGAGACTGGAGAGGAACAGTTGGTTCAACAGGTCTTTCTTAATTTGTAACTTAGACTGGCTATGGCATTAACTGAACAAGATTATCTTAGAGCAGCGAATGACCCTAAATTCATGGCAGCCCGATGGAAACAAAGGGTTGCCATAAGCCAAGAAAAACTGGACGAGTTTCTTGCCAGTGGTGCTAGTGAAGAAGAAAAGAAACAAGAGCTTTTAATGCACAGAAAGCGTATTGAGAGAATGAAAGAAGTGCAAAGGAAAGCAAAGGGGTAGTTATGTTAGACCCGATACCTTGAAGCAAAGCTTCTTAAATTCGGAGGAAAGCCGAAAGGCAATATATTAAATAACATTTTAAAGGAATAATAATTATGAGTAATGGAACACATTTTAAAGGACCTGTAGATTCTAAGGGTGGATTTACGGTTGATGGTAAAACGGTAGTAGCTAGCGAAGGCGGAGTTGCAGAGGCTGCACTAGCAGCAAATGCAGTTAC
>ERZ795049.5244-NODE-5244-length-12141-cov-6.323018_pt1 | contig 12141 bp, 12 predicted proteins | sample MGYA00375133_ERZ795049 | MGnify/ENA primary metagenome ERZ795049 (study PRJEB30178, sample SAMN05720147) | activated sludge metagenome | isolation source: anaerobic digester from wastewater treatment plant | place: Japan | collected 2015-04-20 ...
CTGCCGGGCTTTTTGCAGGTCACCCTGGTGGTTGTGGCCGATCTCGGCGATCACGTAGCAGTCGCCGTCGTCGGTAATGCACTGGGAACCTACTACGAGGCATCTAACCATGTGTCCCCCCTGAGGCATCGCTTCTCACAAAGATGCAGTTCGCCACAGTCTTCGATTGCCCGCGCGGATGCCGGCATTGCAGACGCAGGCCGAGGCCCTCCAGGGAGCGCCGAATCCCAGCAGATTGATCCTGCTCTTCGTCCACTTCAACCAGGATCGAGCGCAGGCGGGGGTGAGCAAGGGTTCGTATCGCACCGCGCAGGACACTCGATTCGGAACCGTCCACGTCGAGCTTGATGAGGTTGGGTGGCGGCAGCGCGAACTGGCTCACCAGGTCGTCTAGGCGGTAACTGGGAATAGGTTGCACGAACTGGGGCTGGCCCTCCGGTCCACTCATGGGTGGCTGTCCGAGAGAGTGCAGGGCATCGCCTGCGATGATGGATGAATAGTGGAATGTGGTCATTTTGGTCTCATCCGACAGGGCAAGATGCAAGGGTATGATCCTACCCTGGCATCTGTTCAGGAAGACATTGCGGCTCAGTGCAGCGAATGTGGAGAAACCTGGCTCGAAGGCATAGACTGTACAATTGTCTCTAGCAGCAGCATGGGCCACGAATGAATAGGCCCCAACATTGGCGCCTATGTCGTAGAACACATCGCCCGGACGCAAGAATGCCTCGATCCAGGCGACGGTTTCCGGTTCCTTGGCACACGCAATGAGGCGCCCCATCTGGATCGACGAATCCAGGCTCATCGCGATGTTGCTGTGTGGATAGTCCAGGAAGCCGGTTGGTGTCAGCCTTTCTTTGATCCGGACAGTCTCTGGCACTGTGAGGAGGCTCAGCAGGCGCATGCACAGACCGACGCGGCAACGGGACATGAACACACCGAGCCAGGCCCGACTGCGCTCAGAGATGATAGCTCTGAATAGACGTCTTACGGCACTCGTGGGCACAGCGGCGCTCGCGTTCGCAGGCGTGGCTCTCACCGCAGGTACTCGGTGTGCCACGACAACAATGGTCTGGTCACCCCGCTCAGCCCTTCGGCGTAGTCGCCACGTGCAGAACTGCCAGAGACGGGATCATAGACCTGGAACACTACAACGTCGTCCACCTTGCAGTAGTGCATCTTCTTCGCCCTTGAGGCAAAGATGGAAATGCCGACGGTGTACTCGCCCTCTGCGAGCAGGTTGCCTGGAATGCGCACAGTGGAACGATATCGCCCCGAGCCTTGGCGCAAGATCTCGGTAGGCTCGAGTGTGGAGAATGCGCAGGTGCCGCCGGTGTTGAAGCTGGCCGTGCAACGAAACCTGAGGCCAGGCTTCAGCACCAAGTAGTCGATCTGCAGGTCAAGAGGTTGTTCGATATTGGTGACGTTCACCGCCATGCCAGCCCCATCGACAAGCCTGACGGCTGCGAGCCTGAACTCGTTGGTGCCTGGGCTGCTACCCGGGTCCGTCCAGATAGCAGCGCCGGGCGTGCCCATCGTGCTGGCGAGATAGTGGGAGACGACATCGCAAGCCGGCCCGCTCTCGAGCAGACGACCGCCATCAAGAGAAATCGCGGTGGAGCACAGTCTAGTGATGGCAGACATGTTGTGAGAGACAAAGAGGACCGTACGACCCGTCTGGCTCACGCTCTGCATCTTGCCCAGGCACTTCTTTTGGAACTGGAGATCGCCTACGGCCAGGACTTCGTCAACCATCAGAACCTCTGGCTCAAGGTGGGCAGCGACGGCAAAGGCCAGACGAACATACATCCCACTGGAGTAGTGCTTCACGGGGGTGTCAATGAACTTGTCGATTTCGGCAAAGGCCACGATTTCGTCGAATCTGCGCTGAATCTCCGATTTCCTCATGCCCAGGATGGCGCCACTGAGATAGATGTTCTCACGCCCTGTGAGCTCTGGGTGGAAGCCGGTGCCCACTTCGAGCAGGCTGCCGATCCGCCCGCGGATCTCGGCATAGCCCTCGGTAGGCTGGGTGATGCGGGAGAGGATCTTGAGCAGCGTGCTCTTGCCTGCGCCGTTGCGGCCGATGACCCCAATGGCCTCGCCCTGCTTGATCTCAAAGGAGACATCCTTGAGGGCCCAGATCGTCTGGCCGGCTTCGCTGTTCTCTCGCGATTGACCCCGCAGGAGACTAGTTGCGTTACGAAGGGGGACCTGGATGGCCTGCGTCAGAGACTCCCGGAGCGAGCCGTAAGCTACTCGCTGAGCACCAATACGATAGACCTTACCCAAACCCTCGACTCGAATTGCGACATCACTCATTGCTTACACCACATCGGCAAAGGTACGTTCCATGCGGCGAAAGTAAAAGGCCCCGCTTACCAGGAGCACCAGGGCTGCAAGCGAAGACATGACGACGAGTGGGAGTGAAGTGGTGCCTGTGCCCAGGAGGGCCCAGCGGAACCCCTCCACCACGCCCACCATCGGGTTGAGGGCGTAGAACGTGCGCCATGGCTGAGGAAGCAGCGTGCTGGGGTAGGCTATGGGCGTGGCGAAGAGCCAGAACTGGGTGAGAAACGGCACCACATAGCGCACATCCCGGTACTGCACGTTCAGAGCCGACAGCCAAAGGCCCACGCCGAGCGCCGTGACCAGGGCCAGCAGCAACAGGAAGGGCAGCCAGACTACTGCCCAGGTGGGCATGAGTCCATAGAAGGCCATCATCGCCAGCAGGACGAGGAATGACAGGCCGAAATCCACGACACCGGCGAGCACGCTGGATAGGGGCACCACCAGGCGAGGGAAGTAGACCTTGGTGATCAGATTGGCGCTGCCAACCAGGCTGTTGGACGACTGGGTCAGGCCGTTGGCAAAGAAGGTCCAGGGCACTAGGGCGGCATAACTGAAGATCGGATACGGAATCCCGTCAGAAGGGATGCCGCCCAGCCTGCCAAAGAAGAGGCTAAAGACCACCATCGTGAAGAACGGCTGGATGATGGCCCATGCTGCTCCGAGGACAGTCTGCTTGTAGCGCACCTTGACGTCGCGCCAGATGAGGAAGTAGAGCAGTTCCCGGTACTCCCACAATGCGCGCAGGTCAAGGGAGGCCCAGCCGCGGGATGGGCGGATAATGGTCACAGGGACTGCGAGCTTGGCCGGCGAGCTGCCGACTGCTGCGGCAGTGGGGGGGAGTCCAGGGTTATCCTGAACACTGTTCATCGTGCTCGATGCCTCATGCGGTAGGCGCTTTATCGGCCAACACCCGCTCATACCATTCGATCGTCCGCCGCAGCCCCTCTTCAAACTCGGTCCGCGCTCTGAACCCAAACATCCTGTCCGCCCGGCCTGTATCCAGGCAGCGTCTCGGCTGGCCGTCGGGCTTGGTCGCGTCCCAGCGAATCTCGCCCTGGAACCCCGCCAGACGGGCGATGAGGTGCACCAGCTCCTTGATGCTGATCTCCATGCCCGAGCCCAGGTTCACCGGATCGCTGGCATCGTAGCGCTCGGCCGCCAGCAGGATGCCTTCGGCGGCGTCTTTGGCGTAGAGGAACTCGCGCGAGGCGCTGCCCGTGCCCCAGACGTCGATGTGGCCCTCGCCGCGCTGGCGGGCTTCGAGGCACTTGCGGATGAGGGCTGGGATGACGTGCGAGGCCTCGAGGTCAAAGTTGTCGCCGGGGCCGTAGATGTTCACCGGCAGCAGGAAGATCGAGTTGAACCCGTACTGCTGGCGGTAGGCCTGCGATTGCACGAGGAGCATCTTTTTGGCCAGGCCGTAGGGGGCGTTGGTTTCCTCAGGGTAGCCGTTCCACAGCTCATCCTCGTGGAAGGGCACGGCGGTGTACTTGGGGTAGGCGCAGACGGTGCCGACGGCGACGAACTTGGCCACGCCGGCGCGCCAGGCCTCGTGCAGGAGCTGGGCGCCCATCATGAGGTTGTCATAAAAGAACTCGGCCGGATGGGCGCGATTGGCGCCGATGCCGCCGACGCGGGCGGCGAGGTGAATGATGACGTCGACCGCAGTCGGCCCCGCGCCGTCCAGGCCGGGCCGCGTTGTATCCGAGAGCAGTTGGCGGATGGCGTCGAGCCGGCGCAGGTCGTAGGCGCTGGAGCGCGGCACGATGATCTCGGCGGGCTGCCGCTCCTGGAGCGCACCGGTGACGAAGGAGCCCAGGAAGCCCGAGCCGCCGGTGACGATGACCCGCTTGTCGTGCCAAAAGGCCCGGCTATCGGGCCAGGAGCGGCGCCGCGCGCCGGCACGCTCCACGTTCGATGTCGTTTGCACTATCGGCCTCCCCAGCGAACATCTGTGGCGCGACGTCGTCGGGCGATTGGTCGCTGCCGGCACCCAGGCATGCTCCGCCCTCGCTGCACTCCCACGGGAAGCACGCGCTTGGGATGGCGCCGGGGCACGGCCTCGCCCCGCCGGCATATCGGCGCCCAAAGACCTGACAGGTCTCCAAAGACCTGTCAGGTCTTTGGGCTATGGCTCGTCCTACAACCGCTCCAGCCAATGGAGCGGCACTTCGCACGCAGTCAAGCGGCCGAGGAGATCGATGAGCACCCGTGCCCGGTCCTCGGCCGAGAGGCGGCGGTCAAAAATGGCGTCCATGCCCTGCAGCGGGCCGTCGATCACCCGTACGCGCTCGTTGGGCTGAGGCAGCGGGCCGCCATAGAAGCCGATCTCGTCCATCTCGGCCACGCGGCGCCGCAGCCAGGCGATCACTTCGTCCTGAACGATGGCCGGCTCGCCGCCGAAAGAGACGATGCCGGTCACGCCCTGTGCCCAGTTGACCGAGGAAAGGGGGATCACGGCGGGGTCCAGGTGGACGAAGAGATAGCGGGCAAAGAAGGGCTGGGCTCGCTTTTCCCGCGGGCGCCGTTTGTTGGGCACCATGGCCGCCGGGAGATAGGTCTCGAACCCCCGGCCCTCCAGGAACTCACGCACCTGCGCTTCCTTGCGCGGTTTGGTGTGCACGGCGTACCAGTGTTCCAAGTCAGACTTCCTGGGATGGCGAGCGCCGCCGCCCTGCCACAGGCGCTCTACGGCGCGAAGACCAGGTCACCGAGCGGCGCCAAGAACGGCCGGGTGAACGATTTCAGGCCGTGAGTATAGCATAGAATCTGTCAGTGTCAAACATGCGCGCTGCCGGCCCTATGTTAGAGGGACACATGGCGGCGCACATAACGCACGCCCGACAGGACGACCTTCTCGTGTGCCGAGCTGTTGTCGGAGAGGACCCCTTGGGCCCGCGACCGGCCAAGGCGTCGACCGCAACACGTGCACTCTGGCGGGCTGCGAGGCGCATGATTCCTTGAATCGCGCGCGACATGATAACGAGCGGTTGCGAATAGCACGGACCTCGAGAGGGTTGCCAAGAGGTAACGAGCGTGACGAGACAGCAACCTTTTTACCGCATCTTTACGCTTCCTTCACGGTTGTTCTACCTTTTCTTGGTATACTGTAGGTAACGAAATGGAGACCTTGTGTTGGTGGGGGAGTGCTCGGGGATGGCGAGTGCGGGCGCGGTGGCGAGGTCAGAAGTGACGGCGGTGGCCTCGCGGGGCGCTACTACCGCGGCGACACGGCGCCTGGCCCAACTCACTTTTGCCGCCACGATGCTGGCCGTGGCCGCGGGCACCATCCGCGAGGTGGCCGATCCTGATCTGTGGTGGCACATGGCCACCGGGCGCCACATTGTGGCCGATGGGCGCATCCCGGCCTTTGACGTGTTCTCGTTCACGGCGAGCAGCCATCGCTGGGTGACCCACGAGTGGCTGTCGGACCTCTTGCTCTACGGGGGCTACCAGCTCGTGGGGCTGGTAGGGCTGGGGCTGTTCTTCACGCTCGTGATCACGGCGGCGTTCGCCCTGGTCTACCTGCGCTGTCGCAGCAAGCCGGTGCTGGCCGGATGCGCGGTGCTGCTGGCGGCGCTGGCGGCGAGCCCGACCTACGGCGTGCGGCCGCAGATGTTCTCGCTCTTGTTTGCGAGCCTGTTCCTTTACATCCTGGAGAGCACCGCTGGCGGTGGACGGCGCGTGTGGCTGCTGCTGCCGCTGACGCTTGTGTGGGCCAACCTGCACAGCGGCTTTGTGGCCGGCCTGGCGATCATCGGTGTGGCTGCCGTGGGCGAGGAACTGGAATGGCTGGCGGGGGCGGGCAGGCTGGGAGGCCTACCCCACAGGGGGTGGTTGGCGCCGCGGGCGCGGCAGCTCGTGCTCGTGGCCCTGGCCTGCCTGGCGGCGTCGCTGGTGACGCCGAATGGGGTGGCCGCGGTGGCTTTCCCCTTCGGTACGCTGAGCAATACGCCGATCCAGGCCAGCATCCAGGAGTGGGCCTCGCCCAACTTTCACCAGTCGCTGGCCTGGCCGCTGGGCGCCTTTTGGCTGGCCCTGCTGGGGGTGCTCGCGGCCTCGCGACGGCGGCTGGAGGCAACGCAGCTCCTGCTGCTGGTGGGGGCGTCGCTGGCCACGATGTACTCCATGCGCCATGCGGTGTTCCTGGCGCTGGTGGGGGCGCCGCTGCTGGCCGAGCGGGCGGGCGAACTGTGGCCGCGGCCCGAGCGTGCGGCCAGGCCGGCCTCGCGGCTGGCGCAGCAGGCGCTGTGGGTGGTGCTGGGGTTGCTGGTTGTGGCGGCGGGGTGGCGCATCCGCCTGGCGGCGCAGCGCAGCGCCGCAGCGGAGCGCGAGCTCTACCCGTCGGCAGCGCTGGCCTACATGCGTGAGCATGGCATCGACGGCCGCGTGTTCAATGCCTACCATTGGGGCGGCTACCTGATCTGGCAGGGCCATCAGGTGTTCATCGACGGACGCGCCGAGGTCTATGGCGATGAGGTGCTGGGCGAGTATGCCAGGACCTGGTCGCTGCAGCCCGGCTGGGAGCGAACCCTGCGGCGCCACGGCGTCGAGGCCATGCTCGTCGAGGCGGCAAGCCCACTGGCGCGGATGGCCGAGGACTGCGGCCACTGGCGGGTGGCCTACCGCGATGGGGTCGCCAGCGTCCTGGTGCCCGCAGCGACACCGGAGTCGTGAGGGAGAGGATGGCGCAGCGCTTGCCCGGTGCATTGGTGTTACAACCGTACTTGTCTGCGAAGGTACGCGATCCGGGCACGACGCTTCGCGCATAGCCGGAACGGAGCCTCTTGGGAGGGTCTATTCGGCGGGTTGGCCGGAGCCATGGCCGCCCGCGGGCGGCCATGGCTCCGGCCAACCCGCCGAATAGACCCCTTCCGGGCCAGGGCCGGGCGCCCGAGGGCATGTGCCCGCGTAGGTTTGCCCGCGCCCAAGGGGCGGATGCGGAGCGTAGCAGCCGGCGGCTACCCGGATGGCCAGCAATGGCAGCGCCAAGTACGGGTGTAGTACCAGGGCGCGGCGAAGTGGAGAAGGAGGGGAAGGGTATCGAGGGCAGTGACGGTCGATCCTTGCCTGACGGCTGTGTCTTTCCTATGGGTATTTCACAAAACGCGCTCACACACAAAGGAGGAATCCCCATGTTGCAGTATTTCCGGACCTGGCTGCGCACGACGGCGCTGTATCAGACGATCAAGAGCGAAGAAGGGCAGGACCTGGCCGAGTACGCCCTGCTCATCGGCCTGATCGCCGTCGTCATTGTCGGCGCGGTGGTTCTCCTGGGCGAACAAATCGAAACGACCTTCGAAAACATCAGGAATGGGCTCCTCGGCATCGAGGCGCCCGCCGGCGGATGATCCGGTAGCCTTTGGGTGGGGACGAGGGGAGCGTTCCCTCGGCCCCTCCCGCCCCACCTTGCAGCGCAACAGGTAGGCCTCACCTGCCTGTTGTGCTGCAAGGTGGGGCTGTGGTTTTCCAGGCTCGCGAGGAAGTAAGGGCGCGACGATATCATCGATGCAGGGCGTGAGGGGGAGGGACCATGTCGGCGCCGAGGGAGAGTGGTCAGTCGGCGGTGGAGCTGGCGATATTGCTGCCGGTCCTGTTGCTCATCGCGCTGGGTTGCCTCGACCTCGGGCGCGCCTTTGCCGTGCGCATGGCCCTGGCCAACGGCGCGCGCGAGGGCGCCCACTATGCCTCCATGTTCCCTCTGGCCCCGGCGGGGCGCGGCAGCCTGACCGCCATCTGCCAGGAGACGGAACGCGACATCACAGCCCAGGGGCTGTCGGCGAGTTCGCTGCGCGTGGTGCCGAGCGCGCCCGAGGGCTGGCTGGGCGGCAAGCCGGTCAAGGTCACCGCCAGCTACACGCTGCCGATGCTCACCTCCTACCTCTTTGGCGGGCAGCCGCTGATCATCCGGGCTTCGTCGCAGATGATCATCATCGGAGGATACTAGGCCATGCCCGCGACCTACGTACGAAGCACGCCGCCGGCGCAGTGGGGCCAAGCCGGGCCAGCGCCCGCAGGGTCATTGCGAGCGCAGCGAAGCAATCTCCAAACCCCGACGTGGCGATCGCTTCGCTGCGCTGTTGAGAAACTTGGTCCTGTCATTGCGAGCGGAGCGAAGCAATCTCGACGTCGGAGATGGAGAATGCTTCGTCGGCTGCGGCCTCCTGCTCAGAAACTTGCCTGTCATTGCGAGCCGCAGCGAAGCAATCTCCACGTCGGGCATTGGAGTTTGCTTCGTCGGCTGCGGCCTCCTCGCAATGACAGTCGTAGTCTCTGTGCTTGCACAGGCTGCACCGCGGCCTGGGATACTCGCAATGACAGCGCGGGCAGGCACGAGGCCGGGCAGTCGCTGGTGGAGACGGCGCTCGGCCTGGCCGCACTGATCCTGCTCATCCTGGGCATTGTCGACTTTTCGCGGATGGCCTTCGCCAATAACGCCCTCGCCAGCGCGGCCAGAGAAGGCGCCCGCTATGCAACGGTGCACCCCGGCGCCGGCGCTGGCGAGGTTGCAGCCGCCGCCAAGCGTCTGCTCGCCGGGCTCGATGTCGATGCGGTGAACGTGACGCTGAGCGCGCCCGACGCCGATCACATCCAGGTCGAGGTGACCTATACGTTCCACGCAGTCACGCCCCTGATCGACCGCTTTGTCGACGGTGGCACCGGAGCAGGGGTGATCTTGACCGGCCGTTCGCTGATGTGGAAGGAGCGGAAGTGACATGACACTCCAGAAGCTGCGACGCGAGCAGGGCCAGGCGGTCGTCCTCGTGGCGTTGATGGTGGTGGTCCTGGTGGGCTCGTTGGCGCTGGTGGTTGACGTGGGCAACATGTACGCCGAGCGGCGTTTCATGCAGAACGCGGCCGATGCCGGCGCCATGGCCGGCGCCCGCGCGCTGGCGCTGCAGCAGGATCCGCTGCCGGCGGTGGCGCGCTATGCGCAGACCCTCAACGGCGCCGCCGCCTTCGAGACCAAGGTGCTCACCTCGTCGGTGGTGGTGACGGCGACCAAGACCGGCCAGTCCTTCTTTGCGGGGGTCATTGGCGCGCCGACCTACACGGTCCGCGCCGTTGCCGAGGCGGGCATCAGCTCGCCAAGCTCGTATGATGGTCCGGACCTGGTGCCCATCGCCGTGCACGACCGGGATTTCCACACGTGCAACGACTCCGAGACGACGGGTTGGACCCTGATCTGGGATAGCGATACCGATCTCGATGCACCCAAGAACCCCGACGACTATCCCCTCGGCTGGGACCGGGCCAAGGACTACCTGATCAGCGGCCCCAACCGGGGATGGCTGGACCTGGACAATGACGGCAAGCTGGGCAACGATGAACTGAAGTGGTGGATCGAGCACGGCTTTACCGAGAGGCCGATTGTCGTCGGCGACGTGATCCAGGGCGACCCCGGCTCGCGCTCGTCGGCCCTGCAGGCCGTCAACGAGTTTCGCCTCGGCAAGACGATCATCTGCCCGCTCTTTTCTGAAGTGGTGTCGCTGGGTGGCGGCAAGGCCGCCTACAGGATCTCGGGCTTTGCCGCTTTCAAGGTCAAGCAGGTGCAGTGGAAGGGCTACTTCAAGTACGTCGTCGGCTGCTTTCAGAACTATGTGGCGCCCGGGGACTATCCCGGCGGGCAAGAGCACAACACCGGGCTGAGCGTCGTGGAATTGCGACGGTGACACGGAAAGAAAGAGGCCAACTTTGAATCGGAGAGGTTGCTTGTGGTTCGCTGGCGGCCTGCTGCTGGCCGTGCTGGCCGGCGTTATTGCTTTCATAACGCTGCTGCAAACGTCGCGTGCGCCCCAGACCGCTGACACCACGCCCAAAGTGCAGGTGCTGGTGGCGGCGCGCGAGCTGCCGCTGCAGACCGTGCTGGCTGCGGGCGACGTCACGCCGCGCGAAGTGGCGCCCGAGATGGTGCCACAGGATGCGCTCACCGACCCGCAGGAGGCCGTGGGCCTGATGACCACCGTCGCCATCGCGCGCGACGAAGTGATTCTGCAGCGGCGCCTGATCAAGCCCGACTATGTCGGCCCGCGGATCGCCTTTGTGATGGACCCCAAGCAGGTCATCGTCGCCCTGCCCACCACCGACTTGATGTGCAGCATCGACATCATCAGGCCGGGGGACCACATCGACCTGATGTTCAGCATCAACCCCAACCAACTGATCCCCGATTCGGGCGAGGTGGTCAAGACCCTGACGGTCCTCCACGATGTCAGGGTGGCCGACGTCGTGCGTGTGGCGACGGGCAGCGATGCGTCTGAGAACAGCGGCGCGCCGCGGGCATTGCTGCTAACCCTGGACCCGCAGGATGCGCTGAACCTGAAATTCTTCCGCGACATTGGCGGCAGCTTTGACCTGGCCCTGCGCAGCCCGGCTGCGGCTCCCGGCCCCTTCAACGTGGTTGTCGTCGACAGCGATTACATCATGCAGCGCTTTGGGCTGCGGGGCAGGTGAGCGTATGAGCGCAGAGGTATGGCCCGAGAACAAGGCCGGCGTGCGCCTCATCAAGGGCGGCAACGCGCCGGGCTACCGCACGCGGGTGCTGATCGTCGACCGCGACCCCAGCGCCGTGGCCGTGATCCGCAGCATCCTCCGGGCACAGGGGTGGGAGGTGATCCACTCCAAGACTGGGGTTGATGCCCTGGAGAAGGCCCGGCTCGAGGGCCCTGACGCCATCCTGGCTGAGCTCGACCTGCCCGACATGAACGGCGCCGACCTCTGCCGTACGCTGCGCCAGCGCGCCGAGACCGCCGCGACGCCGATCATCATGCTGAGCGCCTCTGCCGGCGTGGCCGAGCGTGTGGCCAGCCTGCGCGCGGGTGCGTCGGACTACCTGGTCAAGCCGCCCGACGCCCAGGAGCTGATTGCCAGGCTCAAGGCTGCGCTCGACCTGCGCAAGGAGAAGGCCGGCTTTGTGGTGGCGGTGCTCGGCTCGAAGGGTGGCGTGGGCACGAGCATGGTCGCCGTGAACTTGGCGGTCGCGCTGCGCCACGAGACGCGGTCGGGCGTGGCCATCGTCGATGCTACGGCGAGCTGCGGCGCTGTCGATGTCATGCTCAACCTGCAGGTCTCATCGAGCCTTGGCCGCAAGCTGCCGCAGCTCAGTGACCTCGAATGGAGCGACTTTGAGGCCATCCTCACGCCGCACGTGAGCGGCGTGCAGGCGTTCCTGCTGCAGGAGCAGGCTGCCGAGGGCGTGAACCCCGACGGCCTGCGCCGCGTGCTGGTGGCCCTGCGCAAGGTGCGCGACTTTGTCGTCGTCGACACTTGGGCCGTGCTCGACGAGAACACGCTCACCGTGCTCGACATGGTCGACCGCGTGCTCCTCGTGCTCACGCCCGAGATCACAGCCCTGCGCGGCGCCAAGGTCTTTCTCGAGCGCGCCGGCGCCCTGGGCCTGCCCCGCGAGCGCATCGTGCCGGTGCTGAACCGCTTCCCACAGCGCGGCGGGCTGCAGCGGCGCGATATCGAGAACGCCCTTGGCATGTCGGCCCAGGTCACCATCCCCGACGACGTCAAGCTCGTCACCTACAGCGTCAACCGCGGCGTGCCGCTCATCGAGAGCCACCAGCGCAGCGGCATCGCTCGGCAGGTCAGCGCGTTAGCCAAGGGCCTGGTCAAGATGGCGCGCCAGATGTAGTAGTCTGCCGCAATGGTTTTGATGGGCGTAGCCTAGTACTACTACCGTACTTGTCTGGGAAGGCGCGCGATCCGGGTACAGCGCTTCGCGTATGACCGGAACGGGGCCTTTTGGGGGGTCTTTTTGGCGGGTTGGCCAGAGCCGTGGCC
>ERZ795049.5245-NODE-5245-length-12140-cov-8.796028_pt1 | contig 12140 bp, 16 predicted proteins | sample MGYA00375133_ERZ795049 | MGnify/ENA primary metagenome ERZ795049 (study PRJEB30178, sample SAMN05720147) | activated sludge metagenome | isolation source: anaerobic digester from wastewater treatment plant | place: Japan | collected 2015-04-20 ...
CTATTATATCTGCCTATCAGCAGAGTTCCAGCTTGACCAAGGAAGCAGGCAGACCCGAAATATCGGAGGACGAACTGACAGATAGCGGAGAAAGCACACGTTCCCAAGGATCAAATTTATCTAGAGTGAAATCGAATAAGTGAAATATAATACAGCTGTGCGATATGTATTTAGAAGGGAGGATGTCAAATAATGAAATTATCACAAAATTTGAATGATGCTATTAATCAGCAAATAATGTTAGAATTACAGAATCAAAATGCGTATATGCAAATAGCAAGTATTTTTGAAGATATGCAATTAAAAAATTTAGCTAAATTTTTTAAAGAACAAGCTTCAGATGAATATGATCATGCTAATCTATTTATGGATCATTTGAATGATCGTAATGGAGGCAAGGTAGATATAGGCGAAGTAAATTCTCCCATGATTACCGATACAGATATTAATGCTATTGCGGATCTTTATGTATGGCTTGAGCAACAGACTACAGAAAGCATTGAAGCTTTATATGAACTGGCATTAGATGAAAAATCATATATTGATTTGCCATTTTTGTTGAAAATGTTAGATGAACAACGAGAAGAAGAAGATACTTCGTTGATATTTTCAGTTAGAATAAAAATGGTTAAAGACCTTGTTTTGTTTGATGCCGAATTTGGAGATTAAAATATGTATATTATCAATCCAGAAAAAATAAACAATAAAGTTAAATGCAATAAAATAACTGCTAAATATTTTTTAGATAGAAATATCCCTTTGCTTTCCAAGCAGGGGAATACTTATTATTTTGTAAATACTGAATTGTTTAAAGAAGTATTGGAATCAGCCCCCCTTTGGGTAAAATTATTAATGCGAAATAATATAGTATGAGAATTTTAGAAGATATGTGGGCGTATCTTTTAGAAAGGAGGTTTGAATTTGAATGAGAAACTAAGTTTTGCAGTTGAGAATATTGAATTGCTTGAAGAAAGTAATAAATCTCAGTTCGCCACTTTAAAAATAGACGCATTTGCTAGTGGTAATAATAGCCATTCCCTATATATCAGTGAAAACGCATTGCGAGAATCAGCTAAAACCCTTCTTGAGAAACCTATTGTATGGATATATAATAAGAATGAAGATGATGCTAAATCCCATGGGGAAGATGAAGTCGCTGTGGGATTTATTCCTAAAGATAGCCCAATTGAATTTAGAAAATTGAGTGATGGTCGAGTTATGTGCAGTGTTATAGGGAAGCTCTGGACACGTTATTCGGGTAGAATGATGGATGTTTTTAAAAGAGATAAATCAAAGGGTGTTAGTGTTGAAATAGAAGTTTTAGACAAACGGGATGTATCTGAATATGGTGTTCCAGAAATTATTAGCTATTGCTACCAATGTATAACAGTCTTGGGAAAATTTGTAAGACCGGCGATAGAAGGTGCCCATGCAGAATTATTATCTTTTTCAAGGCAAGATAAAGAAGATTATCTAAAAATATTAGAATTAGAATTTTCCAATAAATATTATGGCATTGATTTTACAATCCCACAAAAAGTAAAGGAAGAAGCGCGACGTGCATTAGATGCTTATAAAGAAAAAGGCAATAATGTTACAAGTGTATCTTTAGCTATGGCTAGATTTCTTATCAATAATGAAAAAATTACCCCTGAAAAAATTAAGCTAATGGCTAAATTTTTTAATCGTAAATCCGCTTCCGATGAATTTGTTAGTGGCTTTTATGGCGGGCAAGCCGGTGCTAAATGGAGTAGAGATATGTATAAATCTATAATTGAAGCCGAAAATAAGCTAACAACTTATTTCAAAAAAGATGATAATATTCTAACTTTCCCGTATAAATCGCTCAAGGATATTAATCCGGCATTAAAGGGAATCAAGCCGCCGCTAACTTTAGATCAAGCGAATGCTATTGCTGCGCAAGCAGATGCAATAGGCACAGATGAGAAAAAGAATGGTTGGGCGATCGCTATAAGTAATTGGAAGTCTCGCCATAAGGTAAAAAATGGCAGATGGGTTGAAAAAGAAAAGCCGGATTCAACTAAAAACGCTGAAGATGCTGAGGAAATAAGTTTATCTGAAAAGGAGGGAAAATTTGTGAGCAATGAAGAAGAATTATTAAAAGACGAGAATTTGGAAGAGGAAGAAATTAGGGAAGAAGAATCTCCGGAGGAACGAGAAGAAGAAGTAGGAGAAGAATCTAATGTGGAAATGTCGCTAGATGGCAATTTGGATGTAGCGGCAATGCTAAAAATTCTCGAAGCTGAAACAGAAGATTATAAAAATCTTGTTGAAGGGCATAAGTCTGGGAATATTGATTATGCTAAATTATCATCTATGCTTTACGAAAAGCTATGCAAAATGTCTAAAGAATATGAAGAAGATAAAACGGCATATTTAGCGGAGAACACCGAATTAAAAAAGTTTAAATCGGAGATAGAAGGAAAGCAATTTGAATTTGAAGTTGAATCAACATTAAACGAAATATCTGATACAATGCCGAAAGATAAAATTGTCGAATGCAGAGAAGATAGTAAAAACTTTAGTCTTGATAATGTAGATATTTGGAAAAATAAAGTAAAAGCTTTGGCATTTTCATATACTAAAGAGAATAAACCATCTGACGGTATCAATAGAATTGCTATTTCTTGGATAAATGGATCTAGAAAAGAAAATAGCATCGAAAATGGATGGCTTTAATAATTAAAGCTAATAGAAATTATTATTTAAATAAAAGGAGAAATAAAATATGGCAAATCATGCAGTTTTAATAGCTAACAAAGTCGAAGCTAAAAATGTTGACGCACGGCTTCGCCCTGCAATTAGTGCATCCCCTATTGACAATGGCAATATCTTTGTCTTGGATCAAAAAACTGGGGTTACTGGAGAAGGAGAGGTCTGGCTGTGTACTGCGCCTTCCAGTGCAAGTCAAACACGTTTGTGGATGGCTTGTGAACCAGAAATATCTTTTGCAACTGCTGGCGACAATATTTATAGTGGATTAGGAAATATTCAGGATTTTTATACTTCAGCATGCAAAGTGTTTACGGCATTCCGATTGGAACCGAATGTAGATATTATTACATTGACCGCCGAAGCTTTCGATTCAGCTTCACCTCTAGCTTATGCTGTTCCGGATCCTGCCGGCAATTATAAATGGAAGTGGTCTGCTGCTCCTTCTACAGGGGAATGTCTGAAATATATCAAGACAACCTATATTCCTTGCGCTAGTGGCAGTGAAATTGGAGTGGGAAGATTAACCGCTTTCGAATGCCAAGCTTATAAAGCTTAACTTGGTCATGTTTTAACTTGGCTAATAATTAATTAAAATAGAAAAAAGGAGAAAATAAAATATGACTAATAGATTACCAAAAAGTGTTATCTCTTTTTGTAGAGATGAAGAATCATTAAGTTTATTTGAAAATTTTGTTGATTTCTGGAACCATTATCGGTCAGAAACAGGGACGAAAAAATATCCCTATGCTACTACCGATAGAAATGGCAATCCGATTTCATTTGCGCAAAAAGAAGATGCTATAGGAAAACTTATTCTTAAAGAAGTATCTAAATTGTCTGGCATTGATGTTACATCTATGCCTCCTGAAAGAATGGCTACGCATCCCATGGTTAGTTGGGCAATTGGGAATATTGAGACACAGCTAATTGATGCAGTCTTACCGCAAACAATCATTGATGGAACTTCTGCTTTCTGCGAAGTTCGTACTGTTGGATGGGGCGAAACGGCTATTTTTGATATTCGGTCTCGTGATTTGTTCCCCGTTACAAAGAGCGGAAAACTAGGAATGCGAGAAGCTGAGCTGCATAAAGGATTCGAACGGCAGGTAACTGTAAATCCTGAAGCGCATATGGTTTCAACTTATGTATCATTGTTACGTGTTTTGGCTGGTCAAGAATCATTGGGTGTATTTGTTACTAAATGCTTGCGATCAATTGAAACCGAAATGTACAAAGATATTTATAACGCCTTTGCTGCAGGAATGTCAGCCTTGGAAACCAATCCCGCAAGTGGCTCGGCAACTGCTTTAAAGGTTACTGGCTATTCAATGGAATCTATGATGCAATTGGCTGCAAGAGTTCAGGCATTTAGTGGCGGAGCAAAACCTATTTTACTAGGAACTAAAGTTGCCCTATCAAAAGTGGTTCCAAGCGGCAGCAATTATCGTTATGATATTGAAAGCCCGTTTGTTAGACTAGGTTATGTTCGAGAGATAGCTGGGCTTGAGACACTTGAAATTCCGCAAGTTGCGAATTGGGAAACGCCCTTTGGCACGATTATAAATGATAATTATTTGTGGATTATTGCCCCTAGCACAGATAAGATTGTCAAATGTGTTATTGGCGGGACGATGATGTCAAATACTTCAGATGTTTATGCCAACGCTAATCTTGTTCAGACCAGTACGCTTACAAAATTCTGGAAAATCGGCGTGCACACTAGTGCAGTCGGAGCACTTATTACGCTATAATCTATAATATTGATCAAGATAGTAGGTTTTAATAGCCTACTATCTTGTTCTTGCTAAATTATATAATGGGTGGGAGCTACCACCTTGGCTTTATCCGAGTGGTAGTTCCCAAGATTGAATAGTTACATTAAAAACAGCGCTATAGCGCGAGGAGAAAAATGGAAGAAAAATCCGAGTCTTTAGGCAAGGTCGTTTCTAAACGTAAGGCATCTGTGGAATCCGCAGAAAAAGAAAACTTAGCATCAGATAATTTGTCAAAAGTTGAAGAATTGTCTAAATTGGTCGAAGAATTAAGAAAAGAATTAGATAGCATAAAAGCGCAATCTAAATCCGGAGTGTCTATATCGCCGCAAGAGGTTAAGTCGCCTAATCTTACAAGCAATATTCAACCCAATGAATATATAAAAGTTATGAGCTTAGTAGATAATAAGTTAAACTTGTCTACAAAAGGTCACGGTGAAGGGAAAATTTATACATTCGAAGAGTTTGGGGAAATTCAAGATATCTTATATATGGATCTAGTTGAAATAAACAATGAACATAGAAATTTTTTACAAGCGGGATATTATTATATTTTAGATGATCGGGTCGCGGCACTAGCATATAAACCAGAAACTTATAAAAGGATTCTTAGAAAAGAAGAAATCGAAATGATTTTGAATAATGATAGTGAAGCGATCGATTTATTCCAAAGAGCAAATCCGAAGCAACAGAATGTAATCATAGATCTTATTATAAAAAAAATAGTTGGGAAAGAGGAAATTGATTACAATATAGTTGATAAGATATCGAGAGTAAGTGGAGTCAATATACTTGAAAAAGCTAAAGCAAGAATAGAAGCAAAAGAAGTATTGCTTGCTGAAGCAAATGGCAACCAGAGCTAAAATAGGAGGTATATTATTTTTGTACTTTATGTATATGCCGATATGCCGCAAGAATTTAATTGCAGTTTTCACAACTGCATAAATCCTTCTGTAGCTATTAATAAAACGGGTGTTCATACTTCTAAATGCATTCATGTAAACGACTTCATAAAAAATACGCCTGAGGTTCAGCAACTTTGCAAAGATGCAGATATAATCATGGTTGAAAGAAATTTATTTAGTGATACTTTGACTATGATGATGTATTGGAAAGTAAGAGGCAAAGCAATAGGCGTAATATTCGATGATGCATATAGAAAATTGAATAAAGACAATCCGGCTTATAGTTTCTGGGAATTTGGAGAAATAAAGCATCAAGATATATCTGGAGAAGTATCTACCATTAAAATTAACCCTCCCCCTAAAGTTCAATTGGAATGGGGCGTTCATATGTCAAAAGGATTGCAAACTGTATCACAAGCTCTTTGTGATGATTGGGCTGAGTGGAATGATACTTACCTAATTCATAATCATTTAGCAATGGATCGATATAGAAATGTAACACAGCCTTTATTCCCGCATTCCAAAGATGAAATTTGGATTGGATGGACTGGCAGCTTATCGCACCGTTATTCTTTTGAATGGTCTGGGATTATGATGGCTTATAGGAAGATATGCAGGAAATATCCAAATGTGAAAATCCTTATTACTGGGGATAAAAAAATATATGATGAATTAGATATTTCTAATAAGAAAAAAATGTTTTGTGCATTCGTGCCATCAGAACAATACCCTGCCCTTATAAAAAGTCTTGATATATGCACAATACCATTAGCGGGAGAATATGATAAAAGGAGAAGCCAAATCAAGCCTTTAGAATGCTTGGCATTGCGTGTTCCTTTTATAGCATCCAATTATCCCAATTATAATCATCTTGCAGAGTACGGAAAATTTACAGAAAATGGCAAAGAAAATTGGGAAGATGCTATTTCGGAAGTAATAGATAATATTGCATTATATAGGGAAAAGGCTGAAGATGTTGGCTTTAAATTTGCGCTAACCCAAGATATTGATTTACATGTTCAAGAACGTATTGACTTATATCAAAAATTAATAGAAAAGCCTTATAGATATTAATATAATAGCAAAGGATGCCACGTTACTGTGGTATTCTTTGCTATAATAACAATAGAAAGGAGGGGAATTTGCCTACACAAAGTACTGAAATAGCTGATTTATTTTTGTCACGAATAAGAGATCATAAGCTTGATGTAATTTATTCTACTTCAGGATCTTCTGTCTTAAGTGTATATATTGAACCATGGTTGCTATTTGCAATTAATGAATTTTCCGAATACGCAGATCAATCTTTAGAATATGTGCAAAGTTCTGGAAGTAGTGTTGGCTATTTTACAGAAGACTTGAATTTGCCCAATAAAATTATGTTGTCACTAATAATGACAAAATATTGGCTTGAGAAGACAATCAAGGATCTAGTACAAATTTCTAATGTTATAAGCGATAGGGATTTTAAAACATTTTCTGCCGCGCAGAATTTGAAAGCAAAGCAAGAATACTATTCCTCACTTCAGGAAGAGATAAGCCAAGCTTTAATAAATTATGCGTATAAAAGGAATAATTTTAAAAACTGGTATAATCAAGTATTTGATTCTACTGTTTAGTGAAAGGAGGCTATATAAATGGGGTATAAATATTATCCTGAACCCGACAGTAACTTGAGCGCCTCCTCGATATTGATTGAGCATTTTCAAGCAGCAGTTACAGATTTATTCGAAGTTAGTTCTGATATATATAATATAGAAGAAGAAGTAACTTTTGGAAGTGAACTTTTTAAATTTATTAAAGTGCGGATAACGTCGGCGTTAGATGTTCTTACACAAACAAGGTTAGGAGATGATTTCAAAAGAATTTTATTTCCTGATATCAATCATACTGTTTTTGTCGGGAAAAAGTATAGATTTTCTAATAATATATGGATTGGATGGAATCTCGAAAATATAAAAACATTAACTAGCTCCTTGACAGTGCGTAGATGCAATAATGTTTTAAGATGGATGTCTGTTTCTGGTTCTACAATTTATTATGAGCCTTGTGCCATAGAATATGAAGTAACAGGTGTGGATAATAACGTATCTTCTGATGATTTAGTCTTGCCGAATGGAATAATAAAAGTTTATGCGCAACAAAATGATAGAACCAATACAATAACGGAAAACAGGCGTTTTATTTTCGGGAACACATCGAATTGGATTGCTTATAGAATTGTTGGAGGTGGCATAAGAAATTATTTAAATGCTGATACTTATGATAATAATAGCTCCAGATTATTAGAATTAAAAATGGAAATAGATTATGTTAATGAAAGCGTAGATGATCTAATAAATGGGATTGCGGATAGGTATCTTTATACTACTTCTGGTAGTTCTTCTGCTATAAATAATATAGTGATTACCCCTAGCGATGGGAATATATTAGAAGGGGAAAGTGAAATATTTGATGTCCATTATTATAGCGGAAGTAGCATCTCTTCAGGTAGCTTTATTTTTACAGTATATGATAATAACGTGCCGTCCCAATATTATGATTTTGCGGTAATTGATGGGAATACATTTAAAGTTGATAATAATGGCATGTATTTAGATTATCCTTTGAATATTTTATGTTCTGGTAGTTCAGGAAGCAGAATATTTGAGATATCGCTGCTTGGAAGGTGGTAAATGTGACAGATATTAGGGCAGATTCTTATAATAAATATGAAAATTATCCTTTGATATCTTATAATTGCGTAAAATATATGATGGATAATAATGAATTAATATGGAAACTACTAAAATATAATGATAAAGATGCGTATAAAAATGATAGCGCCCATCCCAATTTAACTGCAAAAGAAAAAGGTGATTTGGTTAATAATGGGGATCTGGATCCCGATTATTCTAGATTTCGTATATTCTTTGATTTCGGTATGGATCAATCTATAAATGAAAAGATTTCTATTTTAAGAATAACGCCTATTGAGCTAGTTCCTATAAACTATGTCTATGGCAGAATTTTCATGGGATTTGAAATATATACCCATTATTCAATATCGGCATTGAGTAATTATCAATCAAGATTACAAGTGCTTTCACAGCAAATCATAGAAGTTTTTAATGGGGCTGAAATTGGATATTTGGGGAGGCTACATTTTGATTCAAGGGCAAGTACTCGTTGTAAAATGGTGACTTCCATGGCGGGAAATATCCCCTATAGGGGTAATATGGTAGTTATGTCAAACTGGATTGGATAATGAACAATAGACTGAAGAAAATATATAAATCCGATAATGATATTTTTGGGTTGCCGCAAATATATAAAGGCATAAGCTTCTACCCAATAAAAGTCAATCAGCTTGAATTAAAAGAAAGATACCAAAGATTGATGTGGAATCCGAAAAATTATATCCCCGACAGAACTGTTTTACGAATGAGTTATTTAAAGTTTCTTTTCTATGTAATACAACAAGCCTATGATGATATAAATTTAATAGAAGATTTGATTAAGTTTTTGCAAGAGGTAACAAAAGTTGAAAAAGTAGAAATACGATATAACGAAATAGAAGAAATAGAAGATCCTTTTGAGAGGATTAATTTTCGTATATTTATAAATAATTGTGATTTTAATGAACAAGAATTTGAAGATATACGCGAAATCATATTGGAGCAAAATGGATCAAGTTTAGATTATATAGAATCTTATAATCCTGAATTAGAAAAAAAGTTAAATTTTGCAAATTCTAATATGACTCTAGATTTAAAGGACGAAATATATAGTTTTTGTGCTATGACCGGATTATCTGAAAAAGATGTTGGTGAATTAACACTTTATCAATATAAAAACCGATTTGAAAGGGAAACAATGTTCTTAATGTATAAATTATTTAAACCATTAGAAATTAGTGGGCAAATACAAGCTAAGAACAAAAAAGAGTTAATCGCCCATTATTTTACACATACCGAAAATGCAAAATCACGATATGCTTCAATTATGGTTGATGCGAAAAGTTTTATAGAACAAGCTGGCTTTGATGCCAACAATAATGGATTAATATCTACTTAAAAGGAGAAAACAAATTATGACAAATGAATTTTTAGTTTCTGTTGCAGATGCAGTAATAAGAGACCCGATAACTAAAGCGGGCATTGCATATGGAAAGGCTAATATTACTTCAGCTTTTAATCTAAGTATGAGTAGCCAAGATGTTCGTGCGGGTATTAATAACCCGTTGATTTATAGCTATTATCACACACGAGAATTAGGGGTTACGCTTAGTCAAGCAATCTTTGCTGAAACATTTTTAGCCTTAAACGTTGGTGGTACTGTGCAAACGGGGGCGGTAAATGTTTTACAGACGGATTGTATAGTTTTATCGTCTTCTGGATCAGGGGTGCTTTCATCTACGCCTATAGGAAATGTGGAAGTATTTTTACCTGATGGAACGGTTCAAACAATAACGCCATCAGTTAAGAATATTACAGTTACTGGCGCTAATAATAAAATGGTAAATGCAATATATACTACTAGTAAAATGGCTAACCAAATTACGGTAGAAACGGTAAAACCGCCTTCAATTGTAGATCTTACATTGATAGCCGAAATTAGATCTAGTGATCAGACAACCGTTAAGAAATATCTCCAAATCAATATCCCTCGGTTCCAAATTGCAGGGAATTATACTTTAGACTTAGCTGCTGATGGTGTTAGTAATGAGACGCTGGAGGGAAGAGCATTGGCTACTACTTCTAGTGATTGCACTACAGGTGATTATTATGCAAAAATTTCATATATCCCTGTCACTGAATCAATAGTTTATTCCAATATTGCTGCAACACCGAGTACGATTTATTGGCCAAAAGCAACAGCACAATCAACACAAATAACTGTTTCTGGAATTAGAGGAGGAATCTATTCCAATACAAATATTACTTCAGAATGTACATTTACAAGAGTAGGGACTACAGGCTCTGGCATTATAGTTGGATCTACCGGTTTAATTAGTACGTCTGCAAGTGCCATTCCGGATCCAACGACAATTCAAATCAACGTTACATATCCTAGTGGATCTCTTGTTGATTATGTAATGATTAATGTTACGTAATTATTATGTTATGCAAATATGGTGAACAAATAACTCCAAAAGGTGAAACGGGTGTTTTCTTTATTTGTTTCCATGAATCTAACAAAGGGAATGTTTGCCAATTTGTAAAATGGTGTAAAAAGCTTAATTGCTTTGAAGCTAGCACAAATGATTCGGGAAAAACATGTGAGTTTTTCGAAGCAAAAAAATAGGCGGAGGGGGTTATCCCCCTCCCCAAATATAAAAAGGATAAGAAGCCAGATATGGATAAAATAAAGTTTTCCTTTGATAGTAAAAAAGAAAAGATTATCGAATTTCAAGAAAAAAATATAACTATATTACCTTATTTAAAGGAATCAATTAAATTAGAATTATCTAAAAATTGCATTGAAGCATTATTTGACCCCAATAAAAGCTTGAGCGAAAATTACTATCAAGCGAAATGGTTCTTAATTGTTGGTATTCTAGCCGCGAATACAAATATTGATTATGATGCGGAAAATTTTGATAATATTGTAAACTGCGGTTTATGGGATTTAGTCAAATCTAATATAGAAAATTATGATGAATTTATTTCTGATTTGAAAAATATTGTAAACCTAGAGCATCAAAACCGAAGTGTTGGAAATACTATAGATAAGCTTACTAAAAAGGTTGTGGAATTTTTTGATTATATAGAGACTTTAGATTTATCTGAAGAAGGAATCAAGAAATTGATAGCCACTTTGGAAGATAAGACTAGTGAATTAGGAGTAATTCCAAACAGCGGGGCAGAAAAGAAACCTGTTAGAAGCCAAAAAATTAAAAAAGATTAAATATAATATGGGAAAAATTAGAAAGATTTTAAAAAAAAGATGCCCAGAATGTTATGGGAAATTGGAATTAATTACTGAAATAAGTATGGATGAGGATAATATAAGCTATTCAGAAGATTATGAGGTATGCCCCGAGTGCGGCTATAGAAAATTGATTATAAGCAAACATAATCGCAAGATAGCTCGGAGCATGCCGGAAGATTTACCGCTCTAGCGGCATGGATTATGCGGATTTGAGAAAGGAGAAAAAATGGAAACGAATATAATTTTGTCAGCGGTGCTACAAAGTTTGCTTGAATTTCTGTTACCGATTGTCGCAGTCGCAATCATCAGCGTGTTGGTATCATGGGCGAAGCTGCTTTGGGCGAAAGCCAAATCATGGAACCCCGATGCCACCGATCTGCTTGAGGAAGCTGCAAAAATAGCTGTCACCGCAGCCGAGCAGGTTGGAGCTGCAAAATTCATCGATAAAAAGGTGTATGCGATGGATATCGCTGAGCGATGGCTTGCCGAACACGGGATCATGCTTGATATCGAACTGATTGATGCGGCGATTGAAGCTGCAGTTTACCGTCAGTTCAACTCAGCTAAATCGGTGAAGTAATTATGTCACCGGAAGCCATAACCGCCATTGTAACAGGGGCGCTGGCGTTGATCGGAAGTATAACAGCGTTAGTCACATCCCGAATCAACGCTGAACACAGCGCAACAAAAATTGAGTTGGATGAGTTGCGGAGGAGGATTGACGATTTGAAACAAGAATTAGAAGAAGAGCGCAACTCCAATGACAAGCTTCGGGCGCAAATTACCGCTGCTGAGGATGCAGTTGTTACCGCCG
>ERZ795049.5246-NODE-5246-length-12136-cov-4.139806_pt1 | contig 12136 bp, 15 predicted proteins | sample MGYA00375133_ERZ795049 | MGnify/ENA primary metagenome ERZ795049 (study PRJEB30178, sample SAMN05720147) | activated sludge metagenome | isolation source: anaerobic digester from wastewater treatment plant | place: Japan | collected 2015-04-20 ...
CATCATATGTCTCTACCATTGCGCGGTTCGACGCCGGCCTTGAGTTTCGCGCATTGTCTTCGTTCGCGTGTTTGTTCCATTTTCTTGCAAAAGCTCCTTTTATTTCGTCGAAATTGAAAGATCCACCGACTGCGGAACCTTGAACTTCTTCAACAGTATGTTTGAAATTCACAGTATTATTCGTGTTTTTACCTATACGATGAATTTGTAGTCTTCCAATGTCCTGCCAGCGGCGGCCATCACCGGGTGGTTTGTTACAGTCTCGTCTATCTGGCGCCATATCTCGTGTTGCGGCGCTTCGCCGGCGTCCTTGTAACCCATCAGTTTCACTGGTATGGCGTTGTTCAGCTTGGCGGCCAGCCTCTTTGTGTCTTCGTCTGCGTCACCGGGGTCCAGCAACAGTATCACAAGGTCCCAGTAAGACCTGAGCATGCTGACCTGCGCGTCGGTCACCCCCTTTCCGAAAGCGGCAACCGCGCAACGTCCGACAGCCATGGCGTCGAATATGCCTTCGCACACCACTACAACCGAAGACCTCCTAGCCCAGTCGTAGTTGAACAGCATCTTTCCTTTGTCCATTCCCGGCATAGTGAAGTACTTCGGAGGACGTCTCCATTTTCCGTCCTCGTAAAGGAAGCCCATTGCTTCGCATGTTTCGTCGTCCAGCTTGTCGGGATTGTACAGCAGGCGAGACTGCCAGCCTATCAGTTTACCCTCTACGTACACCGGAATCACCAACGTGTTAGTGGTGTTGAACAGCCCTCGCGCGTAAGGCTTGCCTTGTCTGCAGTATGCAAGCCCGTACGTATTTCCGAGCCATATCGGGTCGAACCCCCTGTTTTTCAGGTACTGTATGGCCTGGTGGTCGTGATCAAGTTCATCCAGCTGCACTATCTCCCCGGGCATGTCCGGAACAACCACCTCGCGCTTCTTGGCCTGCACGCGCTCGTACGCGTCCCTGCCTACTTCGACGTTCCCTCCAAGCAGGCCGCGAACAGTACCAGACATGCAGCCGTGCCAGCATTTATACAATCCGTTCTGCGGATTTACCGACAATTTTCGCTTGCCGCATACGGGACACGCAACTAGAAGTTCTACCCCGTTTCTGCCATGCGAAACCTTAGCCTGCCCGAACTTGCGTTCTAGCATCGCCTGCAGTCTTGTGTAGTTCATTATTTATACGCGGATAAGGCGTACTGGTTTGGTTTGTTTGTTGATTTGTTGTAGTCCTGCGATCTTTCCATTATGGTGTACAGCTCGTCCAGTCTTCCGCTCTCGGCCATCTCGAACGCCAGCGCCGCAACTCCAGGATTCGGCCAGAACCGCAGCGTCTTCCCTTGGTAGAAAGATTTAACCTTTCCGGCAACCGGCGCCTCTCTGGCCTTGAGGAACGATGCGTTCATCATGCGGTCGCACGGCGGTTGTTCGCTTGCGTCGTCGTCTTTTACTCCTCGCGCGTCAACCCCTGTCGTCTTTACGGCGTTTACCGGTGCAAGTCCGATTGCCAAGTCCAACGGGTCCAGGGTATGAATCGAATGGGCGATCATTCCGGATTCTATGATCTCCTTTCCAAGCGCACTTCTCGTCGCTTGCGTGGCGGTCCACATTTGAACCTTGTGCCGCCGGGCAATCTCTCCGAGGTACTCAAGCACCTTCTGCCACACGACGTCGTTCGGCGTGCTCTTGTTGACGCCAGGGGTGCCGGTTGAGTCGAGTTTCTCCAGCCAGTCTACGTATACTATCGCGCAGTTGTCAGGATTGTAATCAGGCAGCGTCGTAAGCCACTCGCGCCAACGACCCACGATTGTGTCGATCTCCCCAACACGTTGCGTCTTTGTTGACCGGTCGACGCACTTCATCATGTCGCGAAATCTAAACGACGGTGAATTCAGGTACCTCAATCGCGCGAGCGACGCTTGCGGCCATTCGCTAATCGGTTCGGACATTAGTCGTATGTCAATGTTCGCCATGATGCTCTGGAACCGACCAAGGATCATCGATCCGGGATTTTCCAGCGTGATTGTAAGCGAGTGAACCCCTCGAATCGCCGCGTTAACGGCAAAGTTCAGCATTCCTGTGGTCTTTCCGACGCCTGACGCCGCCACGATCATGCCGAGTTGTCCAGGCTTCAGCCCGCCATTTATCATGTTGTCTATCGTGTACAACCCAGTTCCGACACGGCACGCGTTTCCGTTTTGAAGTTCTTCTATCGCATCCATCGCGTCAAGGAACGTTATGCTTTCCCCGTCGCCTATTTTACCTAGTTCGTCGTTAAGTTTGACTATGTTCGCTATGTGCTCTTCAGGCGACACCAGCCGTGACGCGTTTCCCTGAAGTTGCGACATTCTGACATGCGACAGGTACCCTCGAAGTTCGTGCCTGTAGTATCCGATCGCTATGTCGGACTGGTTAATCGCCGACACGCACTTCATCACATACGCAAGCGACTCGTACTCCTGCTCCTGGACTACCGTCTCGTACGTCGCCATGGGATTTTGAATCGCGCGTTCAACTTCTATCTGGATTACCGACGAAGGCGGAATGTCACCAAACTTTTCGTAATACGTTCTTGCAATCTCGAACACAAGTCTGCATGGCGACATGTCGAAATCGGAAAGGTGTATGCTTGACGCGACCTCGCCAAACCACTTCTTGTCCGACAGCAGATTCGCCAGCAGTTTTATCTGAAAATCGCTGGTGTAAGTCAATGACAACATGTTTCGGCCCTCTCCGTGCCAAGTTCTGAAAATTTGCCGAACACCCGCTCCAATTCCCTAAACCTATATTCAAACTTATTACGGGCAAACGCCCTAAGATTTTTGTCGCGCATGAAGTCTGATTTTGCCTGGCCCGACCACAGTTCAACTATCCTTGGGTCGAGACGTTCCGGATAGAGCAGTCTGAACCAGGCCGGAAACGGGGTCATCGGGCTGGCCATCACCGCGGACTCGCTCATCCCGTTTCCGATGAATTCAACTAGCTGCCTGACGTACGTCTTCCAATCATTTTCAGGCGTGCCGTTCCCGAGTGCCAGGTCTTGTCTGTACCGTTCGACTATCCTCTTGTCCAGAAGATACGTCGGAACAATGTAGTGGTGCGCCACGGTTAGGTTGTCGAATGCCGACTTTATGTAGTCGGCGGGCTCCCACCCCTCTGTTAGGCACAATTCCGCCAACTTGATGAATCCAGTGCGCCAGTACTTGCCGGCCTGGTACGATTGCTGCGGCCGCGGCCACGACGTTCCGTACCTGGCGTGCATGCAGTCGTAATAGGCGTCGTGCGCCAATCTGGCCACGACTTCTATCTGAATCCTGTCTACTGTTCCAGCCCCGCCTCCGCTTTGGATTTCTCCTGCAGGAACGGTAGCTGGGATATGTCGTCTATCCATACTGATTTGAATCCCAAATTCCTGTAGGCCTTTTCTCGGGCCTTGTCGTCGCTGTGTATCGGTCCCGGCCCGGTACGGGTCTTCGGTACCTTTTTGCCGTCGACGTCCGTAACCTTTGTCGTAGTGCACACGTCCCACGGGTGCCAGAAGTCTATAAGAATTGACGAGTCCTTTGTTGCCGTCTTTCTGCTCTCCCGTCCTGGTATCTGCTTGGCGACGATGTCGCTTCCACCGCCGCCGGCGTTGATGACCACCGACAGTTCCGGGAAGTTGACTCCTTGCTTGTACACGTGCGTGCTGATGACCTTTCGAATCTCGGCGGACGCCACCTTGTTGTACAGTTCGCGGCGTTCCTTTGTCGATATCGAATGCACATTGGAGTAGCACATGAGTTTCTTCGGGTCGGTCTCTCCGTGTACGAGCGTGGCCACGCCGTCGGACGCCTTGGCTATGTTGTTCATGTGCTCGATGTATTGCAATATGCAAAGCGTCTGCAGGCCATCCGGAATTTCCTTCAGCAGCCGCCCTATAAGCTCGTTCCTGTTTTCGTTGGCCCAGACTCCGTGACGGTACTTTCCGTTCCTGCTGGAATACCTGAGATACCTGTCGATGCCGATCGACGGCTCCGGGCACATCACCCAGTACACCGTTATCGGCACCAGGGCGCCGCACTTCACGCCATCCTGGTACGACACACGGACAACTGGCGGTCCGAACATGCCCTCTGTAACCTTGTCTCTTCCGTCGAATCTTCCGTCGGGTGTAGCGCTCACCCCCCACATGGAAGCCTTGTTGAATGCCATCAAGGCCTCCGCCCTGGTGTCGGACGCGGCAGAATGCACCTCGTCGACTATTACGATCCCGACGTCTTCCGCTTGAATCCTGTGAAGACTGTCAAGCGTAGCCACCTGTATGTCGTCGGAGAACTTGCTTCTACCGGACATTACCAGTCCAACTTCGCGGTCTGGCAGCAGCTCGACAATATCTCGGTAGTCTTTTTCTGTAATGTCCTTGTCAGGCGTCGCCACAACCGTTAACGGCGTACCGCGAAGTTTAAGCGCTTCGTGCGGGAACGCGCGCATTATGGCGGTGAGCAGTCTAGTTTTACCCCAGCCGGTGGGGCACGCGGCAATACCACCTCGAGACATAATCATCTTGTATGCTGGGTTGTACTGATATGGCCGCAACCCGACCATTGCCGCATCGACATTTGGCTTAGGCATTGGAAGCCGCTTATCGACAATGTCGAAAGTCCATCCGCACCTGCCGAGAACCTGCTTAATCCGGTGCGTAAATCCGGCCATGGTCGTCAACGTCCTGGTACGTACGTCCGTGGCCGGGTCGACCGTCGTTTGCACCGTGTACAAATCCCTGTACTGCCCGGATGACTCTCTTCGCATCGTATGCGGGTTCATCCCAAGCGTGCGATGCCAGTATCGCAGGTCCTCCTCCAGCTCGACCGGAAAATCCGGCGTGACAAGAATGAACCCGTTTCCTAGAATAATTGTCGTATGGCGATTCATGCAAAATCCGCAAAAATCCGGTCGGGTCGGACGACCGGACGATTGGTTAGATTGCCGCGTCGCTGGGGCCTACGTGAACATCGACAACGTTGAACTTCCCGTAACCAAGTTTGAATCCGTACGGCGACAGACCTACAAACTTTCCGACCTTGGTCAGAACGTCCCTGAGCGTCTTTTCGGTAATGTGGTCTGCCACCACGGCTTCAAACTTTACCTTTGTTCCAGGCATAATCGCCTCGTGCTGCCTGAAGTTGTTGTGTTCGCCGTACTTGCGGCTGAATGTTTCAGTTGGTGCGCTGAATGTGAGGTCCACCTGGATGTCGCTTGCCTTTACGCCTTTGATGCGTGCCAGCGAAATACCCGCTGTAAACGCCGAGTGGAACCACGGCTGCTGGAACACGATGTGGTTGTCGGAGTCCCGCTGAAACTTGTCCTCGTTTCCGCCCTGTCCGCCGTTGGCAAGAACGTGCGAGGTGAATTCAAGTTCGAATGTGCAATCTTTCATGTCTTGTGCTTCCTGATGTTTTTATTATTTAGTGCGGCACGCCCCTCCGCAGCTGCATACGTGCGATTTTGCCGCGAGTTCACGCGCCCTGGCCCTCTGACGTCGCGCCTTGCGCTTTAACGTGGCCTCGCATGGTACGCCGTATTTTGGAATAAACCGGCCAAGTCCGTCTCTGCGGACCTTCGGTTGTTTAGTTAGGATATCTCCTGTAGTTTTATTGCGTTCGGATTTAGTTGTCGGCTTTCCAATCGTATGTGTAAGCAAACTCACCAAGGCCGCAAATAACTCAAAGGGCGAACCCGGCTTCTTTGACAGGTCGATGATGTCGAATTCGATTGTCGTAGGCATTATGTCTTCTTTCTCCGGCTACGCGCCGAGGTCTATTATTGTATCCATGAACGGCATTACGCTTCGTTCGTGTGTTGCCATGAGCACTTGAATACCCATGTCTTTCGCAATTCCTTTAATCTGGCCGAGCAGGTCGCCAAATCTACCAATGTTCTGGTCGTCGAGGTACGCAGTCGGTTCGTCAAGACTCAGCAGTCCAAGTTTTCCCGCAAACATGCAGTATGCCGCAAAACGGAACGCCACTGCAAGTTGAATCTTCTGTCCGCCTGACAGTTTCTCGGCGCCAGGAAGTTCGTCTGGCACTTTTCTACCGTCTGTAAAGTTGCACTTGAACCCAAGTGACGAGTCCATCGGCTCAACTGTGAACGGGGCTGTGAACTGGCCCAGGAACTTGTTTACGTCCGACGTCAGCGCACCCAGCACCATCGACGACATGACGTGCGGGCCATTGGCGTAGTGGAACCAATCCCTGACACGTTCAAGTACTTTCAACGCGTCGGCTAGTCCAGCCTGCGCTTTCTTACTTTCAACAAGGTCGGAAACCGTCTCCGCCAGTTTTGTCATGGCCGCGGCAAGCTCCGACTTCGCACCTGATATCGACGCAAGTTGCTGCGCCAGCTCAGTTTGCGTGGTTACGGCCGCTTCAACAGCAATCTTGCGGTTTACAAGCTCGTCCTTCTTTACCGCAAGTTCGTCTTGCGTCATGCCGCGCAGGTCTAATCCGAACCTCGCAGCAATATCCGCGGCTACCACCATGTCGTCGGCGGCCCTGGCGCCATGCTTTGTCTCGGTGGCGATTACAGCGTTCAGCCTGTTTACCTCAAGCACTGTTGCGCGTGCGGCCCGTAGTTCGGCGCTTACAGTTTCCATGCGAGCGCATATTCCGGCGGCTCCGCCGAGTTCTAGAATACGGGCAGCATGCGCTTCTGTCTTCTTCAGCCAGTTCTCGCTCTCGGCTTTAACAGTGTTGATGGCGCTCTCTTTTGCAGCATACGCCGCAATTGCCGCGTCAATTTCACGGAATGCGGCCGTGGCCTTGTTCAGTTCGTAATCCGCGGCCTCTTGCCTTTTCTGAATATCGTCAATGGCCGACAAGACATGCCTGTTCGCGGCCGCAGGGTCGTCCAATGTGCTGCCGCACACCGGACAAGACGTAAGCACCGCAGATCGCAACCCGTCTTTGAGCGTTGTATATAGTCTGCGCTCCCCTGCAATGCGGTTGTACGCCGATGTCTTGTCATCCCGTTCCTGCAATGCGTTTGCGAGGTCAACATGCGTGTACTTCGGCCTGCCGAGTTCAACAAGCCGCGCCTCTGCAGTTTCCAGCGCGGAAACCGCGGCTTCTCGACCTGTCGCAACTGTCTTCAGTTCAGAGAGTTCACGCATCTCCTTGTCGAGCGCGGCGATAATCGTTTCGTCTGCCAGCCCAACCGCGGCGATGTCGTCCTCGCATTTTTTCAGTATCTCGTTGCTGGCCGCGACCGCCAGTTGCGCCGTCTCGTACGACTTGATTGCGTTTGACAGGGCGTCGATCGAAGACAATTCGGCCTTTAGGTCCGATATCGAGCCTCCAGCATCCAATTTTGTCTTCGCCTCGCTAAGCGTATCCGACAATGTAACGAACCTGCGCTCGAACGACTCAAGCTGCGCCTTTGAGTCGGCTATTCTCGTGTCGTAGTCTTCCTGCTTCGACATGGCCGACAGCTTCTTGCCGAGCGTGTCGTAGATCTTTGCCACGTCACCGATGCCCATCATTCGCTGGAACGACAGCTCGCGCACCCGCGGATCAGTGAACAGGATCGAGTCTATTTCAGCCTGCCGCACAAACACGATCTGCTTAGACAGGTCCTTGTCTACGCCAATGTGTTCCTTGACGGCGGCCGCAACCGCCGTGATTCCTCGCACGGTGACATCGCCGTACGTGAATTCCGCGGAACTTCCCGACACCGACCGGGTAATCTTCCCGGGGGTTCCGTTGTGTTCGAATTCCAGTGTAACCGTTCCATCGCTTGCACCCCATGACAGGAGTTCCGACTTTGAGTAACCTGGTTGTTCACCTGTCAGCGCAAACTGTATCGCCCCAAGCAGATTCGATTTTCCGGCGCCGTTCTTGCCGACAACAGCAATAAGCGTGCCGGATATTTCGATATCGCGTGCCGCATGTTGCAGGTAGTTCTTCAGTTTAAGTCGTTTGAGTATCATTTTGTCTTCCTGTTATTTTGCATCAGTACACGGCCTGACGCGATCTAGCCTTGAACGCTTCGATCCAGTTGTTGACCCTGTCTGCCTGCCCTGACACTGCCATTGACAGCTCTACAGCAAATGGAACCAGTCTGGCGACGGTAGTTCCCCTATTGCTTGGAGCAACGTCTCTGTTAACAACTTTTGACGCGGCAACAGTCACGTCAACCCCAAAGTTCTTCGGGTTCGGAAATATGGCTGACTGGTAAGTGAACACGTCGGGATGCCTGTAATTAAGTGCCTCCCGCTCGGCTTCAACCTTTGTTCCGTACTCGCCGAGCACTGTCGTGAAACGCGTTGCATCATTCGCGGCTTTGGCCCGCTTGCCGACGCGCTTCTGGCCCCTGGCCACGGCATTCTTAAGCTTTGCCACCGTTTGCTTCTGCTTCTTGCTTATGCTCATCGCTCTTCTCCTTTATGTATTCGTCAACCACTTCTGAAATCCTGTCTGTGTTCGACAACAGCCGAAATACAAGTTGGTATTCGTCGGACTCGACGTCAAAAAATGCCGCGACGGCGTCCTGCAGTTTTGCGATCGACCCGTCTCGTTCGAACGTCTGAGTGGGGGCCAGGGAGTCACCGGCGTACGGTGTAAGTCTGAACATGCATCCAGATGCCTTTAGCGCGGCTTCTACACTTGACGCAAACTCCTTTCCGAGTTTAGCCGACCATAGCGCGACAACAATGGGCGGCAACTCGCTCTCCTCGGCCAGTTTTGTCTTAAGAACATCTAGATCGTCCTGACCGGCCATGTCTGCGACTATGAACGGCCGGGTCTTGATCCACGCTTGCCGCGTCGTGATGTTTCCGTCGTCAACCTCGACAATCGTGCATCCCTTCACGTTCTGCTCGTCCGCCGACTTCATCTCGATTGACCCCGGATACACGAATCTAACCCCGCCGTACGTACCGGAGTTGCGCGCGTGTATGTCCCCTAGCGCCACGTACTTTACGCCTAGCTTCGACACGGCCTCCGCCATGCTAGCAGCGTCGTAGTCCTGTGTAGAGAAATTGCACAGCTCTGAAACCGCCTGGTGAACCATCAGAATGTCAACATTGCCGCGCGAGTTCGATCCAGCAGGCGAACCATCGCTATCTTTTGCCATGTCGGCTATCTTGGCGTAAAACGTGTCTGGGCGACACGAATCGATACCGGCTACGACAACATTCGCGTTGCCAGATTTGTCGGTTATTACGAGTTTGCAATCCGCCGCGCGCTCCATTCCGCACACTTTGAGCCATTCGCCGTTTGCAATGTCATGATTGCCGTCGATGCCAATCACGCGGATGCCGTTTTCATTGAGCGTCGCGACTATGTTCTGCATGGCTGCCACGGCGGCCGCCGGCGGCTTTACAGAATCAAACAGGTCGCCAGAGATCAGCACGGCGTCGCACCCCTCGTCGATTGCGAGCATGGCGACCCGCCTACCGGCCGCGTAGAAGTCCAATTCACGTTGAACCAAGCCGTACTGTCTATAGCCGAAGTGCCAGTCAGCGGTGTGCAGCAGTTTAATCATAATCCTCCTTCATCCGTTTTCGTTTTCTGTTTGTGAACACAATCGAATTCAGTTCACGCATGGCGTAAGCCGCGGATTCAGAGTCCACGGCGAATTCCGCTATCTCGTAAATCTCTCGTTTGTGGTCCGGGTGTTTTGAAGCAAGCCTGTTTGCCAACTTCTTTACTGAATCAACTGTTGTCATAATCTACCAATGAAATGCAGGCAGTTCGGGATACACGGGGGCGTCGGCGTCGAATTTAACGCTGTTGCACCCGAGTTTATCGGCAAACACCGAAACCTTGTACAATGCGTGGCTCAGTCCACTCGCTTCAATTGATTTTGACATCTCCTTTAAGCTGTCCCAGGTTAAAGTCCACCCAAAATCGTGTGAGTCTAGTATGACATTCTCGCCACATAGGTTCAGATTGGCGAATAACTCCTTACACTTGTCGTTGTCATTGCTTGTCATGTGGGCAGTTGACAGCACAAGACATTTTATGATCTCGTACTTTGGTTTAGCCTTCTTTTTCATGCCATATCTCCTGTATCTCTTGTTGGAACGCGGCGTCGTCCGCCACTCTTTGCACCATAATTGTCTCTATTGTCGGAAACGCAATATCATCGCCGCATGACGCGCGCAACGCCGCACGCAGCGCAGGTATGGACGAGTACAGGTCTGCAAGTTGAGCCGCGGCACGTATTGCCACGGCTATGTTTCCTGGTTCCCATTCGCCTGTCGAGTCGACGCGCACCAGCTCTGGAAAACGTTTTCTGACGTCCTGCGTTACCCCGTTCGCGTCGGCCCATCCGTCCAGCGTCTGGCCTACCGTCAGGTTTTTAGGTAGTTCGATAATCGCTCCGGTTACAACGCATTTAAATTGCTGTATCTTTACTATGGCCTCGACTACGGACTTGTCAACCGAGCCGGGCCACGCTGCTCCAGTTGCGGCAACTTGCATAGCTTTTGACTTAACTAGCGCCGCCGCCCAGTTCCAGTCACGTATACGTAACGTGCGCACGTGTCTGGATATGGCGCACTCGCGACATATTGACGACCGTCTTTTACGCACGCACAGGTCGTCACCTGTTTTGTCCCTGTAAAACTCGGATATTGGCTTTGATTCGCCGCAATCCCTGCATATCGCCGTACGCAGCCCCCTGCCGGCGGGGGCTTTTTTCCCGCAATAGCGGAATGCCCCTCGCCTTGCGCACATGCTTACTCCCCTGTGCTATCCTTGAACTCAAGCGGAAGTTCAGGCGCATATATGCCAGCGGCAGCCCGCGCCGCGTCAACGGAGTTCTTGGCTATACTACGCTTTGCGTCGTTGTATCCCGGAATATCGAGTTCGGCTGGCTCTTCCTGTTTTTTGTTCGCGAGTTCCAGCTCCAGTTGGCGGAGCACCGCTCTGAGTCTGTCCTCTTGTATGATATCTGTAGCCATGTAGGCCAATGAAGCGTGGGCGTCGGCCGTGTCAGGCACTGTTACGTTGAAATGCGTCGACACGGCGTCAGACCCGTCCCCAAGCGAAATTCTAATCTCAAGCGTTCTAATATTCATGATTTGTGTAATAGGTAAAAGTCAGCCCGCGTATTGGGCCGACTAGTGGGCACGTCTTGTACGACGTGCCCACTTGGTTTATTTAGTCCCACAAGTTCCAACAGAATACTAGGGCGATCACTATGCCCAGTATTGGTAAAAGCGGTGGCCACGCGGCCGCCGCAACGGCAACAAGACCTGCAACGAACTTGTTGCCGTCTTCCTGTTCCTTGGTTTTTGTTTCAATTGCGGCTAATTCTTTATCCGCTTTCGCCGAGAAGGCGTCTATCCTCTTGGGATCGGCGCCATTCTTTACGAGGGCGTCTAATTTTTCATCGAGTATGCGCCGCTGTATATTTGCAATCCGACGCGGGATTGCGTTAATAATCATGAAAACTACAAAATATGTTATAATCGCGGCTACGCTTGCCGCTATAATATCGGCAAGCCCGCCAAACAACGCCGCTATGAGCAGCGTTGCAATTACAAACATCAGTCCTCCCATGAGTCGTCCTTTCTTTAAACCAGCACCTCGCTGGTTTTATCACTTTGAGGTTTCACGAGCGCGGAGTCGTCTCCGTCGCGATCTTTCTTGTTCTTTGCCGTTTCTAGCTCGACGTCAAGCCGATCTAGCGCCCGCGTTTGCCTTCCGGCGTATTCGCGGGCGGCAATTATTGGCCCGTATGCGAGCCATACGGCTACGCATACAAGTATCAGACATATTATCATTTATTGTCCTTTGTTACGGGGGACCAAGTAGCCCCCCTAGTTTGTCGAGTTCATGAAATGCGCCGTTAACCTTAACAGCGCCGAAAATCACGATGGACGCGATTGCGCCCGTTAAGAGTACTTCAACCATTTTCCTTCCCTTCTCTCGCCGCGTCTTACCGACAGCGACGAGCGTTGCTCGTACCGGGGGAGCGCCGTCTCGGCCTGATCCCTGCGCGGTACGTCACGTTTCTCTCTTATGCTCTTCAATCGTTGGTATTCAAGCGGCGACCGGCTAACAGTGTTGTTCATTCGACTCCTTTCTGATTGACTCCGGAACTATTACTGTATAGTATACGTTCCTATATGAGTCTGCCTGAGCCAAAC
>ERZ795049.5247-NODE-5247-length-12135-cov-5.029056_pt1 | contig 12135 bp, 6 predicted proteins | sample MGYA00375133_ERZ795049 | MGnify/ENA primary metagenome ERZ795049 (study PRJEB30178, sample SAMN05720147) | activated sludge metagenome | isolation source: anaerobic digester from wastewater treatment plant | place: Japan | collected 2015-04-20 ...
TTACGTGGGGTTTGGTCCTTTCATATTTTGCTTTTGCCATTTTACTTTTCCTCCTTTAAATCAGATATCTCATATTATAGAAAATTGCTTAACAACAAAGCTGTTATGCTATATATTTCGCAATAAACATTTTACATTAAGTTTAAATAGTGCGAAATACATTCCTGATTATTAATCACATTTCGCCCAATACCTTTTCTGCTATACTCTTTGGAACCTCTTCAAAGCGGCTCGTTTCCATTGAATACACTGCGCGGCCCTGTGTCTTTGAACGAAGGTCTGTCGCATAGCCAAACATTTCGGAAAGCGGTACGAAAGCCCTTATAACCTGAGCCCCGCTTCTTGCTTCCATGCCCTCGATTTTCCCTCTTCTGGAGTTGATATCGCCGAGAACATCTCCCATATACTCTTCAGGTACTGTTACTTCAACCTTCATTATAGGTTCAAGAAGAACCGGATCAGCTTTTTTCATTCCGTCTTTGAAAGCCATCGAGCCGGCTATTTTAAAAGCCATCTCGGAAGAGTCAACCTCATGGTATGAGCCATCGAATAGTGTAACCTTTATATCAAGAACAGGATATCCGCCAAGCACACCATTTTGGATGGCTTCTTCCACGCCGCGCTCTACCGCCGGTATAAATTCTTTAGGTATTACTCCGCCTACTATCTTATTTATAAATTCAAAGCCTGTTCCAGGCTCTTTAGGCTCAAGCTCAAGCCAGACATGGCCGTATTGTCCCTTACCTCCCGATTGTCTTATAAACTTGCCTTCAACCTGTGCTTTCCTCCTGATGGTCTCTTTGTATGCAACCTGAGGCTTGCCGACATTTGCCTCAACCTTGTATTCTCGAAGCATTCTGTCAACAATTATCTCCAGGTGCAATTCGCCCATTCCTGCGATTATTGTCTGACCCGTATCGGCATCGGTATATGCCCTGAATGTTGGATCTTCTTCCGACATCTTCTGAAGGGCTATGCCCATCTTATCCTGGCTTGCTTTTGTCTTAGGTTCAATTGCAACATTTATAACAGGTTCCGGAAACTCCATTGATTCAAGGATTACCGGGTTCTTTTCGTCGCAAAGGGTATCACCGGTAGTTGTATCCTTGAGTCCTACAATTGCTGCAATATCGCCTGTGCAAACCCCTTTCATGTCTTCCCTATGGTTGGCATGCATCTGCACTATCCTGCCGATTCGCTCTCTTTTTCCCTTTGAAGAATTATAGACATATGAACCGGCTTCGGCAACTCCTGAATAAACCCTAAAAAATGCCAGCTTGCCTACGTAAGGATCAACCATGATTTTAAACACTAAAGCCGAAAACGGTTCTTTATCATCTGAATGTCTTATTATTTTCTTTTCTCCGTCAGCCGTGGTACCATCAACCGGAGGTATATCCAGAGGAGATGGCATAAAATCAACAACAGCATCCAGCATAAGCTGTACACCCTTATTTTTATATGAAGAACCGCAAACAACCGGATTAATTTTAACTGCAATTGTACCTGCCCTAAGAGCATCTTTAATCTCCTGCTCCGTTGGTTCTATACCCTCCAGATACTTCATCATCAGTTCCTCACTGATTTCAGACACTGCTTCAATAAGGTTCGCTCTGTATTCTTTTGCCTTATCCCGCATATCTGCAGGTATTTCTGTTACTTCCATTTCTTTACCAAGGTCGTCTTTATAAATATGGGCTTTCATGTCTATTAAATCTACTATGCCGATAAATTTATCCTCACTGCCAATTGGAAGCTGAATGGGGACAGCATTGGCTCCAAGTCTATCCTTCATCATACTGACTACCCTGTAAAAATCTGCTCCTGTTATGTCCATTTTGTTAATATATGCAATTCTTGGAACATAATATTTGTCGGCTTGCCTCCAAACGGTTTCTGATTGGGGTTCAACTCCGCCCTTGGCACAGAAAACAGCCACGGCTCCGTCCAATACACGCAGTGACCTTTCTACTTCAACAGTAAAGTCCACGTGCCCCGGCGTGTCTATGATGTTGATTTTATGACCCTTCCACTCAGCAGTTGTAGCCGCAGAGGTAATTGTTATTCCTCTTTCCTGCTCCTGCTCCATCCAGTCCATTGCAGCGGTTCCTTCATGGGTTTCACCAATTTTATAGGTTTTCCCGGTATAAAAAAGCACTCTTTCGGTGGTAGTGGTCTTGCCCGCATCTATATGAGCCATTATTCCAATGTTTCTTATATCTTCTAACGGAAATTGCCTAGGCACAGGTATCCTCCTTTCTGTTGTCGGTATCATCTCTATATTCCCCTGTTTTTCTCTTATTTAACATTAAACTATCACTATTTGAATCTATCACTGTAACCTCTGTCTAAAATTACCACCTATAATGTGCAAAAGCTTTATTTGCTTCCGCCATCTTATGGGTGTCTTCTTTTTTCTTTACACTGTTGCCTGTATTGTTAGCAGCGTCTAAAAGTTCTCCGGCCAATCTTTCTCTCATTGTTTTTTCTCCTCTTTTTCTGGAGAATTCAATCAGCCATCTCATTCCTAACGCTTGTTTCCTATCGGGCCTTACTTCTATAGGAACCTGATAAGTGGCTCCGCCGATTCTTCTCGCCTTTACTTCCAAAACAGGCATAATATTATTCATTGCAGTTTCAAATACCCCAAGGGGATCTTTGCCCGTCTTTTCCCTGATTATTTCAAAGGCACCGTAAACGATTCTCTGCCCGGTACTCTTCTTTCCATCATACATAACATTATTGATAAGCTTTGTAACTATCTTATCATTGTATAGTGGGTCCGGCAAAACGTCTCTTTTGGATATATGTCCTCTTCTTGGCACTATGCTTCCCTCCTTAATATTCTTTAATATCATCGGTACTCGACAGTTTAAGTGAATCACTGCCGTTGTGCATAATCTATTTTAAGCATGGGCTAAAAGCCGATGCTAAATAACTCGCACAATATTATTTCTTTGGCCTTTTAGCACCGTACTTTGATCTGCCTTGCTTTCTGTTAGCAACACCGGCAGCATCCAGGGTACCTCTTACTATGTGGTACCTTACACCGGGAAGGTCCTTGATCCTGCCGCCCCTGATAAGAACAACACTGTGCTCCTGCAGGTTATGGCCGATTCCGGGGATGTAGCCTGACACTTCAATACCATTTGTAAGCCTCACTCTGGCAATTTTCCTTAATGCAGAGTTAGGCTTCTTTGGTGTTGTAGTTTTTACTACAGTGCATACCCCCCTTTTTTGCGGGCTTTCCTTCAATGCCGGTGCGGCTGATTTGTATTCAACCTTCTCTCTGCCTTTCCTAACTAACTGGCTAATTGTAGGCATAAATGCACCTCCTTGTATTATTTATCATGTACAGGTCTGACAATTATCAAACACTGCCATACACAATTTGAATCAATCACTGAGCAAATTTGACGAGCTCCTGAGCAGACATATGCAATAACCCTATATAATCGCCGCCGTTGAAGCACCTATACCTATACCGCATGCACTGCCCAGTTCTTTCATGCTGTCAACATATATAATTTGCAGGTTTTTATCCCTGCATGCATCAAGTACCGATTGTTTAATAAAATCCTCGGCATTCTCCGCTATGTATACCTTTTTGACAACCCCGCTTTTCACAGCCTTTACTGTTTGTTTTAACCCTACTATCCTATTGCGCGAAGCTTTCAGTTCCTGCATTTTAACCACCCCTTAAGGATTTTGCATTTCAGTCATAGCCAGGGCAATAACAGATAAAAGGTGCATAAGAGAACCATTGTAATGGTTCTCTATAACGCACTAAATTAGTTTAGCATTTGTTGTATTATGTGTCAATAGTTTTTATCCAATAGTCTCTACCGGTTTTATTGATATATCTAAATATTTTTTCATCCCGGTACCTGCAGGAATAAGTTTTCCGATTATGACATTTTCTTTCAGTCCTACAAGAGGATCCATCTTTCCTTTTATTGCTGCCTCAGTAAGAACCCTTGTTGTTTCCTGGAAAGATGCGGCCGATAAGAAAGAGTCGGTTGCCAAAGAGGCCTTGGTTATGCCCAGAAGCACTCTCCTTCCTGAAGCCGTTTCTCCCCCTTCAGCGCTTATTCTTGCATTTTCTTCTTCATATTTAAATATGTCAAAGAGCCCGCCGGGAAGCAAATCTGTATCTCCGGATTCTTCTATCTTGACTTTTCTTAGCATTTGCCTGACTATAACCTCTATGTGCTTATCCGCAATATCAACACCTTGGAGTCTGTAGACCCTCTGCACCTCCATAAGAAGATATGTCTGAACTCCGGCAACGCCTTTAATCTTCAGTATGTCATGGGGATTAACCGAGCCCTCTGTGATCTCATCTCCCGCTTCTATTGTCTCTCCATCTGCTACTCTCAGCCTTGAGCCGTAAGGAATGGTATATGTCCTGGCATCGCCGTCATCGGCCATTACTACAGCATCCTTTTTCCTTCTCTGGTCTATTATCTTAACGACGCCTGAGATTTCAGATATTATTGCAAGTCCTTTAGGTTTTCTTGCTTCAAAAAGCTCTTCAACCCTTGGAAGACCTTGTGTTATATCATCACCCGCAACGCCTCCGGTGTGGAAGGTCCTCATCGTAAGCTGTGTACCGGGTTCCCCAATCGACTGAGCTGCAATTATTCCTACTGCTTCTCCTATATTTACTAAATCACCCGTTGCAAGGTTTATTCCGTAGCACTTGGTACATACTCCATATTTTGAGCGACAGGTAAGCACTGATCTTATAGGAACCTTTTTTATTCCCAGCTTGACAATAGTATCGGCTATTCTCTCTGTTATAAGCTCGTTCTTTTTAACCAATACTTCCCCCGTCTCGGGATGCAATATATCAGCATTGGAATACCTGCCCACAAGTCTGTCTTTTAATCCTTCAATTACTTCGTTCCCATCTTTTATTTCACTTACAATCAAACCCTCATCTGTTCCGCAGTCTTCTTCTCTGACTATAACATCCTGACTTACGTCAACAAGGCGTCTTGTCAGGTATCCAGAGTCGGCAGTACGCAATGCTGTATCCGCCAACCCCTTTCTTGCACCATGGGTGGAAGTAAAAAACTCCAATACATCAAGGCCTTCACGGAAATTGGCTTTTATAGGAATTTCAATAATTCTTCCGGAGGTATCTGCCATAAGGCCTCTCATGCCGCACAGCTGCTTAATCTGGTTTACGCTGCCCCTCGCGCCGGAACTGGCCATCATATATACGGGATTAAGCCTATCCAGGTTATTCATCAATGCATCTGTTATATCCTCCGTAGCTACCTTCCAGGTTTCTATTACCTGCTCATATCTTTCCTCGTTGGATATTAGGCCTCTTCTATACATCTTTTCAATTTTGTCTACTCTCTCGTCTGCTTTTGAAAGCAAAACATTCTTAGCGCTTGGTATATCCATATCGGAAATACTTATTGTAACCGCACCCCTTGTTGAGTACTGGAAGCCTAATCTCTTAATTTCATCCAATACAATTGCAGTATTTGTATTTCCATGTATTCTATAGCATTTATCAACTATTTTCCCCAGAAGTGACTTGTCTATAGGTTTTAAATTCCCCCCCGCATCTCTGGGATCAAGCTCCAACAGGAACATATCCTCTTCTGTATTCCTTTCAACAAAACCAAGATCCTGGGGTATTGATTGATTGAATATAAACCTTCCGACTGTATTTTCTACAAGCATGCTTACTATCCTGCCGTCAATCTCTTTTTTTATCCTTACCTTTACCTTTGCATGAACAGAAATTTCTCTTAACTGATAAGCCATAAGCATTTCGTCCAGATCTGCAAATATTTTGCCCTCGCCCTTCCGCCCCGGAACGTATATAGTAAGATAATATATACCCATAACCATATCCTGGGTTGGACTGACAACCGGTCTTCCATCCTTTGGAGCCAGAATATTATTGGCAGACAGCATAAGAAATCTCGCTTCTGCTTGCGCTTCCACGGATAAAGGTACGTGAACGGCCATCTGGTCCCCGTCAAAGTCAGCATTGTATGCTGTACACACCAATGGATGAATTTTTAGTGCCCTCCCTTGTACAAGCACAGGTTCAAAAGCTTGAATACCAAGTCTGTGCAGCGTTGGAGCACGGTTTAAGAGCACCGGATGCTCACCGATTACCTCTTCAAGTATATCCCAGACTTCCGGTTTGACTCTTTCAACCATTCGTTTCGCACTTTTTATATTATGGGCCAGTCCATCATTTACAAGCTTCTTCATTACAAAGGGCTTGAACAGCTCCAATGCCATTTCATTAGGCAAGCCGCATTGGAATAACTTCAGCTCCGGGCCTACAACTATTACTGAACGGCCTGAATAATCAACACGCTTCCCAAGCAGGTTCTGCCTGAATCTACCCTGCTTCCCTTTAAGCATATCACTTAAGGATTTCAACGGTCTATTTCCGGGACCTGTTACAGGTCTGCCCCTCCTGCCGTTGTCAATAAGAGCATCAACGGCTTCCTGAAGCATTCTTTTTTCATTCCTGACAATTATATCAGGCGCTCCCAGATCCAAAAGCCTTTTAAGCCTATTATTCCTATTTATTACCCTTCTATAGAGATCATTAAGATCTGAGGTGGCAAATCTTCCGCCGTCCAGCTGCACCATCGGCCTTAAATCCGGCGGTATTACAGGTATAGCCTCAAGGATCATCCATTCGGGTTTATTCCCGGAATTCTTAAAGGCCTCTACAACTTCCAACCTTCTGACAGTTCTAAGTCTTTTCTGTCCTGTACTGCCCTTGAGATCCTGCCTCAGCTCCTTTGACAGTTTGTCAAGATCCATCTCCAGGAGAAGCTCCTTTATTGCTTCGGCTCCCATCCCTGCCCTAAACCTGTTGCCGTATTTTTCAACATTTTCTCTATGTTCCTTTTCATTTAGAAGTTGCTTTTTTGAAAGAGCAGTATCACCGCTATCTATTACTATATATGAAGCAAAATATAAAACCTTTTCCAGGGCCCTTGGCGACATATCAAGTATTAGGCCCATCCTGCTCGGTATCCCTTTAAAATACCAAATGTGCGATACAGGGGCAGCAAGCTCAATATGTCCCATCCTTTCCCTTCTTACCTTTGCTTTAGTTATTTCAACACCGCAGCGGTCACATACTATGCCTTTATACCTGATTCTCTTATATTTTCCGCAGTGGCATTCCCAATCCTTTGTGGGACCAAAAATTTTCTCACAGAAAAGCCCTTCCTTCTCTGGTTTTAGGGTTCTGTAATTTATTGTCTCGGGCTTCTTCACCTCTCCCCGCGACCACTCTCTAATCTTCTCCGGGGACGCCAAACCTATTCTGATTGCTTCAAAGTTATTTAATTCAAACAAGGAGGTATCTCTCCCTTCTTAAAAATTTTTAAAACTCTTCTTCATCCTCTTCAACTTCAACTTCAACTTCATCTTCGTTCAAAAGGAGTTCGTCAAAATCCACATCGGCCTCGAATTCTTCCGTCACTTCAGCCTCTGATTCGTAATCCTCATATAGGTCCTCTTCTGTTCTCTCTTCTCCTTTATATGACAGGCTGGTGAAATCCATATCTTCTCTGATTTCCATATCGGAGCCGATATCTTCAACATCCTCTTCGACTGATTCCCTGATAGTTATCTCTTCATTTTCCTCGGTCAGAACCTTTACATCAAGGGCAAGACTCTGAAGCTCTTTAATTAGAACCTTGAAGGATTCAGGCACACCGGGCTCCGGTATATTTTCACCTTTGACAATAGATTCATAAGTTTTGACTCTTCCTACTACATCGTCAGATTTCACTGTCAGTATTTCCTGCAAGGTATGGGAGGCACCGTAAGCTTCCAGGGCCCAAACTTCCATTTCTCCAAACCTCTGACCCCCAAACTGTGCTTTTCCGCCAAGGGGCTGCTGTGTTACCAAAGAATATGGACCTGTTGATCTTGCGTGTATCTTATCGTCTACAAGATGCAGAAGCTTAAGTATATACATATAGCCTACCGTAATTTCATTGTCAAAATATTCTCCGGTACGTCCATCCCTTAACTTCACTTTCCCCGTTTGATTCAATTCAATCCCATCAACGGGAGTCTCACCAAATACCTTTAATACTTCTTCAACTGTATCCAATTCCGTGATATCGGAAGAGAGTATCATTTCCTTAATAGATGCCAGCCTGCTGTCAATACTGAATATTTCATGCTTCAAAAGTTCGTGAATTATCTCCGTGTTTTCCTTGATCTCAAACCCTATATCCGGTTTATCCGGTTCTGCGAGCTGCTCTACTCCGGATGTTTCATTTTCCGTCAGTTTATTGTTAAGGAGTATCTTTTCCTTGATTATCCTGAGGTTTTTCTTTGTTTGCAGAACCTTATTGGCACATTCAATGGTCTCAATTATACTATCCTCTCTTGCACCGTCAAATACCGGGGTTGCAATCTTCCACCCCAACGCTTTTGCTGCAAGTGCAAGGTGAACTTCAAGGACCTGCCCGATATTCATACGGGAGGGCACACCTAAAGGATTCAATACTATCTCAAGGGGCGTCCCGTTAGGCAAAAATGGCATATCCTCTTCCGGAAGCACTCTTGAGATAACACCCTTGTTTCCATGGCGTCCTGCCATTTTGTCACCTACGGATATCTTTCTTTTTTGTGCAATATAGCATCTCACCAACTGATTAACCCCGGGAGGGAGTTCATCTCCGTTTTCTCTCGTAAAGACTTTTACATCAACAATAATACCGGATTCGCCATGGGGTACCCTTAGGGAAGTATCTCTTACTTCTCGCGCCTTCTCTCCGAATATTGCCCTTAAAAGCCTTTCCTCTGCGGTAAGCTCGGTTTCTCCTTTCGGGGTCACCTTCCCAACCATTATATCTCCCGCCCTTACCTCTGCACCAATTCTGATGATACCTCTTTCATCCAGGTCTTTCAGGGCTTCTTCTCCGACATTTGGTATATCTCTGGTTATTTCTTCAGGGCCAAGCTTGGTATCCCTTGCTTCAGCTTCATATTCCTCAATATGTATGGAAGTGAAGATATCTTCTTTTACGAGCTTTTCACTGATGAGTATGGCATCTTCGTAGTTATAACCCTCCCAAGTCATAAATCCTATTAGTACATTCCTTCCCAGAGCGATTTCTCCCATATCCGTTGAAGGTCCGTCTGCAATGATATCGCCTTTTTTAAGTACCTCACCTCTTTTAGCAACAGGTTTCTGATTTATACAAGTCCCCTGGTTGGAACGCATAAACTTCAGAAGCTTATATCTCTCCCTCTCCCCTATGTTATTCCTCATAACAATTTCATCGGCACTTACCTTCTCAACAACGCAATCATTCTTTGCAAGGCCTATTACTCCCGAATCCCTTGCAGATTTATATTCCATACCTGTACCTATTATCGGTGAATCAGGCTTGATAATCGGGACAGCCTGACGCTGCATGTTAGAACCCATCAATGCTCTGTTTGCATCGTCATTCTCAAGAAAGGGTATCATGGCAGTAGCAACTGATACCACTTGTTTGGGAGATACATCCATATATTCGACTTCAGTATTTGGCACTATGACAATCTCGTTAGCATCTCTTGCAGTAACCCTTCTGTTTACGAATCTCCCCTCTTCATCAAGGGGTTCGTTTGCTTGGGCAATTACATACTCGTCCTCTACGTCGGCAGTAAGATAAACTATTTCGTCAGTTACATATTTTTCTCCATTGTCGTCAGTCTTGACAAGCCTGTAAGGTGTCTCTATAAATCCGTATTCGTCTATTTTTGCATAGGTGCTCAAGGAACCTATAAGGCCTATGTTCGGTCCTTCAGGAGTTTCTATGGGACACATTCTGCCATAATGGGAATGGTGCACATCCCTTACCTCAAATCCTGCCCTTTCTCTGGACAGTCCCCCCGGTCCAAGTGCAGATAATCTCCTTTTATGGGTAAGTTCGGCAAGAGGGTTTGTCTGGTCCATGAACTGCGAAAGCTGAGAACTTCCAAAGAACTCCTTGATAGCCGCAGCGACGGGCCTGATATTAACAAGTTGCTGCGGTGTGACAACATCAATATCCTGGATGGTCATTCTTTCCTTAACCACTCTCTCCATCCTTGACAAACCTATTCTAAACTGGTTCTGTAGGAGTTCCCCTACAGATCTAAGCCTCCTGTTGCCCAAATGATCTATATCATCAGTATTTCCAATGCCGTAGGCAAGGTTTATATTATAGTTGATTGAAGCTACTATATCATCAATTAAAATATGCTTCGATATAAGATCTTTAATCCTGTTCTTTATTTCTTCCTTAATCTCGTTTTCCTCGCTGTATTTTTGAAGTATCTCCTTTAACACCGAAAGATTGACAAATTCTTTTATATTAAGATCTGATACATTAAAGTCCAGATATTTATTTATATCTACGGTGTTGTTGCCTAATATCTTGATTATCCTATCCTCACTTGCAACATATACTTCATTGATGCCGGAGTTTTGAATAATTGCAGCTTTATCCCTCGTAATTTTCTCGCCCGCCTCCGCAAGAATTTCTCCTGTTCTAGGGTCGACTACTTCTTCCCCGAGCTTTTGTCCGGTAAGTCTCTGAATGAGACCCAGCTTCTTATTAAACTTATATCTGCCGAATTTAGCAAGATCATATCTCTTGGCATCAAAAAACAGCACTTCAAGGAGAGATCTGGCGCTTTCAACGGTTGGGGGCTCTCCAGGTCTCAAGCGTTTATATACTTCTATTAGTCCTTCCTCCTCGGACTTTGTTCCGTCTTTCTGTAAAGTGGCCTTTATTCTTTCATCCTCTCCCAATATGCTGATAATTTGCTCATCTGTACCAAAACCTAAAGCTCTTAACAGTATTGTTACCGGAATTTTACGCGTTCTGTCAATTCTTACCCAGAATATATCGTTAGAATCTGTCTCATACTCCAACCAAGCGCCCCTATTAGGTATTACGGTACTTGAATGCAGCCTCTTTCCCGACTTGTCGATAGTCTCCGAATAATAAACCCCCGGTGACCTTACCAACTGGCTTACTATAACTCTTTCCGCTCCGTTAACTATAAAAGTGCCTGTGTCCGTCATTAAATGAAAATCGCCCATAAAAACTTCCTGCTCTTTGACCTCATTGGTCTCCCTGTTAATAAGTCTGATTTTGACTTTTAAAGGTGCAGAATATGTAACATCTCTTTCCTTGCATTCTTCAACTGAATATTTCGGTTTCCCATCCAATGAGTAGTCAACAAATTCCAAAATAAGATTACCTGTGTAGTCCTGAATTGGTGAAACGTCGCTGAAAACCTCCTTAAGACCTTCCTCCAGGAACCAATTATAGGAGTTTTTCTGCACTTCGATCAGATTAGGCATATCCATTACTTCGTCGATTCTTGAGTAGCTAATCCTCTGGTTTCTTCCGGCAGAGATTGGATGTACCAGCATAAAGTCCTTCACCCCTTAAATTTAAATAAATTAAAATAGCCAAAAGCAAAAAATCCCTGAAAAAACAGCGCTTTTGGTTTGTTCGTGTGACTAAAGCATACTTGTTTTAATATTACCTTTTTAAACTATCCTTATACAAACACATCGAACTTTGTAAAGAATTTACTTCTACAATGCAATATATAATGTTAACATACCAATATATGACTGTCAAGCATTAACTTTGAAATTTGGTATAGATTTTGCATAAAACAAAAAGATTTAAGATTGTCAAAACTGTCTTAAACCTTTAAATCCCGAATTATACCCATATTTCTCCGCATTTGTAGTTGTTCAGCGTATCAGTAGATTTTATGTAAGATAATTTAACCTTAATAACATAGATACTGTTCATTTTTATTTTACTATTTTTAACTTAACCTCATGTTGTTCAACAATTGCTTTAAGGTGTTCGATATCTCTGCGCAGCTCATAAATAGCTTCTGTATTTTGTGAATATCCATCAAAAAGTGCATCGAATTTGCGTTCTGCATTGTTCTCAAATCTGAATAGTGCACCCTCAAGCCTTTTGATATCGTCTTTAGTAGCCATGTTGGCTATATCAGCTTTCGTAGCCATGTTGGCTATATCAGCTTTCGTAGCCATATTGGCTATATCAGCTTTCGTAGCCATATTGGCTATATCAGCTTTCGTAGCCATAT
>ERZ795049.5251-NODE-5251-length-12126-cov-5.937619_pt1 | contig 12126 bp, 9 predicted proteins | sample MGYA00375133_ERZ795049 | MGnify/ENA primary metagenome ERZ795049 (study PRJEB30178, sample SAMN05720147) | activated sludge metagenome | isolation source: anaerobic digester from wastewater treatment plant | place: Japan | collected 2015-04-20 ...
TTTTAAAACAGAAATAGCAAAAAAAATAGGTAAGCAGATAGATATGGAGCATGATAAAATCATGGGTCTTATTGAGATTCCGCCCCAGACCAATATGGGAGATTACGCTTTTCCCTGCTTTCAGCTGGCGAAGGTTATGAGAAAGTCTCCGAATATGATTGCCGCTGAGCTTTCGGGCAAGGTTCAGCCTGACGGCATAGTTGAAAAAGCCGAGGCAGCCGGCGGATATCTGAACTTTTTTGTAAACAGGAAGGAATATATCAGGCAGCTTATAGGGGAAATTCTTCTTAAGGGTGGGGAGTACGGAAGTTCCGAAGATGGAAAAGGTAAGAACGTAATAGTTGAATTTTCTTCGGTAAATGTGGCAAAGCCGTTTCACGTAGGCCATTTGTTCAATACAATGTTAGGCAATGCACTTGAAAAGGTATATAGGCATTCGGGCTATAACACAATAAAAATAAACCACCTCGGAGATTGGGGAACCCAGTTCGGCAAACAGATATCCGCTTATAAAAGATGGGTGAATGAAGAAGCCCTTGGGAAGGAACCTATAAATGAGCTTTTCAGAATATATGTCAAATTTCATGAAGAAGCTGAAAAGAATCCGGCTTTAGAGGATGAGGCCAGGGCATATTTTAGAAAATTAGAGGAAGGCGATCCTGAAGTAACCGAACTGTGGCAAAAGTTTAAGGAATTAAGCCTCGGAGAATTCGGCAAGCTCTATGAAGCATTGAATGTGGAGTTTGATTCTTACGCGGGAGAAAGCTTTTATAGTGATAAAATGGATGAGGTTGTCATTTTGCTTCGTGATAAGAATTTGCTTAAAGACAGCGAGGGTGCAAAAATTGTGGACTTGGGACAATTTAACCTGCCTCCGATACTCATACTGAAATCAGACGGTGCAACGATATATGCGACCAGAGATCTGGCTGCTGCTATCTATAGAAAAAGAACCTATGATTTTTACAAGAATATATATGTAGTCGGGGGGACTCAGTCGCTGCATTTCAACCAGATTTTCAGCACCTTGGGACTTATGGGTTTTGATTGGTCCAAGGATTGTGTTCATATAGGCCACGGTCTTGTAAAGTTTGCAGATAAAAAGCTTTCAACCAGAAAAGGCGATGTAGTGTTTGCAAAGGATGTAATTGATGAGGCCATCCATAAGACTATGGAAATAATAGAGAATAAGAATCCAAACCTGGAAAAAAAGAAAGAAGTTGCAAGGAAGGTTGGTATGGGGGCGCTTATATATACCTTCCTGAAAAACAACAGGGAGAAGGATGTTGTGTTTAACTGGGAGGATGCTTTGAATTTTGACGGAGATTCTGGACCTTATGTTCAGTATACTTATGTACGGGGCAGAAGCATACTGAGGAAGGCGGGGGATGTGTCTGATTCAGCCGATTTAAGCTATCTTTCCACGGAGGATGAATTCCAGCTGGTGAAACTAATGGGGGCATTTAAGGATTCAGTCAGAGAAGCGGTTGAAAGATATGAACCCTTTGTAGTTATCCGTAATGTAACGGAGATAGCAAAGGCCTATAATAAATTCTACAACACGCATCCAATATTAAATGCAGATGATAATGTCAGGAATGCAAGGCTGCAGCTTACAAAGGCAGTAGGAATAGTAATAAAGACAGGTTTGGGTCTGATAGGCGTAGATACTCCGGAAAACATGTGATAATATATTAATGTCATTACAAATACAGACTAAATCTTGAAAGGGGTCTTACTATGGGTCGCTTATTTGGAACTGACGGGGTAAGAGGAATAGCCAACAAAGAATTGAACTCTACTCTGGCTTTCAACCTTGGGAGGATAGGTGCATATGTTTTAACCGGAGAAACCCGCCACAAGCCAAGAATTGCCGTAGGAAAGGATACCAGAGTATCGGGGGATATGCTTGAGGCTGCTCTTATCGCCGGTATATGTTCAATGGGAGCGGAAGCTGTGGTGCTGGGGGTCCAACCTACTCCCGCAGTAGCATATCTCACAAGGCATATGGGATTGGATGCGGGGGTTGTGATATCTGCTTCACATAACCCCTTTGAATATAACGGAATAAAGTTCTTTGACAGCAGAGGATTTAAATTGTCCGACCAGTTGGAGGACAAGATAGAAAGCTTATTGCTGAATCCTGAAAACAGCATACTTAATCCAATTGGTGCAGAAATTGGCAAGAAGGTTGAGATTGACAATGCAGTACATGGATATGTTGATTTTCTTAAAAGAACCATAGATGTCAACCTAAGGGGACTAAAGATTGCGGTTGACTGTGCAAACGGCGCATCATACATAGCGGCCCCTTCCGTATTGGCGGATCTTGGCGCCGAAATAGCGGTTATAAATAATAAGCCGGACGGAAAGAACATAAATGTAAAGTGCGGTTCAACACACCCCGAGGGCTTACAGAAATTAGTGGTGGAATCCGGTGCCCATATCGGATTGGCCTTTGACGGGGATGCCGACAGGCTTATTGCAGTTGACAACAGGGGACGGATAATAAATGGGGACCATATGCTTGCCATATTTGCGAAGTACTTTAAAGGAAAAGGTGCATTAAGAAAAGATACTATAGTCGGCACCGTAATGAGCAACATGGGCCTTGACATTGCAATGAAGCAGGAGAAATGCAGCCTGGTTAGGACAGAAGTAGGGGACAGATATGTACTTGAAGAGATGATTGCAAATGGCTACAATATCGGCGGAGAACAATCCGGGCATATTATATTCCTGGATTATAATACCACAGGTGACGGGCTTCTGACAGCACTTCAGTTATTGGCTATAGTAAAGGAGATCGGCAAAAAGCTGTCGGATATTTCGGCCATTATGACAGATTTCCCCCAGGTACTGGTCAATGCAAAGGTTAAGGAGGAGAATAAGGGAAGGTATATGGAGGATAAGGAAATTGCCGATATGATAACAAAGCTGAAGGCTAAGCTCAATGATAAGGGAAGAGTGCTCATAAGGCCTTCCGGTACCGAACCCTTAGTAAGGATAATGCTCGAGGGGGAAGACAAAACGAAATTGGAGGAAGACGCCGGGAATCTTGCAAGGCTTATAGAGCAGAAATTAGTATAAGAATTAAAAGGGACTGTTGCAGTCCTTTTTAATTTAAGTGCCCGCGCCAGAATTTTCTCGCACACTCGAAAAAGGCGCATGGGCAGCAAATGCGGCAAAGCCGCCTTTGTTCTTCTTTGTTCTTTACTGTAAGTTCCGGGTAAAAAGGCATAAGAACTAAACATATAAAGCAGTAACCGAAATAAGTTCTAAAGCACGATGCCTGGTATATCAACGAATTATCGAAAAATCTGATGTCCTAATATGTTCTTGAGATAATAATGTCATAAATTAAAGGAATATTCACTCGAATATAGAAGTAGTAAGTATTAGGAGCTAATATAATAATTATTAGGGTATTATTATGGTTATGAAAAAAAGTTGAAAACATTAACAAATAAGGTCTTTATTGTTCTAAGCATGCTGTGGATGGTACTTTTTGTTTGGTATGGACCAAAACTGGGGGTATTGTCTATTAACGGGCAATTCAAGCTTGAACTTCAGAATGTATATATAGTAGCATACGGTATTTGCGGACTTATACTTACATTTTTGTGTAAGGCTGAAAACTATATTATAGTGGCAAAGCTCGGGATTATTGGAACATTTGCAGGTTTTATAATTGTTGTAACAAATGGGCTGTCATTTTTGACACTTTCTGGTGTTTTAATAATGGCTGTATTTTCAGCAGCCTTTACATTAAGTATTTTTTATTTGTTTTTATATGAGTTAACTTCCAGGGAGCAGGAACGAGTTGCTGTTTATATAATTGCAGTAAATGCAATTATGCAGTTCATTTCATCTCTCGGTCTATCCAGGATTAAAGATTACGCTTTTAATGCTCTGTCCTTTATCCTCCTGATTAGTATTTTCATATGTACCACTAAACTTGAAAAAGTTAATTATAACATAAAATACGAAGCAAAATATAAGCATGCGCCTGTTATTGCATTGTACGGAGCTTTTCTTATTGTATTTGCAGTTCAGTTCCTTAACGGGGTTGCCGTAATAGTCCTTCATTACAAATCCTTTTATGAATCCGGCAGTTATTTATTTTTCTACGCAGGTCAATTTTTGGCTGCCGTAATGGTATATATATTAATAGTAAAAATGTCTTTAAAAATCATGGATCTTTTAAGTATTTATTTTTTTTCTGCCATATGCGGGTTTGTTTTGATAATGATATCAAAAAGCGCAGGATTTAACTTTATTGATATAGGAATTATTTTTCTCGGGTATTGTGAGATTGGTACTATTCTTGAATGGCTGATAACCGCTTCAATATGCAGGAAATACAGAAGCATTTGGGTGTTAAGAGGTTTTTTATTTGCTTTTGCATTATCAATAGCAGCGGTTGCAGCTGCAGGCTCATTTCTTGTAAATCAAACAGAAAATCTTTTTTACATTCTGGCGACGGCGGTATCACTTTTGTTCGTATCTGTAATTTTCATGTTCATACCGCTTTTTAACCGGTTGCATATGGAGCTTTTGCAAGAGGATGAGTTATCCTTGGAGAATGATATTCTTTCGGAACAGAAGGATAAAGGAACCTTACCAAAACAAAAAGAATCTACTGAAATTATTTGCTTAGATGTCTTGACAAAAAGAGAAATAGAGATAACAAAGCTTTTGCTTGAAGGATATACGGCACCACAGATAGCCGACATTCTTGAAATAAAACTCAATACCACAAAAGTGCATATAAGAAACGCCTATGACAAATTGGAGGTAAACAGCCGCCCGGAATTATTCATCAGATACGGCGATAAAATATAAATCAAAACTGAATAAGTGTATATAAAATAACAAAAGCATTTTGGTTTTTACCATAAATGCTTTTGCTATTTTTATTATTGCTCTAAGCTCTGTGTGAACTAAGAATACAGTTATCATTTACATAACTAACACGAAGGTGTTATAAGAATATATTCAAAACTAACCCTTTCGTGTGTTGAGTAATATTTTGAATTTATTTAATATGAGTACAGCACTGAATTTAATGAGGACAAGCGCGGAAATGCGGCAGATGAAGAGGAGAGGAGACAAAATATTGCATGTATATGAATCGTACAAGGGCAATTCTAAAAGAAAAATTTAAGGAGGTCAGTAAAATGAGGTTTAAAAAGATTTTTGTTTTTTCCATACTGTTTATATTCGTTTTTATGTCCGTCTTTGCCGTTGACGGCATACATGATGCACAGGCGGAAAGCAAGGGAGAGTTAGTGGCACATTATACTTTTGATGGGGATTTGAAAGACTCTTCCGGAAAGGGAAATCACGGCACCGCGGAAGGCAATATAACCTTTGAGGAGGGCAAAATCGGAAAAGCTGCAAGATTTGACGGTTCAAGCTATATTGAAGTAAAAGACAGCGATTCTTTGGACCTGACGGATGGCTTTACTTTTGCTATGTGGCTTAATAAAGAAGAAATCAAGTCTAACCTGCCTTATACGCCAATTTTAAATAAAGGCGGATCCGTCTTATCACCCTATAGGCTTGACCTGGTTTTAGGCCATAGGACTCCCGGGATTTTTTTAGTAGATGAAAGCAGAAGTTGGAGTAATGAATTCCGCTCCGATAATATAAATATAAGCAACCGCTGGACCCACTTGTCGGTTACATGGGATGGGGAAAAGGCAAGATTTTATATAGACGGAGATCTCAAAGGTTTAGTAAAAACAGAAGGAACAGATTGCTTGAAATGCAACAATGAAGCTCTGATTATCGGTATGATTACCGACCAATCAACGGCTATTTACAAGGGTAGGATGGATGATCTTAGGATTTACAATTACGCTCTATCCGCATCTGATATCAGCGAATTGGTCAAAGCAAAACCGCCGGCAGAAACACAGACCGAAACTCCGAAAGAGACTGAAAAGCCCAAAGAGACCGAAAAACCTAAAGAGGATGAAAAGCCCAAAGAGACTGAACCTGCTGCACAACAGGAAGATAAACCCGCAGCGGATTTATCTAAAGGGCTTGTGGCATATTATCCCTTTGAAGGAAACTGCAATGATTTATCAGGTAATAATAATCACGGCACCGAAGAAGGCAAGTTTACTTTTGCCGATGGCAAAGTCGGAAAAGCTGCAAGATTTGACGGTTCAAGCTATATTGAAGTAAAAGACAGCAGCTCCTTAGACCTGACGGATGGTCTGACTTTTTCGGTGTGGGTTTACAGAGAAGAAGTCGAGTCTAAACTACCTTATACGCCAATTTTAAATAAAGGCGGAAACGTATTATCACCCTATAGGTTTGACCTGGTTTTAGGCCATAGGACCCCCGGGGTTTCTTTAGTAGATGAAAGCAGAAGTTGGAGCAAGAGCTATAGCGCCAATAAAATAGTAGTCGACACCCAAAACTGGACTCATGTGGCGGCTACATGGGACGGAACCAGAATAAAGTTTTATGAAAACGGAGCTCTTGGAGGATTAAAAGAAACAACAGAAGTAGACTTCTTGCGCAGCAACGATGAAGAACTGATTATCGGTATGATTACCGATCAATCAACGGCTATTTATGATGGAATGATGGATGAGCTGAGGATTTATAACAGGGCACTGTCCTATGAAGAAATAAAATTATTATATGACGGAAAACCGTTAGCATCAACACAGACCGAAACAACAGCACAACAGATTACACCTGCAGCTGTAGTATCTGACGGCCTTGTGGCATATTATCCTTTTGAAGGCAACTGCAATGATTTTTCAGGCAAGAACAATCACGGCAACGCAGAAGGCAATCTGACCTTTGTTGATGCCAAGGTTGGAAAAGGTATTAAGTTTGATGGTGCAAGCTATATTGATATAAAAGACAGCGATTCATTGGATCTGACGGATGGCCTGACTTTTGCGGTGTGGATTTACAGGGAAGAAGATCCCACCAACAGCCCTTATACGACAATTTTATGTAAAGACGAGAGCTATTCTGATTTACCCTATCGCCTCATCCTAGAATATGGTCATCGTAGACCCGGAGTGTCTCTGAGAGATGAAAGCTCAAGCTCTTATAACAATTTTAGCTCCAATACAGTAGTGGATATTAAAAACTGGACTCATGTAGCTGTTACATGGAACGGAAGCAATTTGAAATTTTATAAAAATGGAGTCTTTGCAGATTCAACAGAAACAGAAAGAGTGAGCAGCTTATATTGCAACAATCAAAATTTACTTATCGGTATATTAGCTGCAGATTCTACAGTTTTTTTCAATGGAATGATGGATGAGGTAAGGATTTATAACAGAGCGCTGTCCGATGGCGAAGTAAAATTGTTATACGATGCAAAAGCGGCAGCGGTAAAACCTCAGGAAGCACCGGCTATCCCCGATATGCTTAGCGACATTGTTCCTGTTTCAGAGGATGAGAAAATACCCGCAATTTCAGTGATACTTCAGTTGGACAATCCCAAAATGTATGTAAACGGTGTTGAAAAGGAAATAGATCCCGGATACGGTACAAAGCCTGCAGTAATTGAAGGCAGGACAGTGCTGCCCATAAGAGCCATAATGGAGTCCCTGGGCGGAAAGGTAGGATGGGTTCAGGACGAGAAAAAAATAACAATCGATTTAAACGGCAGCAATATTTCCATGTGGTTAAACAAGAAGGATTACTATGTAAACGGAGTTAAACAAACACTAGATGTGGCACCCGTATCTATAAATTCCCGAACCTTACTGCCTCTAAGACCCGTACTGGAAAACCTCGGGTACACTGTTTTTTGGAACAATGCCTTAAAAGCTGTGATAATAGTATCTCCGAATTAAACCACATACAAGCGTATATTTAAATTAGTAAATTAGTGCCAGGCTCCAAGGTTATTAGGTTACTATGCTTATTCAGTTAACTGATAACCTTTGCGCCTGGCAATCAAATTCCTTTGAGAAACAATCGATTGCAAGGAGAGGAATAAGGGGTATGAAAAGAATATTAATTTTGATAGCAACAGTACTTTTGATCTTTGCATTGGCTGCATGTGCTGCGAAGCAGTCAGGGCAACCGGCCGGCAGTCAGCAAACCGGCAGTAATGAGAATGCGCCAAGCAGCGAAAAAAATGACAAAGGTGATTCACAGAATAAAGATACAATAAAATCAGGCAGTGCTAAGAAAATAGATATAGACAAGGCAAATACGGGAATAATCAATGAAGCTGCTATTCCAGAGGGATATAGAAAGGATTTAGTCCCTATCGTACCCGGAAGTGAAATATATGGCGAACAGGAGGGCGTATATACATATACGGACCCTTCAAGGTTTCATCTGGTATGCCTTTCGGAAGAAAAAATGGAGGATATAGTGGAATTCTACAAAGAAGTAATGAAAAATGCTGAGGATAAAAGGGAAGAAACATCTAATCCAAATGACTGCTTCCTTGACGGAATAATAGATAATACATTGTTTACTATTTTGATAAAAAGAGAAGGTGAAGAATATGGAGGTAATTTCGACAAAAAATTCAAGACAAGTATTTTCATAGATTTACAGATGTGTACAGATGAAGAAATAGAGAATCTTAAACTGAATTTGAATTAATTCATAAATGCACAGATGGACAGATGAGGGCTGACATTTATTATTAGAGAATTCTTTGAAAAAAATGATTTGATAATATACATAAGAATTTTTATCTGATGACTAATATTCTTAAAATCTCTGATTATTCGCGTATGTGGTTGTTAATTAAGGGGGTTTTAAAATTGAGTATGAACTCAAATAGTAACAATAGAAATTCTTCCTTTTTCGGTTTGGACGAAAATGTGGCGGGGCTCTTAACCTACACTGTTGGTTTTGTATCAGGCATTACGTTTTTCGTTTTGGGAAAAAACAGCAGATTCGTAAGGTTTCACGCTATGCAGTCAATTTTATTATCCATCATATATGTAATAATGTTTTTTGTACTTGCAATTATTCCGGTAATAGGATGGTTCATGTTCATATTGATAATGCCGATGGCTTTGATATTATGGATTGCATTCATGATCAAGGCATATAGGCGCGAATATTTCAGGATTCCAATAATTACTGCCATAGTGAATAAACAAATTTCGAAATCTGAAAAGCAATGAGCGCTTGCGCACAATTCACACAAGCACTCATTGAATATATTTGCCGATTTAAATAAACTGATGACCTTTGAACCCGGTACCTGAATTTCATTCGATGTTAGTTAAATTCGGCTCACTTATGCAAGTATATTTGATTGCCTTTGACGGACATTTTTCAATTGCTCCATTTACGGCTTTCACTTCTTCTTCAATAATATCTTGATTAATGATATTTGCTTTTTTATTGTCAATTTTAAAATATCCCGGTGCTATTTTTACACAGAGTCCGCAGCCAATGCAGTATTCCGAAGAAATATCAAGAATACCTGCTTTTGCGTCTTTTTTTATGTCTTCTGACGGAAGATCCTCCTTTTTAATTAGCTTTGAAGTAATATAACCCATTATAAAAATGGATATTGTGGTTAGTATCCACCTAAAGATCATAAATTTAGGGCCGAGGAATTTGGTTTCGTTAAGGAGCATGGGTACTTTAACAACAGCCCAGGTGCTCAGAAGTATTACAATATTGGAAATGCTTGCCCCTTTCGAAAGCAGGGCCTTACATACCGGAAACGCCGCATAAATCGGACCTGCCGAAAAACTGCCAAGGAGAAAAGAGAGTATAGAGCCTTTAATGCCGGAGTTGCTGCCTAAATTTTTCTCTATTGTTTTCTTTGGGACCCAGGCTGTTATAAGTGCGGTCAGCAGCAATACAACCGGCATAATCATCAGCATTTCTTTTATATAATACAAGCTGTTTTGAAGGGATTGTACTGCCTTATCCGGCATGAACATTGATAATACAATATATGAAAATACTACTATAGTTAAAAGTCTGTTGGTTTTTATAAACTGCATTATATTGCTCATAATACCACCCCCATGACCAAAGCAATTGCTACTGCAAATATAAAACTTAATGAATTTCTTATTATAGTAAATTTAGCGCCGAATTCTTTTTTTTCAAGGGGGAATGTAACTATTCCCACCATGGTCAGTGTGGTCAGGAATGCCACGACCGGAACCATGCTTGCCCCGGCATTTACTAAAGATCCTGCCAGCGGAAAAGCGACGAAGGCCGGTATCAGGGTAATACACCCTACGAGAGCAAAAACGACGGTTGTTGCTATGGAATTTGATTGCCCTGCATACTGCTTTATTGCTTCCGGAGGGATAAAAGTCAGGATCAGGCCTATTAATAACAAAATGGCTATAATTTCTCCTGCCATATGCTTCATCATGCCTCCCGACATTTTTACGGCATTAAAGGTTTTTTTCCTGTCTTTGATAATAGATACTAAAAGCCAGATCAGTGTTATAATCCAGAAGATTACAGTGAAGATGTCCATGCTATATACCCCCGCAATTCTTAGGGTTCAATGATTTTACCACGAAGAACTCCAAAATATCATTATCAAAGATATCTACGTTCATTTTAAAACCCCTTTCATTCTTAAATTTATTATAGTATACTAAAATACAAGAATAATAAAAGTTACCCTGGTAACTAATTGGAGGAGGGGTAAGAATAAATATTGAGCATTATATTAAGGCAATACTTAGTATCAACCCTTTCGGCGGCTTTGAAGAAGATGAACTGATCCGATTATTCGGCTCCTCTGAATATAGTGTGGAAGAATACGAAAGAGGGCAGATCATTCACCTTCAAAATGAGCTTTGCGAAGCTATGGATATTATTTTAGAAGGCAAAGTGTCCGTTCAAAAAATAGATGAAGAAGGAAATATATTAAAGGTTGCTGTTTTTTCAGATGGAGAGATATTAGGGGCAAATCTTTTGTTTTCAAACAGTAATACCTATCCCATGACGGTTGTTTCTGAATCAAGGACTATTATACTTCACGCTTACAGGGATTTAATACTGGAATCATGTCAGAGGAATACTGATTTTATGGCCGGCCTGCTGACTGTAATTTCCAATAAAGCACTTGTGCTTACGGATAAAATTGACACTATTTCCTTTAAAACAATCAGACAGAGAATCATCGATTTTTTAAGATATGAATACTATATACAGAAAAGTACGGCAATAAAGCTTAATACCACAAAAAAAGAACTGGCCGAAAGAATGGGGATACAAAGAACCTCACTTAGCAGGGAACTGAATAAAATGAGGAAAGAGGGTTTAATAGAGTACAACGCAAAAACAATAACACTGAAAGGAGGAAAGTTATATGAATAAACCAAGGGTCACAATTATTCAAATGCATGTTGAAGAGGATAAGCTGAAAAATATTGTAAATGCTTCTGAGTTTGTAAAACAGGCAGCAGATAAGAATGCAGACATGGCAATACTTCCGGAAATGTTCTGCTGTCCGTATAAAACTTCTAATTTTCCGATATATGCAGAGCACGAGGGCGGTGAATGTTACAGCCTGCTTGCAGATATTGCAGCGAAACATGGAATTTACCTGGTAGCAGGATCTATGCCTGAAAAGGACAATGAAGGCAAGATATTTAATACCTCTTATGTGTTCGACCGAAAGGGATGCAAAATTGGAAAGCACAGAAAAATGCACTTGTTTGACATAGCGGTTGAAGGAGGGCAGCACTTTAAAGAATCCGAAACCTTGGCAGCAGGAAATAAAGTCACTGTATTTGAAACTGAATTCGGAAAAATGGGACTGGCAATTTGCTATGATTTCCGGTTCCCGGAATTATCACGATTGATGGTGGATGAAGGAGCAAAGGCATTGATTGTTCCTGCCGCATTTAATATGACTACAGGTCCGGCTCATTGGGACATTCTTTTTAGGAGCAGGGCAATAGACAACCAGGTTTACACTATTGGCATCGCTCCTGCAAGGGATGTAAACTCATGTTATATTTCTTATGGCAATTCTATTATGGTTTCTCCCTGGGGGGAGGTAGTTGCCCAAATGGATGAAAAGGAAGGCTTTCTAACAGGCACATTGGACTTTGATTATGTGGACAAAATCAGGAAAGAGCTTCCGCTTTTAGCCCATAGAAGAAGGGATATATATAAATGCGG
>ERZ795049.5258-NODE-5258-length-12104-cov-5.938335_pt1 | contig 12104 bp, 14 predicted proteins | sample MGYA00375133_ERZ795049 | MGnify/ENA primary metagenome ERZ795049 (study PRJEB30178, sample SAMN05720147) | activated sludge metagenome | isolation source: anaerobic digester from wastewater treatment plant | place: Japan | collected 2015-04-20 ...
GCCCCTGCATATTTTTTATGCTGCTGTCCCGGCGGTCCCTGCCGTCCGCGTCACGTCATATTCCAGATCGTACTTTCCGCGCATGACGGTATAGACCTTGTTCTCATTGGTGGTCACCGCGATGTCGAAATCGTAGGTTCCAGGATCGATATTCACCGTGTCGGAAGGGTTTAGTGTGATGACGGCTACACCTGAGGTTCCCGATGTGGAATCGGCAAAGGATGTTACAATCTTCTGGAGGATCGCCTCGGAATCCGGAAGGCTGGCATTCTGCTTGAGCGTGAAATGGACGGCCCAGTTCTTGATGTTATACGGCACCCCGGCAGAATTTTTAAAAGTCAGGGTCAGTGTCTTGGTATCGCCGCGGATAGAAGATAATTGTCTGAGTGCCATAACATCCCCCTTACTGGCAGATCAATGCTGCCGATGTGATTTTACTGTCGAATCCGGCTGTATCTGCCCCGGCCTGGGTTGCCACGATTTTCATGAACGGGCCGAGAATCGGCTCGAATGCCTTGAAATCTGACAGGCCTCCAGTTCCGAATGTTCCGATGGCCGTAGCACCGGCCGGAGCGGTATAGACACCGTCTAAAGAAGTTGCCAGCTGGTAGGTGAAAACGGTTGTGCCGGCGGTGCCTGCCGTACCGGCTTCAACGGTTACCTGAAGGGCGAATTTCCCTCGCTGGGCTTCGTAGCGCAGATCGATGGCGCCTGATGTACCGGTATCACCGGCGGATAATGATTGGTTTTTGAATAACGGATGGACCTTGATTGGCGTGAATCCACGTTCTGCCATGGGAATACCTCCTTTTATAACTTACATACACACATGAGAGGTAGTACTGGAGAAGGTATGTGGATGGCCTCCTCCAGCCTTGGGTCATTATCGATTATGCAATGATGCTTGTCCCGGATGTACCGTGGATAGCAACATTTGCTGTCCCGGCATAACCGGCAGACGTTGCCTTGGTTGCCAGGCTTGCCGTACCGGCATTGCCGGCAGACGTTGCCAGGGTCGCGGAATCCGCAGTCGCAACATTGGAAGGCAGGACAACATGAGTGTCGTTCTGCAGGTCTTCCATTAACTGTTTAATTTTTAAAATCGCCATGTGAAAATTCCTCCTTTAGAGGGGTAAATGTAAAGCTCCACTATTGTTATTGCCTAACTACCGAACGGTCGGGGCCTCATCCTGGTATTCATCATGATTGTCTTTCGCAGACGCTCTGATTTTGCATTGGGAAGATGCCCGAACTGATCGGTAAATATCTGCTCGTAGTACGCAGCACGATTTGCGTTATTTGTTTCAGAATCTGCCTTCATGTAAGCTAAATGGGCTGCCCAGTTTATCAGGCCTTCGTGGTAGGACTCGGGGATCTCAGGGGAGCCGTCTATCGCAAAGGACATCAGGGGTAGGCGGACCACGGTAAGATAGGCAGTGCCTGATGCCGATGGAGCGAGCAGGAAGGTAATGGTATTACCCGGTTCGTTCAGGAACCCTGACGGGAATCCTCCTAATCCTGACGTGCCGACTGTTCCTGATGTACCGCGCCATCCCGACATTAACTCATCGGCTTCAACATAAGTCAGCGGACCGGTTAGAGGATAACTCATCCCGGCAAGCTGGCAACGTTTCACCATGAGAATCTTCGGGCTGAGATTGTATGTGGCCTGGCCGGCAACTAAGGTCAGCGTGCAAAGAGGTTTTTGCCCCAGCGTACCGGCTGTTGCTGCCGTACCCGAATCGTTGGCTGTTGTCTCATCGATCAACAGATGTCCCCGCCTGCAAGCCTGCACTTCCGCGTAGTTCAAGTATCGCAGAAGCTCTGTGTCCGGCCATAGGTAGGGCAAATTAACGTCGTCCAGAATATCTTCGCGCAGAAACTGAATCATGTCCTTGGCGATCATGTTGGCTTATCTCCCTATTGTTCCCCGCTTGTTTACCTTATGGTGCCTTAGGCAGTAGGGACCGCGAGCGGTGTGCCGTCTATCAGCTTGCCATTCTCATCAAGGTTAACTCCTTCCTTGACAAGAGTATAGGTATAACGCGGGATATCACGGGTATAAGGCTTCCCGTCGTCGCCCTGGGTGGTTTCAGTCTTGATCAGCGTATCCATCATCTGACGCACCGGACGCGGGATGTCTATTTCCTCGCCTGGTTTGATCTGGAATGGATAGGTATTCAGACTCAGGAAAATTCCCTCTTTTGGGATGTCCGGATTCTGATGAACAATGATCCTGTCGCGAATGTGTCCTGTCGGACCGTCAAACTTCAACGATTCTTCAATCTCTTTACTTCCTCGTGCCATGGTAATTCTCCTCCCCTTAAAGGTTGTAACGGTAAAATGGATGGGCGGAGGGGGATGTTTGATCCCTCTCCAGCCCGGTTAATTTACTTACTGGCCGTCTACATGTCGTAAGGCATGCAGATCAGGTCAACGTATGTTGCGGTTCCAGCGGTACCGCCCGTACCGGTAACAAACCCGGCGCCGTCTGCAAATGCGAGGGCGGTTTCTTCCGGGGCCTGCAGGGTTACATAACCCAGGGCGCAGTATCCGTCCGGAAGATCGGGCAAGCGGCAAGCTGCTGCAGCCAGGGTTGCGCTGTCGTAGTCTGCCTTATTCACCACATTGCCGGGGCCGATAACGGTCCCGGATGTGCCGGCCGCGGTGCAGATGAGATACTTGGCAACGGTATTGGCGGCCAAGGTGCCATCCGGCAGGGGCAGGTTGTCCTGCGCGATGCATTCGGAAACCGCCCCGTTGATGACAACCGTGACGCCATTGGCGATCTTGAATCCAGCGGTTGTGCCTAATGTTCCGCCTATAGTAATCAGCGGACCCTGGGTACCATTGGTACCGCCGATGACCCTATTGGCAATTCCCTGGAAGGAACGGCGTTCGGCTTCTTTTGGGAAACTGTCATAAATATCTCGAACCGACGGGTCAACATTGAGAGCCGGATCGTCAAATTTCTTACCAACATATTTTTCAGCCATATCTGAATCCTCCTGTGAATGGTCCTTATGAATGGTTAATGTAAATTAGTTAGTCGCAGCCACTTCCAACACCATCATCCAAGCATCATTTAAAATAACCGTGCCCTGCATGGTCTTCCAGGCGACTGATCCGCGCTGACCTAGCGGATCGGATTTACTGGGAACCGGGTTGATGACAATCGGGGTGATGGCGAATTTGCCCTTCAGTGCGACGATACCGTATGCGTCCTTGCCGAAGTACATGATTGGGTAGACATCGCAACGGGTCCCGGCAGTGGTGATCTTCCCGGTGGTTACGGTTGATCCCGCATCAGCATAGGCCTTAAAAATGGTTGACTTGACGTAGCGGACATCTTCGCAGGCACCGATTTCCGTCTCAAACTTGGAAACCTGCCCGTAGTCTGCAACGGAAGTGAACCCGGTTAGGCTGCGGATGTCAGATGTCAGGTCGACGTGGGTCACGCCGATGAATGCCGGCAGGATGGATTCCGTATTGAACGACGGGGTCGATTTCACGATCTGGGTGATAAACTGAGCTTCCTGGCGTTCCAGAGCGCGAACGACCTTGCGCTGATCTGTGCGGGAAACAACAGCAACAACGTCTGTCCTGGCTGCCACTGAATTAGCATAGAACTTATTGGAGCATGCCTTCAGGACGTTGTAGCGCAGTGTCTCGACCGTCTTGGCTGCCTGCTCGGAGCAGACTGCAACGGCTTCCCTGAGAACTGGATCTTCATGGGTATCGACGATAACATCGGTGATTTCCACCAGGTCGCCGTACTGGTACAGATTTCCGGTGATGTCGGTTGCGGTCAGTTTCTTGCCGGCAGGGGTCACGCCTTCGGTTAACGGAGTGGTTGCCAGGTCAAGGGAATTATATCTGCGCCATTTCATCGACTGGGTTTTGTTGCCCGGAAGTGCCTTTGACTGGCCGAATTTCTCCAGGCAAAGATAAGGCATCGCACGTTTCAAAAGTTCTACAACGACGAAAGCGGCAGTCCTCGGGGAGATATTGCCGTAAGTTGTAATTGCCATAATAAATAACCTCCTATTTCTTTAGTGCCTCATTGTAGGCCGAATCGAAATCATCTGTCCGGCCCTGGCCTGCGTCGACGGATCCGCGCTTGGTAATCACGGCAGTAAGGTTCTGCTTTTTTTCAGCCTTCCTTTTGTCCATGTCGATCAGGTTGTCTGTATGAGACTGATCATCTTTGTTGGTTTCCAGAAGCCCGTTCTCTTTCTTGAAGTCTGAAATCAAGTCTACGACGTCTTCTGCTGTACCCTGTTCATAGGTTGCTTTCATGGATTCCCGGAGGTAGCGCGGCTTGGTTTCTATCCATTGAAGGATGGCGCCGGAGTCACGATGCGTTTCAAAATCAGGATGAGAGCCACGAATGGTGCCAAAGTGGGCTGCTTCATCGCTTTTCTTGTAACTTTCTTCTATCGGCTGAATCCTGGAAGCAATCTTTTCCTGAATTTCGGCTGTCTTGGCCTCAAGTGTCTCGAGAATTCGGTCTTCGAGTCTCTTTAAGGCACGTTCGCGTTTCAGGCCTTCCATTTTAGATACCGAGTCGAAATCCTTTTCGTATTCACTTAATTCGGCCTTCTCGTCTTCGGTAAGGTCGTCGAATAGTGAATCGGACTTACTGGTACCCTTTTTCTTTTCTTTAGTGTCAGTGGAGAGACTGGCAACTGTCTTCTTGAGGTCTTCCAGTTCAGTCAGCAACTGGGTTTTCTCGGACTCGTATTTCTCGTCCTTGGATTTCAGAATACCCTGCAGGGACTTCCATCTCTGCTCGTAGGTCTGCTCGTCATCCCTGGTGTCTTTGCCTTCCTTGCCTTTGTCGTCTGACTTGCCCTGGTCTGCTCCCTGGCCGTCTCCCTGGTCTTCCTTCTGGGCAGCGGCGGCAGCGGCAGCGGCTTCAGCTTCGGCAGCTTTGGCAGCAGCATCGTCGTCGGCTTTCTTGCCGGAATCGTCCGACATCGTACTGTCGGGGCTGTCTCCTAATTTCTCGGCAGCATCGAACGTGTCGGAAAATATCCCGTCCTGCACGGCTTGTGTTTCCTGGATTGCCTCAAGTTCCGTCCCCTTATTATCTACGGATACATCGTTACCCATCTCATTCCCTCCTGTGTTAGAATAAAAAAAGACCACGCCAGGGATTGTCTGAACTCCCTTAACGTGGCCTTTATGATCTCGTTTACTGCCTGAGCTTTAAGCCTGAATGTTTAACCTATTCTGAAGCTTTCGCTTAACTCCTTCCAGGTTCTTTAGAATGTCCATTAATTCAGACTTCGGTATTTCAACCATGGGCTGCCGGACTGCATGAACACCGGACGTGCCATGGATACTGTCTTTTGTGGCTATTGCGCTTCTGTTTGTCATTGTATACCAGTCTTCCATCCGAAGTCAATCAATAATATGGCTTACTTGTGCCTGAGTCCTGTCCAATACCATTTTCGATGTAGAATAGTAATTCCTTAAGGGCGTCGATCCTGCCCTGGTTGCGGGGGATTTCGTCAATAGAAGCGGTGTCATTCAACTCTCGGAGATCCTGGATCATGATAGGGATTAGAGTGGACAGAATATGGCTTGCACGTTCTCCCCGGCAGTCATATAACTGGGTGATCAGGTCGACTTTTTCGGCATTCTTGACTACTTTTGGTTGTAATGACATGGTAATTCGTCCCCTTATTTAATTCCAGCCTTCTTTTTGCTGGTTTTCTGCACTTTAGGCTGTTTTGCCTTGATTTCGACCTCTTTTTCCTTCATTTTCATGTTGTGCAAATCGTCCCGCTCCTTAATTTCCTCGTCGTGGGCGGTTTGAATGGCTGTCTTGGTCTGATTGAGACGATGAGATTCCTCGGAATGGCGCAATTTCTGCTGGTGGGCTTCCTCGTCGCGGCGCATCTGCTCATTTTTGGCGGCGATGTCGATTGATCTGGCCATTAACTCGGCGTCTTGGAGGCGAGGATCGGCTGCTGGAGTTGTCTCGGGCGGTGCAATGGCATTTTTCTCCGCTTCCACGTTGAATTTCTTTGCTTTGGTCAGCTGGCCGGCTGTCTGGGCGCGTTTGTAGGCGATTTCGGCTTCCATCTGCGCGTAGGCGAGCTCCTGGGCACGCTGATCGGTCTGTTTCGCGATGATTTCCTGGGCTTCTTCCTCGGTCCGCAGGTCGATCTTAATGTCGTGGGCCTTCAGGGTCTCGGCAAGGAACTCGCGGCGCGGAATGTACGGCCAATCTTCCGGCTGCATGGTGTTTTTCAGGTTGGCGAGGGCTGCCATGCGGATTTCCTTGATCACTAATGAGGATACGCCGCGGGGCTTGCACTGGAAATCTCCCTTGATGTCTTCACGGGGATTGAATTCCATGTTCCAGCTGTAGAGATCGCGCATGACCTGTTCGGTAAAGGTATCGAAGTTCTTCACGACGTCCTTGATGCTGACGAGGATTTCTGCCTGGCGGCCGGAGGTCTGCTTACTGTTCTCGTTATTGACCTTGTCACCGATCATCCAGGTGGGCAGGCAGGTTTCTTGGTCGGCAAAGTTCATGAAGATGTCAGAGATCTTGCCTAGCTCCTCGATGTGGGAATCAATGTTGTAAACGCGGACGGCAGGGTATTGGGCCTCGATACCGCGACCGTCACGGTACCAGATCTTGCGGGGGTAGAAGGAATTCAGGTCGGTGCCTTCGTGCATCAACTGCCAGTTCACTTCCACCTGCGGTCCTGCGACACATGCAGCGTTGTCCAGCATCATTCGAGCCGCTGATGAGATGGCAATCTGGCTGTGGCGCATAACACGGGCCAGGCCTTCACCGAAGATGGATGTTTCATCTTTTTCGTAATAGAAGACTTTGTAATGAGTCAATGCTCCGTCATACAGCATGACTTTTACGGGGGCTTTGCCAATCAACCAGACATTGGCGGCGTATTCCAGATCGACATCTATTTCGGAACCGTCCGGGTTAAGGATACCGCAGGCGGCCAGGTCGGATCCGTCGACATATCCCCAGTATTGGATGGCTTCGTAGCGTTTTCCGTGCTGGCGATAACTGGACTGGGTCGTTGTGGTGCCTGAAGAAAAGATGGTGGTGCCGCCGGCTTCAGATGAACTCTGGGTTGCCGCATCCACTTCAAGGGCCTGCAGGTCTACTTCGAAAGGCTCGGGGACGTAATCACCGTCCGGGCGTTCCTGGAGGTATCGACGGATAATGTCTTTGTCAAAGTCCGGACGCTTCATTAATTTGCGCAGGTCGTGCTTGGTCAAGATGCTGCGCTGCCAGAACCCCTGTGCCTGGGAGAATTCCGCAACGGTCATGTCAGGGTACCAGTCCCAAATCCGGGTAAATTCCATATAGGGGACATCCTGGTCTTCGATTTTTTCGATATAGGTATTGGTCTGGTCGTCTGGTTGCCAGCGACGCTTCTGGCGTCTGTTAACCAGTGGACCGGCGAGGATTCCTGTGCCGTATAGGAGTCCGCTTCGTAGAACTTTCTTGGCAACTTCCGGATAATCCATCTCGGTCAGCTGATCGTCGATCTCGGACTGCATCAGGGCAGCGGTTTGTTTGGCGAAGTCTTTAATGGCCTCGTTAAGCTGCTCGCGCGTCGGCGGAATGGGTTGCATCGGGAATCCGGTTTGGGGGTCTATCTGGACCTGGCCGGTTGCCTCGTCGATGGGAGGAGGCTGGGTAATCTGCTGGGCGATTTGGAAAACAAGGGCAGCTTGGATGACCGGTTCGGGGGTTGGGGCTAATTCCCAGTTGCGATCCTGGTCAGGGAAGAGCATTTCATGAAGACGGGAAAGGACGATGTTGACCTTGGAGCGGGTCAGCTTGGGGTAGACATGGGAATTGTCCGGGTCAATGCGGACATCAGGGTCGTAGACGCCTTTATAGGCGCGCAAGTCTTCCAGCCACTGCAATTCCTTTGGGCGGCGGTAGGCTTTGTTCGTGCTGAACTCGTTGTACAAGCGGTATCCGAATGCCCGCATGGCTTCTGAATCACGCCTTGATGCCGCAAACTCCTCCTGGATCTGATCCATTATCCATAGTACCTTTCTCCCCTTAATTTTCGTTTCGGTTTCAGTATCCGCCGATCCGGGATGCGGGATGATGCGCCCGCTGGTTCAACCGGGATAGCAGCGCTTTCTTCTGCTTGTCATACTCCTGTTTTTCGTCAATGTAAAGGCAAAGGTATTCGCAACTGTCCATAATGTGGGATGAAAAGTTCTTGACCGGCATGTCCTTGGCTTCCTGTTGGCCGCCGCGGAAGGATTTCTCTAAAGCGTAATGGTAGTCGCCGTTGAAGGCCTTGCGGAGGTACCGGCAGTTCGGGGATAGCAGAAGGCCTGGCTCGCCGTTTACCATTTTGCAGAGGAAGTTGTCGACGGAACTGACCCGGGCGACGATGCTGTTAGTTGGTGCAGATATGACATTCTGAAGACCGATTTCAGCACTATGCAGGACATCAAAGCAGGTGGACTCGTCTGTCTGGGAACGGGCGCTGCCAGCCGGATCGCCGTATCCAACAATATCGTATCCCCAGTACTTAGTACGGAGTAAGGGCAATATCTGGTTGATGGCGAATTGCTTGATAGCCATGCCGTCGGAAACCAACTCGTCGAGGATGCGGAGCTGGCCGAAAGGAGTGACCTGCCCAATGGTGCACGCGGGCTGAAGGCCGAAGTCGAGCCCGATGACCAAAGGAAGGCCCTTGACCGGCTCCAGGATGCGTTTCGCACAGTGGACACTATCATTGTAATTGGTAAAGACCGGTTTGCCGGAGACCATGAACCCGTACTGGCCGTGGATGTAGACGCGGACGTACATCTCGTCTTTGCCGCGGGCCAGGTTGGTGTAATAGTTCTTGGACAGATGCTTCGTGTTCTCAGCCTGGGCGGAGAGGCCTGATGGTTGCTTGAAGACTTCCCAGCCTTCCGGGCGGACCACTTCGAACATCTTGTATAAATAACTATCGTCATCCGGCGGGTTGGTGTCCATGATGATCCCGGTCCAGGTGCAGCCTCCGTCTTTCACGGCAGGGTATCGGTCGATACGGCCATCCATGGCCTCGATAATGGCCTTAGGAATCTCGCGGGCCTCGTTGAACCAGGCGCCGGTCAGTTCGAGGGATAGCAGATTGGAAACCTGGTCGGGACGATCCAGTGCGCGGAATAATACTTCGATCTGCACGCCCGGGAATGCTGTTATCATGTAGCTGTGATCGGTGATGCGGTAGTTGCCAAAGACCTTGTCCGGGAACCAGTCGAGGAAGGTCTTGATGGTAGTGTCTTTAAGTTGCGAAAAAGTATTCCTTACTACCGCCCATCTGCTTCTTCTAATACCGTCTGAGGATGGCGCCTGCTCATGGCCCTTGCGAATAATCTCCATGACGCAGGCGGATGACTTGCCGGAATTGTGATGGATCGTCCCATCTGCTGTCACATAATTATTTGTTCCAAAAACGTGCATGTCCCAGTATTCTTCCTTGACATTCAATCTTTCTATTGATAGTATACGTGAAAGACTTAAATCACTGGAGGTTTTATATGAATCGGATAATTGATTATTGTGATGGCAAGAGGACGTATCAGGAAATTGCTTATCTATCTGGACTACACCGAAATACGGTTTATCGTTTAGTGAACCGTTACAATTTGCAAAAGAATCAACAAGGCGGTCAGAAAGGGAAAAGGATTGGCAAGCATAACCCGTCTTACCGTGGAGGTCGTCATATCCTTCCGAATGGTTACGTAATGGTTCTTGCCCCGTATGATTATCCAAATCGCCCAAAGACCGGTTATGTTGCAGAACATCGTCTTGTAATGGAGAAAAAACTTGGACGTTATCTTCTTCCAAATGAAGTCGTTGACCACATTGATGGTCTTCGTTTACATAACTCTCCGGATAATCTACGTCTTTACGAAAAGAACGGTGAACACCTAAAGGTTTCTCTGACTGGAAGGAAGAAGAAATGGTCGAAAGAAGGTTTGGCTCGATTGAAGCAATCTCGTCTCCAACCTTTAACTGGTCAACCCGTAAATAAATACCGCGATATGATAAAATCCGGTGACTATCTTTTGCTACAAATTCTCCGTGCAGCGTTGAAACTCGGTATAGACAGTCCTTACCTTTTGGGAACGCACTACTGGCTTGAGAAAGCTGGAATTTCTGATTTTTCTCATTCCAGCTTAACACGCGCACTGGATGAATTATATCGGCGATACGAACAGGACCTTGTTCTGTAAGGATTTTTACGTCCCCACGTAAACAGCCGAACGGGCCGATGATCAAGCGAATTCGCGCATTTGACAGCGCAAACTGCTTGAGTGTCGGAGCGTCGGAATAGTCATAGACGACGCTGTAGGCCGGTAATTTATGGTCGCGGGTGTCTGTCAATCTGCATGTATGTCTCCCGTGAATTTTCGTTTCGGGCTCATTATCATTTCGGTACTATTGGCAGCTGCAAGCCGCATAATGTAACGGCCGCGGCCCAGGTTTCTGATGACGGTATATTCCCTGCCCTGATGGTGCATGTCCGCAAGGTCCGCCTGGTTCTGCTTGATCTTCACCCTGTATTTGCCGTTGCCGATGGGTGAGATGTGCAGGACGTCGATGGGAATCCGCCGGCCGGCAACGGGGGTGTTGTCTTCGATGGCTTTCTGGTCTGGCTGGTCCATTTCTCACTCCGACATGTAGCATGATTCATAGTGTAGCAGATTTGTCTGGGATTGTACATGTTTGGCTAATTTCTCGACACTGTAGCCTGCCTCCTGCAACCGCTTGTTGATGTGGAACTCGCCGACGACGTAATCGACTTTCGGCAGGACGGAGGTCTGAAGCAGGGTTTCGTGCTCCATGCCCTCGACGTCGATCTTCAGGATCTTGCAGCGGGTAATCGCCATCAGCTTAAAGACCTCGTCCAGGGTTATCAGGTGGATGGTCTCGGTGTGGCTGGCGGCATAGGGCGTCATGTAGACGGATGATCCCCCGGAGTGGATGTTGTCGATGGTAATCCGCTCGTCACGGGCTGATCCGCCGATACCCATGGGCCAGGTTGTAATCGAAAGCGGGTTGATGTGATTGATTGAAATGTTCGCCAGGAACTGCTTGTAGGTTCGATTAACGGGTTCCATGGCAATGATACGAGCTCTGGGGAATAAGCCGGCCATCATGATGCTGAATACGCCCTCGTTCGCACCCAGGTCCAGGATAACGTCGCCGGGGTCTATGTTGATTCCCGAGCGGACGATATGGTAATTGTCAGCGAATATCTCATTGATCAGGGCTGAGATGGTCGGGGTGTTGAAGAAATAGAATGTCTTGCCGTGGAACTCTTTCTTGATGATGCTGTATCCGCTCATTAAAGCTCCTTGTGATGTTGTATTGAGGCATTCTTGACCCCTTTAATTGCAATTACAGGCAGAATCCCCCGTTCGATTAATATAGCGGTCCTTGTAATTCCGGCCATGCAGCCCAAGCATGGATGGTATTTATCTATAGGCATCCAGTGTTTCTGGCATTCCTCAGGAAAAGTCAGTGGAGAAGTAAATTCTATCATAGGGGTTACCAGTCTTCCTCTCCCTTGCGTAATGTCATGGATGGCGGGGCTGCCTGCGGTTCCCGGGCCGGCGGGATATACTCGGGCTTTCCGGGGATGGCATTGGTCCCGGCCTCAGGATTTGCTATGGTGATCGCGATCCGATGATTGGAAATCTCGTTCTTCTGGCCATCCATGGCAGACTTCAGCCGGTTCTCGTCCTCCAGGCCCTTGATAACGACAAAGAAGCCACCTCCCTCACTACCAGATTTCCCTGCCCGGCGCTCGGCTTCTGCCGTCTCGAACCGGATCAGCTCCTTGATCATGAAGGCGAACTGCTTGTCGTCACCCTTTACCATGTCCAGGAGTTTCTTGCGGCCGTCGACCTGGGAGTAGACCCAGCGCATGTCGGACAGCATCTTGGACGAAATGGACAGCTCGGGCTCTTCACCGTCTGCCAGGCCGGCCTTGCGCTTGGCTTCCGCGATCTTTTCCTCGTAGCGGGCGATGGCTGCGGCTGCCTCGGCCTCGGCTTTTGCCTTCTGCCGGATCTCGCGTTCGATG
>ERZ795049.5263-NODE-5263-length-12091-cov-6.860253_pt1 | contig 12091 bp, 11 predicted proteins | sample MGYA00375133_ERZ795049 | MGnify/ENA primary metagenome ERZ795049 (study PRJEB30178, sample SAMN05720147) | activated sludge metagenome | isolation source: anaerobic digester from wastewater treatment plant | place: Japan | collected 2015-04-20 ...
TCTCCGCCGTGGTTGCGGGCCGGGTCGAAGTAGTCCAGGGCGCGGGTGATCAGCAGGTAGGTGTTGGCGTCGAAGTACTCGCTGAACTTGTCGCCCTGGTAGCGCAGGTAGCTTTCGATCTGGAATTCGACGTCCTGCGTCGAATACCGGTAGCCGGTGGCGCTGCCCGTCACGGCCTCGCGCAGTTCACGGCCGAACTTCTCGTTCATCACGTCGTCGCTCAGGTAGGTGATATGGCCCACCATGCGCGCGATGCGCAGCCCTCGTTTGGGCAACACGCCGTGTTCGTAGAAGTGGCCGCCGTGAAAGTCGGGGTCGGTCACGATGGCGCGGCGCGCCACTTCGTTGAAGGCGATGTTCTCGGCGGTGAGGTTGGGCGCGCTGGCAACCACCACGGCGTGGCGCACGCGCCGGGGATATTGCAGGGTCCAGGACAGGGCCTGCATGCCGCCCAGGCTGCCCCCCATGACGGCCGCCAGCTGGGTGATGCCGAGTGCATCGAGCAGGCGGGCCTGGGCGTTGACCCAGTCTTCGACCGTCACCACGGGAAAGTCGGCGCCATACACGCGGCCGGTGTCGGGGTTCGTGTCCATCGGGCCGGTCGAGCCGAAGCAGGAGCCCAGGTTGTTGACGCCGATCACAAAGAAGCGGTCGGTGTCCACCGGCTTGCCCGGCCCGATCATGTTGTCCCACCAGCCCTCGGACTTGTCCTGGCCGGCGTAGACGCCGGCCACATGGTGCGACGCATTCAGCGCATGGCAGATCAGCACCGCGTTGGAGCGATCGGCATTGAGGGTGCCGTAAGTCTCGTAGGCCAGGGAATAGTCGCGGATCGACGCCCCGCTCTGCAAGGGCAGAGCAGCCTCGAACTTCATCGACTGTGGCGAGACGAGCATATTCAAAACAAAAAAACCCGGTGACGCCAAAGAGGCGGAACCGGGTTGCGGATTCCCTCTTTAGCTGGTTTTCGGAACACCATGGTCCCGGCGCCCGCAAGCTGGAGCAAATCGGCGCTGGCAGTGAGTATAAATCCAAGGAGCGCGAAGCAGCGCCGCACGTCGCCGCGCCGCCATTGGCTGGCTCAGCCCCAGCCGAGCAGAGCCAATATGCCCAACACGCAGAAGACGCCGGCGGAGACCATATGCACCACCCGGATCGGCAGCATCCGGGTGATTCGCTCGCCGAACCAGACGACCGGGGCGTTGGCCAGCATCATGCCGAGCGTGGTTCCGGCCACGACCCAGAACCAGGCTTGGTATTGGGCTGCGAGCATGACGGTGGCGATTTGTGTCTTGTCGCCCATTTCGGCCAGGAAGAAAGCCAGCACCGTGGTGCCGAAGATGCCCAGTCGGGGGGCCTTGCCATCGTCATCGCCCTCGTCCAGTTGGTCGGGAATCAACATCCAGGCGGCCATGGCCAGGAAGGAGACCCCGAGAACCCAGCGCAGCACATCCGGGCCAAGCAAGGTCGTCACCCAGGTGCCGAGTGCGCCGGCCAGCGCATGGTTGGCCAAGGTGGCCACCAGGATGCCTGCAACGATGGGCCAGGGCTTGCGAAAACGCGCGGCCAGAACGAGCGAGAGCAGTTGCGTCTTGTCGCCCATTTCGGCGAGGGCGACGATACCTGTGGAGACGAGAAAAGCTTCCATGGATTTTGGGGGTCGGGCCGACTGTTGCACAAAACCAGTGACTGCACCGCATCTCCGGCCCGACCCCATGAAAGGGACGTGGAGGCTGTGCAGTCAAAGGTCTCGCCAAGTCAGAAAACCGCTTGCGCCATGCCCGCCGTCGGCGTGACAAGTCTGTTGACGCAAGCCCCTTTCATTTTTGAAGGGAGGCTACTCCCCAATGACAGGCCCGATTGTAAATGAGTCGAATCGAAGCCAATCGCCCGTAATTGGCGCGGTTTTTGCTTTGTTTTGGTGCGGTGCCGATGATTCGGCAAAAAAAGCACCAAAACAGTTCATTTATCCAAAGAGGAAAGTATGGAAGCACTCAAACAGGGCGCGGATACCTTGTTTATTCTGCTGGGCGCCGTCATGGTCCTGGCCATGCACGCGGGTTTTGCCTTTCTTGAGCTCGGGACGGTTCGCAAGAAGAACCAGGTCAACGCGCTCGTCAAGATTCTTGTAGATTTTTCAGTCTCGACGGTGATGTATTTCCTCGTCGGCTATGCGGTGGCGTATGGCGCCAGCTTCTTCGTTGGCGCCGAGCAACTGGCGGCCAAGAATGGCTATGAACTGGTCAAGTTCTTCTTCCTGCTGACGTTCGCGGCGGCCATTCCCGCCATCATTTCGGGCGGCATTGCCGAACGCGCCAAGTTCTGGCCGCAGCTGCTGGCTACCGCGGTCATCGTCGGCTTCGTCTACCCGTTCTTCGAGGGCATCGCCTGGAACCAGCATTTCGGCGTGCAGGCCTGGATCAAGTCGGTAACGGGTGAGGAATTCCATGATTTCGCGGGCTCGATCGTGGTGCATGCCGTTGGCGGGTGGATCGCACTGCCTGCTGTGATCCTGCTGGGCGCTCGCAGCAATCGCTACCGCAAGGACGGTGCCGTTTCCGCGCATCCGCCGTCCAACATTCCTTTCCTGGCCCTGGGCGCCTGGGTTCTGACCGTGGGCTGGTTCGGCTTCAACGTCATGAGTGCCCAGACGCTGGACAAGATTTCCGGGCTGGTGGCGGTGAACTCGCTCATGGCGATGGTCGGGGGCACCTTGGCCGCATTGATAGCCGGCAAGAACGACCCGGGTTTCGTCCATAACGGCCCACTGGCGGGCCTGGTGGCGGTCTGCGCCGGCTCCGATCTGATGCACCCGTTGGGGGCGCTCGTGGTCGGCGCGGTGGCGGGAACCTTGTTTGTTGTGATGTTCACGCTGACACAGAACAAATGGAAGATTGACGATGTGCTTGGTGTCTGGCCCTTGCATGGCCTGTGCGGGGCATGGGGCGGTGTCGCGGCCGGAATTTTTGGTGCGAAGGCCTTCGGAGGACTGGGCGGCGTCAGTTTCGGGGCGCAGTTCCTCGGAACAGCCATGGGCGTGATCTGGGCCTTGCTCAGCGGCTTCGTGGTCTACGGGGCGCTCAAGGCGACCCTGGGCTTGCGTCTGAGCCAGGAAGAAGAATACGACGGTGCAGACATGACCATCCACAAGATCAGCGCCACCCCTGACCGGGAAGTCAGCTGGTAATTCAGGCGCCAGGGGTATGTCTGGGACCAAAGGAAGCGGCCCGGCGGACGCGCCAAACGCCAACGCTGATTTGCGCCGTTCGGGAACCGTGGTGGCATATTTGTTGTTTGTGGCGCATAATGGGCCAGCATCACCAAGTTGGTGGTGCGAGTTTGCGGTGTTTCGGTCAGTTTCGCGTCTTGAGAATTCTTCACTGGTTTGTTGATTGCGTTAGCGGACTCCATCGCGTTTTTTGAGTATCTTGAGGAGTCCTTCATGGGCAACAAACTGTACGTGGGCAATCTGCCCTATTCCTTCCGTGACGAAGACATGCAACAGGCTTTCAGCCAGTTCGGTAACGTCTCCAGCGCCAAAGTCATGATGGAGCGCGATACCGGTCGCTCCAAGGGTTTTGGCTTTGTCGAAATGGGCAGCGATGCCGAAGCCCAAGCGGCGATCAAAGGCATGAACGGCCAGAACATGGGCGGTCGTGATCTGGTGGTCAATGAAGCGCGCCCGATGGAGCCGCGTCCCCCCCGTAGCGGCGGTGGCGGCGGCGGCTACGGTGGTGGTGGCGGCGGCGGTGGTTACGGCGGTGGCCGTAGCGGCGGCGGTGGTGGTTATGGTGGTGGTGGCGGTGGCGGTTACGGCGGTGGCCGTAGCGGCGGCTACTAAGCACTGCGCTTGCGGGGTCGTCAACAGAAAGTCTCCGCAAACCAACAAAAAGGCCCTTCAGGGGCCTTTTTTTTCGGCCGCGGCGTCCGTTTTCCGGGCTCTGTCCGGAAAAACACTTGCATGAATCACGTGCGTCTGAGCCATAATTTATGAGCGCTGGTTCGTTCTGGCCACTTGCCGTAGCGATGAAACGGCCCCGTTTCCACTCTTCCGATGTTGTTCTGGCGTGTGGAGCGCGGAAGGGCCACTTCGCTTTTTTCATGTGTTCTTAGGAGTCCCGTTCATGGGCAACAAACTCTACGTTGGCAACCTGCCATATTCTGTGCGTGACAACGATCTCGAACAGGCGTTCAGCCAGTTCGGGGCCGTCACCAGCGCCAAAGTCATGATGGAGCGTGATACCGGTCGCTCCAAAGGCTTTGGCTTTGTCGAAATGGGCAGTGATGCGGAGGCGCAGGCGGCGATCAATGGCATGAACGGCCAACCGCTCGGCGGCAGAAGTGTGGTTGTCAATGAGGCCAGGCCCATGGAGCCTCGTCCGCCACGGAGTGGCGGTGGCGGCTATGGCGGCGGTGGTGGTTACGGCGGTGGCGGCGGGTATGGTGGCGGTCGCCGTGATGGCGATGCCGGAGGCGGGCGTCGTGATGGCGGCGGCTATGGTGGTGGCAACGATGGTGGATTCCGCAGCCCCTACGGTTCAGGCCCGCGCGGTGGCGGGCGTTCCGGTGGTGGCGGGCGTTCCGGTGGCGGTGGGTACGGTGACAGCTATTGACCGCAACCCAAGAAGAAAAGAAGAAGGCCCCGTTGGGGCCTTCTTCTTTGAAGAGCGAAGACGGGTGCCTGCCCGACGCTCATTCAGCAGCCTGCCGATGCTTTCTCGGGCGTCCGGCAAAGAAACGATCAAACAGGCTGTTCGGCAGGAGACGCAGCACTTTTGCCACAAGACCCATTTGCCAGGGGATCACGCGGTAACTCACACCGGCCTCGATGGCGGCGAACGCTTGGGCAGCAAACGCCTCGGGTTGCATCAGGAACGGCATGGAGTACCGGTTCTTGCTTGTCAGCGGCGTGTCGATGTACTCGGGACAAATCGTGACGACTTTCACGCCGGCCCCGCGCAATTCGCCGCGCAGGCTTTCGCAATATGCAATCACGGCGGCCTTGCTGGCGCAATAGGCGCCATGTCCTGGCAGTCCACGGATCCCTGCCACGCTGCCGATTCCCACCAGCGTGCCGCTGCCCCGGTCGCTCATGCCTTGGATGAAGGGGTGAAAAGTCGCGGCCATGCCGATGTTGTTGGTCGCGAAGACTCGGCTCATCACCTCAAGATCAGTGCGCACAGCAGTGTCCACGCCTAAGCTGATACCCGCATTGGCGACGACCACGTCGGGCAAGCCCTGTTGCTCCAGACAGGCATGGCATGCGGCCACGATGCTATCCACGATCGCAACGTCACCGCTATAAACTTGAAAGCGATCCGTGTCCATTCCGTGCTGGGTTGCCCATGATTTCGTCTCTGAAGTGCGACGGGCGATCAAGGCCAGGCGGTAGCCGGCCGCATAGTAGCGGGCCGCCAGTGCCTGACCGATACCACTGGAGGCGCCGGTGATGAGGGCCAGTTGGGTCTGGGTGCCTTGTTGCATTCAGGGGGCCTTGCGGGGAGTAAGCACGCTTCGGACCTGACCAGTCAGTTCAATGACAGACGCATGGTCGTCATAGGTCATGGCGTTGCCGCTGAAGCGGTCTTCGCCTTGGGAGATGACGACGGGAAGGTGTGTCATCACCTTTCCGGCGTCGGATTTCACGTGCAGGTACTCACTGCGGTATTCAACCGGCTCACGGGATTTGGCCGACGTTTCAGCAGGCAACTGGCGTGACACCTGGACATTGCCGAACAACTGGACATCGTCGCCGGTCGCATCTGAAATCGCCCGACGGGCCGTCGCAACGGTCGGCAGGCCGTTCTCGCCAAATGTGCGCATGTTGACCTGTTCAATCTCGAGCGTGTCGGTGTCCGGATAGTGCCGAGCCTCCCGACCAACCACCTCGCTCTTGAGCTTGCCTTGCACGTCGAACGCCTTGATCGAGAAATTCCGCAGGAAATAGTCCGCTTCATGCTTGAGCGGCTTGCCCGCCGTCGCCTCAATCACGGCCGGCGTGCTGCGGACAAGCCAGAAGGTGGCCATCGCAAACAGGCTCATGAGCAAGATCGGCAGATAGATGCTCAGCCGATCCCAGAAGAGGCGCACCGACGGTCTCTTCATCGCGTATGCCCGGTTGCCCGCTCAAGCAGGGTTGCATAGTGTCCCCCGGCCACCAGAAGCAGGTCACAGAATTCCCGAGCGGCACCAAAACCGCCAGCAGCCTTCGTGACGTAGTGCGCCAGCGCTCGGGCTTGGGCATGGGCGCCAGCGGGGGCGCAGGCAAAGGCGCAGCACTGCATCACCGAAAGGTCCGGCCAGTCGTCCCCCATGGCTGCCGCAGCTTCCCAGCCGACACCCAGTTCATCGAGGATGGCCTGCGCTGCCGGCTTCTTGTCGTCGATGCCGAAGCTGGCGTGGCCGATGCCAAGGGCCTCAAGCCGCATTCGTAAGGGCCTGGAATCACGGCCGGTGATGACGGCCGGTGTGATGCCGGCCATTTTGAGCAGTTTCAGGCCGTGCCCATCCAGCGTGCTGAAGCGCTTCAGCGATTCGCCGTGCTCGGAGAAGTACAGCCCACCATCCGTGAGGACGCCGTCCACATCGAAGAAAGCCACGCGAATGCCTTGAGCCGCCAGCAACAACTCCGGCGCAAAGTGCAGTGCGGGTGAAATGGTTCGCATGTTCAGATCACCTTGGCGCGCATGAGGTCGTTGCTGTTGACGGCGCCGCAGAGTCGCCCCTCGGCGTCGACTACCAGCACGCTCGTGATGCGATGCAGTTCCATCAGGGCGGCCGCCTCCGCCGCGAGAGCGTCCTCGCGAATGGTCAACGGTTGGGGGTGCATGACCTCGCCCGCTGTAGCCGCCCGCAGGTCGACACCTTTTTCAACCAGCCGTCGCAGGTCACCGTCCGTGAAGATGCCCAGCACTGTGCCGGCCTCGTTTACGACAGCCGAGGCCCCGAGGCCTTTCGCGCTCATCTCCCGCATCAGTCCGGTGAATGCCGTCGAAGGGCCAACGCGGGGAAGGTCTTCGCCGCGCCGCATGACGTCGCTGACATGGGTCAGCAAGCGTCGCCCGAGTGCGCCACCGGGATGGGAGCGGGCAAAATCCTCGGCTCTGAATCCCCGAGCATCAAGAAGCGCCACTGCCAAAGCATCGCCCAGCGCCAGTTGCGCCGTGGTGCTTGCCGTCGGGGCCAGGTTGAGCGGGCAGGCTTCCCGATCGACAGTGCTGTCGATCGTGACGTCCGCGTGGCGCGCCAGCGTCGAGGTGATTCCGCCGGTGATCGCGATGAGGGGAACGCCCAGGCGTTTCAACACAGGCAGGATCGCGGTCAGTTCTTCGCTCTCGCCACTGTTTGAAATCGCCAGAACCAAGTCCACCGCCTTGATCATGCCGAGATCGCCATGACTGGCTTCAGCAGGATGGACGAACATGGCCGGTGTACCGGTCGAGGCCAATGTGGCTGCGATCTTGCGCCCAATATGGCCGCTCTTGCCCATGCCCATGACGACCACACGCCCGCGCACGTCCAGCATCATGCGCACAGCCTGTGAAAACCCCTCGTTCAGCCGTGCCTTCAGGCCCGAGAGTGCCGCGGCCTCGATATCCAGGGTCTCGTGGGCCAGCCGGATGGCCTGGGCAGGTTCAAATGTCATGGACCGATTCTATCGGCGCGCCTTTTTCACCACATGGTGCAGGCATGGCGCCGCGGTGCACCGGTCCGTCACTTGCTAGCATCGGGGCATGACCTCACTGGAACTCACGCTGTTGTACCTGCTTGCCGCGGTGTTGGGCGTGGTGGCCTGCCGCTCGCTCAAACTGCCGCCCATGTTGGGCTATCTTGCGGTGGGGGTGCTGATCGGGCCTCATGCGCTGGCATTGGCCAGGAACGCCGACGACATCCGGCATTTGGGTGAGTTTGGTGTGGTGTTCCTGATGTTCGTCATCGGCCTCGAGTTCAACCTGCCGAAATTGCGGGCGATGCGGCGGCATGTCTTCGGGCTGGGGCTTTTCCAGGTCGGGATGACCATCATCGTGGTCACTCTCGGATCCGTGTTCCTGACCGTAACCGCCCCCTCGCTGTGGACGATGGAATGGCGCACCGCCCTGGCGCTGTCCGGTGCCATGGCCATGAGCAGCACGGCGATTGTCGTGAAATTGATGTCCGAGCGACTGGAGCTCGATTCGGAGCACGGCAAGCGGGTCATGGGCGTTCTGTTGTTCCAGGACCTGGCGGTCGTCCCCTTGCTCGTTCTCATTCCGGCTCTCGGATCGACGCCGGAAAAGCTTTTTTCAGAACTGGCGCTCGCGGCGGTCAAGGCGGTCATGCTGGTTGTCGTGCTTCTGGTGGGTGGCCAGCGCGTGATGCGCTGGTGGCTCACGCTCGTTGCGCGCCGCAAAAGCGAAGAACTATTTGTATTGAACCTGCTCCTGATCACGCTGGGCCTGGCCTGGCTGACGGAACTGGCGGGTCTCAGCCTTGCGCTGGGCGCCTTTATTGCCGGCATGCTCATCTCGGAAACGGAATACAAACAGCAGGTTGAAACCGATATCCGGCCGTTTCACGATGTGTTGCTGGGCCTGTTCTTCATTGCGATCGGGATGATGCTGGATTGGCGATTGGTTCTGGATCGCTGGCCACTGGTCATGCTTCTGCTGTTGTTGCCGGTGCTGTTCAAGCTCTGCCTTGTGGCCGCTTTGTCCAAAGCGCTGGGCGCAAGCGCCGGTGTGGCTTTGCGCACGGGCCTGTACCTCGCACAGGCGGGGGAGTTCGGTTTTGTGCTGCTGACACTCAGCTCAAAAAACGCACTGGTTCCCCCTGAGCTCTTCAATCCGATTCTGGCGGCAATGGTGTTGTCCATGCTGGCGACGCCGTTCATCGTCATGTACAGCAACCGAATCGTGATGAAGCTGGTTTCCAGTGAGTGGCTGCAGCAGTCCTTGCAGATGACGACGATTGCCCGCAAGTCCATCAATGCGAACAAACATGTGATCATCTGTGGCTATGGACGTTGTGGGCAGAACCTGGCCCGCATCCTGGACCAGGAGGGCATTCCCTACATGGCCCTCGATCTCGACCCGGATCGTGTGCGCCAAGCGGCTGCGGCCGGTGATTCGGTTGTGTTTGGCGATGCGGCGAGGTTGCAGGCGCTGATCGCAGCCGGTCTGGCGCGGGCCAGTGCGGTGGTCGTGACCTACATTGACGTTGGAGGCGCCATGAAGGTGCTGGCGCACACCCGTGCCCATGCGCCCCAGGTTCCGGTGATCGTGCGCACGCAGGATGATCGCGACCTGGAGAAACTCCAGTCCAGCGGCGCGGCAGAAGTGGTGCCGGAAGCCATCGAAGGGTCGTTGATGCTGGCCAGTCATGCGCTGGCGCTCATCGGAGTGCCGATGCGACGGGTGATCCGTATCGTGCAGGAGCAACGCGATGCGCGCTACAACCTGTTGCGCGGCTATTTCCACGGTGCCGACGACAGTACGGCTGACGAGCATGAACAGGAGCGCTTGGCGACTTTGACACTTCCAATTGGGGCTGCGTCGGTTGGCAGATCTCTGGACCAACTGGCGCTTCATGCCAAGGGGGTCCGGGTCGTCAGCCTGCGGCGTGCGGACGGGAAAGCTGTGGCTGTCAGCGATTCGGTGATGCTGGAGGGAGGCGACACGCTGGTGCTTTCGGGCAAGGCCGAGGCCTTGGCACTGGCCGAGAGCGCCATTTTGCGCGGCTAGCGGATCCAGGCATATCGAAAAGCCGGCTTGAAACTTACAACCACGTGCCGCTCGCACACGGCAAACGGAGCGTTGGAAGGACTCCGGGGCAGAATCATGGTTTGCCCATTTCAAGGACGCAACGTGCAAGACCCAGCCGTCAACGCCTACCTCAAAAGCCATGTACGGACGGTGCCGGACTGGCCCGCTGCGGGTGTGCAGTTTCGTGACATCACACCGCTGCTTCAGAATCCCAAGGTCTTCCGCATTCTCATCGATGCTTTCGTGCATCGCTATCTGGAGCCCGCGCTGCGACCGGACGTGGTCGCCGGACTTGACGCCAGGGGGTTTATCCTCGGTGCCGTGCTTGCCTATGAATTGAACGTTGGTTTCGTGCCAATTCGCAAGAAGGGCAAGCTACCTTTCGATACCGTCGCCGAAACCTATGAACTGGAATATGGAAGCGCTACGGTGGAATTGCACACCGACGCTGTGAGTCCCGGCAACAAGGTGGTGCTGATTGACGATTTGATCGCCACCGGCGGTACCATGATGGCGGGGCGCCGGTTGCTGGAAAGGTTGGGCGCGATTGTCACCGAGGGCGCGGCCATTGTGGATCTGCCCGAACTCGGCGGCTCCACGCGCCTGCGCGAATCAGGGCTTTCCCTGTTTACGCTGGTTGATTTCGAGGGCGGCTAGAGGTCCTTGTCACATACCGTCCGACATTTTGCGGGCGATCAGATCTCGAATACCTGGCCAGCACGCAACCAGTGGATGTCGTGCGAAACATGTCGCCTCAGCGGTTCGCTCTGGTCGAATCTCTGAATTTCGGCCATGATCAATTCCGTCTCGGCCGGCTTGGTGTGGGTGATGTAGATTGGAAAACTTCGGGCGACCTTGATGTTCTCGAGTTCCGAGGCCAGGACCTGCGGTGACAGATGGAGACTGCGGCGTGCCAGTTCACTTTCGCGATTGCTGAAGGCGGTTTCGATGACCAGCATGGCGACGTCGAGCTGGTTCAACCGTTTCCAGAAGGCCGGGTTTCGCTCCGTGTCGCCCGAGAATACCCAGCAACCCCGGCCCGCTGAGACCGCGAAGCCAGCGGCCGGGACGGTGTGCACAGCAGGAAGAACCTCGATGAGCTTTTGATTGGCAGGCAAGAATTGCCCGATGGCGATTTCGTGAAAGCGGATAAATGGATTTTCCCTTGATGGGATCTCGCTGAAGTCGGGCCAGATGACGTTGTTGAAAATATGCGCCTTGAGGGCGCTGATCGTCCCAGGCAGTGCATGAATATGCAGGGGTTGCGCCCTTGTTGCACCGACGGTGTCCACCATCAACGGGAGCGCCGCGACGTGGTCCAGGTGCGAGTGTGTCAGGAAGACGTGCTCGATCTTGCGCATCTCGTCCAGGGACAGGTCGCCAACACCGGTGCCGGCGTCGATCAAGGTGTCCCCGTCAATCAGGAAGGACGTGGTCCGGCAGTCCTTGGCGATTGCGCCGGAACAACCTAGCACCCTAATTCGCATCGAAATCCCCGGTTCATTTGGTTTCAACATTGGTTGTCCCATCCCAACCCGGGTCTGACGGCAGCCGCTTGCGCGACGCAACCCGTTGAGCATACAGATGGTAAAGGACATTGTCGGGTTCGATAACAAGCAGGTTCGCCAGAGCGATTTCGCACGCTGGCCAGTCCTGGGCGCGGTAGCTGCGCAGCAGGCCGTCCCAGGCTTCTTCGGACGATGCGCGGATGGCGCCATCAGTTTCGACTGACGCGATGGGCGACAGGGGGCGATAGATCGTGACCGCCTGATCGCGGCCCTTGACGCGAACCCTGTCCAGTTCCTGCCAGTGAAAACCAATGGCCTGGTCGCGCGTTGCCTGGCTGGCAATGATCGGAACGCCATAGGTCTTGGTCAGTCCCTCCAGGCGGGAGCCCAGATTGACCGCGTCTCCGATGACCGTATAGCTGCGGCGAATATCCGAGCCCATGTCCCCGACGCACATGAGTCCGGTGTGCAGCCCGATCCCGATGGCGATAGGGGGTTGTCCTTCGACTTCTCGTTCCCGGTTGATCGCGATGATTTCCCTGGACATCGCCAAAGCTGCGCGGACGGCCTGTGCGGCGTGTTGTTCGGACTCCACCGGTGCGCCCCAGAAGGCCATGATGCAGTCACCCATGTACTTGTCGACTGTTCCGCGTTGCGCGCGGATGATGCGCGTGAGGCGGCTGAAGATCGTGTTCAGAAGCCTTTGCAAATGAACGGGGTCCATCTGTTCGGACAGGCGGGTAAAACCGCGCATGTCGCAGAACATGACCGTGAGCTCACGTGCGGCGGCCTGCATGGTGTAACGATCGGGATCCTTGAGCATTTCGTCCACCAGCTCGGGAG
>ERZ795049.5267-NODE-5267-length-12083-cov-4.633854_pt1 | contig 12083 bp, 5 predicted proteins | sample MGYA00375133_ERZ795049 | MGnify/ENA primary metagenome ERZ795049 (study PRJEB30178, sample SAMN05720147) | activated sludge metagenome | isolation source: anaerobic digester from wastewater treatment plant | place: Japan | collected 2015-04-20 ...
ACTCCGGGCCACGTAGATTTCTCATATGAAGTATCACGTGCCATCGCCTCCTGCGAAGGAGCCCTTTTGATAGTTGATGCCACACAGGGTATACAGGCCCAAACCATCTCCAATCTCTATCTCGCCATTGAGCATGACCTTGAGATCATTCCCATCCTCAATAAAATCGATGTGGAGGCTGCTATGGTGGATGTGGTGCGGGATCAGGTAACCGACCTTCTCGGTTGTAAAAACGAAGAGGTGCTACTTGCATCGGCACGCATGGGGATTGGTATCGAAGAGATCCTGGAAGCTATCGTAGAAAAGATTCCCGCCCCACAGGGCGATCCCGATGCTCCACTCCAGGCATTGATATTCGACTCGGTGTTTAACTCTTTCAGAGGTATCATAGCCTATTTCAAGGTGGCAAACGGTGTTATCCGCAAAGGCGACAGGGTCAAATTTGTCAATACCGGCAAGGAATACGAGGCCGACGAAGTGGGTGTCCTCAAGATGAAATACCTTCCCAAAGAGGAGATCGGATGTGGTTCGGTGGGATATATAATTTCTGGTATCAAGACAGCGGCGGAAGTAAAGGTGGGTGATACCATTACGCATGTTCACAATCCCTGCAAGAGTGCCATTGCCGGATTTGAGGATGTCAAGCCTATGCTCTATGCGGGTATGTTCCCGGTAAGTGCTGACCAGTATGAAGACCTCCGCACATCTTTGGAGAAATTTCAGCTTAACGATGCTTCACTGGTATTTGAACCGGAGAGCTCGCTTGCACTCGGATTTGGATTCCGTTGCGGATTTCTGGGAATGCTTCATATGGAAATAGTTCAGGAACGTCTTTTCCGCGAATTTGATATGGATGTGATTACCACCGTTCCAAACGTTTCGTACAAGGTCTTCACAACCCAGGGTGAATGTCTGGAAGTGCACAATCCTTCGGGACTTCCTCCCACCACACTCATTCACCATATCGAAGAGCCCTATATTCATGCACAGATTATCTCTAAAACCGAATATTTCGGTCCGATAATGAAGCTCTGCCTGGATAAGAGAGGTACCCTGAAAAACCAGCATTATATCTCGGCTGACCGAATTGAACTGACCTACGATATGCCACTGTCGGAGATTGTTTTCGACTTTTACGACAAACTCAAATCGATTTCCAAAGGATACGCTTCATTTGACTATCATCTGATAGGATATCGCGAAGCCAAGCTTGTAAAGTTGGATATCCTTCTCAACGGCGAACCGGCAGATGCGCTCTCCACTCTGATCCATCAGGAGCATGCCTACGACTTTGGCAGGAAAATCTGCGAAAGACTTAAAGAGTTGATACCGCGTCAGCAGTTTGACATAGCCATCCAGGCCGCCATAGGATCCAAGATCATCGCCAGGGAGACCGTTCGCCAGTTGCGCAAGGATGTGACCGCCAAGTGTTATGGAGGTGACATATCCCGTAAACGCAAACTCCTCGAAAAGCAGAAGGCGGGCAAAAAACGTATGCGTCAGATAGGCTCCGTTGAGGTGCCTCAGAGTGCATTTATGGCGGTGCTGAAACTCGACTGATATTGTTTTCCTTTTATGATAAATAATCGGTCTGTCGTCACTGGCAGGCCGTTTTTTGTAATCATTTAATTAACTGTTTATGGCATCTACAGGATGTAACGAGGCTGCATGGCGGGCAGGTGCGACTCCGGAAACTATACCGATAACCAGGGCAATGGCTATTCCTTTGAGAGTATTTACGAATGATAAATAGATCGGAAAAAGGGTGTCGGGAATGAGCAGTGTAGCAAGCCAGACCAATGCTATACCGGCCAACCCTCCCAGTATAGACAACGTAGCCGCTTCGGCCAAAAACTGCATCGTGATAACCCTTTTGCGAGCTCCCAGAGCCTTTTTAATCCCTATGATACGGGTACGTTCCTCCACGGAAACATACATTATGTTGGCAATTCCGAATCCGCCCACAAGCAAGGAAAAAATACCGACCACCCAGCCGACCGTATTTACCATCCCGAATACCGACTGGAATTGTTCTGCTACGAATGAGAGTTCATTAAGGGCAAAATCATCCTCCTGAGCCGGCCTTAACCTACGATACTGACGCATCAGTATCCGCAATTCGCTCTTAAGTTCCTCTTTGAAAATCCCGTCCGGACTCTCCTCTCCAGTCTGATGTGATGTTGCTGTGATACGAGTTTTGAGAGTCGGCGAATCAATATCGACTATACGAAGTGCAAACCGGATCGGGATCAATCTGACACAATCGACATCCATCATGCTGACCGGATTTTCTCCTGCAGAAGCAAAAATTCCTATTACGCGAAGTGGAGTGCCGCCGACCGTTATTATTCTGCCGACCGGATCAGCTATGTCGGCAAAAAGCTTTTTCGCCACATCCGAGCCAATTATAGTGACAGCAGCCCCGCTTGAAAGCTCTCCAAAAGTGAATCCGCGTCCGTGAAGAATTTTCTCCTGTACCATCATCCTCCAGTCTCCGTCAACGGCAACAAATGCTCCTTCATCATAATTTTCACGACCGGCTGCGCATTCCATATCAAATGAGGCCGAAAATGCCATACGATCTGCTGTGGTGCTGTTTTCCTCAAGAAAGAGATATTCCTGCCACCCTATCTGCGGCCTGCTGTCATATTGCCACAATTTTTGTCGCCCATCCTGGTCAAAGTCAGGTTCAATAGGTATGCGCTCGACCATTACCACATCGCTCCCGAACTTTTGGAAGCCCTCATTTACACTCTCTTTTAATGAATCAACGACGGTAAAGACCGCCACAATCGAAAAAATCCCTATGCTGACACCTGCAAGTGAAAGGGTAGTCCTGAACTTATCCGCCAACAAATCTCTCATCACAAATCCTTCTTCAATTCTTAAATGATCGATTTTACAAACCGATTTTCTTTTTGAGTCTCCTTATGGTATCAAATGCATCTAACGGAGACATTTGGTTGATATCAATATTCTGGAGCTCCTCCTTGATCTCAAGCAACAGCGGGTCATCCAATTGATAGAGAGTGAGCTGTACTCCTTTATCTTGGGTGGAACGGGCGGATTTTCCGATTTTGGGTGTAAATGTGGCAGATCCGACATCAATACCGGTGCTGCTCTTTACTGCCTTATCGGGGGGCGAATCCGAAAGAGTGCCGCAAAAGGCCGGAGATGGTGAGGCACTACCGGATGCCAAATCCGGTGAGTCTGCAGATCCGGAGCTGAGTGTCGCGGTAGAGGCCATATGGTGGTATGAAGCTGTGCGGCCTTCTGCCTCAAGCTCAGCAAGCCGAGCCTCTGCGCGTTTTACAACATCATCCGGCATTCCGGCAAGACGGGCTACGTGAATACCGAAACTGTGGGCGACACCGCCCCTGCAAAGCTTGCGTAAGAAAATGATCTTGCCTTCGCTCTCCCTCACGGAAATATGGTAGTTGAAGACACGCTCATGCAGTTCTTCCAGGTCGTTGAGCTCGTGATAATGAGTAGCGAAAAGTGTCTTGGCTTTCTTAGGGCTGCTGTGCAGATATTCCACTATCGCCCAAGCAATCGACATTCCGTCATAAGTACTTGTTCCGCGCCCTATCTCATCGAGCAGTACCAGCGACCTCTGAGAAAGATTGTTGAGGATAGTGGCTGTTTCCAGCATTTCCACCATAAATGTGGATTCTCCTCGCGAAATATTGTCAGACGCCCCGACTCTGGTGAATATTTTGTCCACAATGCCTATTTTCGCGCCTTTTGCGGGGACAAACGATCCTATCTGGGCCATGAGTACAATTAAAGCCGTTTGTCGCAGGAAAGCCGATTTTCCGGACATATTGGGTCCGGTGAGAATAATTATCTGCTGCGATTCGTTACAGAGTTGGAGATCGTTGGGGACATACTCTTCTCCGGGAGCCATACGGGTTTCTATCACGGGGTGACGGCCTCCGGTAATATCGATCTCCAGCGAATCATCCACCTGTGGACGGCAGTAATTGTTGTCCAGTGCAAGGCGCGCAAAGCCGGCGAGCACATCCAGACGCGCCACTACCGAAGCGTTGCGCTGAATTATGCCAACTTGATCCTGGATAGAGGCCAGCAGCGCGCCATATATCTCTGTTTCGAGAGCAAGTATTTTCTCCTCTGCCCCGAGGATCTTCTCTTCATATTGTTTGAGTTCCGGAGTGATATACCTTTCTGCACTTACAAGCGTCTGCTTTCGGATCCACTCCGGCGGTACGCGATCCTTGTGGGTATTGCGCACCTCAAGAAAATATCCGAAAACATTGTTGTAACTGATACGGAGCGAAGGGATACCGGTACGCTCCTTCTCTCGCTGCTGAATATCCAGCAATATCTCTTTGCTGTGAGATAGCACATCGTGCAGCGAATCGAGCTCTTCCGACACTCCGCGCGCTATCACATCCCCCTTGCCAATCTGAGCTGCGGTATCGGGCAGGATTTGTGTGGAAATAGCCTTGGAGAGCTCCCTGCAAGCATCCAGCTGCTCTATACAGGAGGAGAATACCGGATTGGAGCTACTGAGGAGCAGCTTTCTTATCTCTGCTATGGCATCCAAGCCTCTCGAAAGTTGAAGCGCCTCACGCGGTAGAAGCTTGCCTGCAGATGCCTTGGAGATGATCCTCTCCAGATCACCGATATCACCTATCCGGCTCCGTACCTTTTCCAGCATCATTTCGTCAGTCTGAAAGGCGGAAATGGTATCATAACGCAATGTGAGCTCCGAAATATCTTTGATGGGCATTGCGAGCCATTCCCGAAGTCTGCGTGCGCCCATAGGGGAGCCGGATCTGTCAATGGTCTCCAGCAGCGAAATTCCTTCTACTCCGGCCAGAGGAGTGAAAATCTCCAGATTGCGGAAAGTAAATTTGTCTATCCAGACAAAATCCCCCTCATCGATACGAGAAATAGAACTTACGTGTCCCAGCGAATGGTGGTGGGTAATCTCCATATAGAAGAGAATTGCACCCGCCGCTTTTATACCCAGCGGCATACCTTCTATGCCAAATCCCTTGAGTGAGTTTATGGAAAAATGGTTGCAGAGTTTTTTGTGACACGATTCAAAGACAAAGGCCCACTCGTCGAGAGGAGAAATATAGGCGATATTGCCGAACCTTTTTCGGAAACCGTCGCAATAACTTCTCTCCACCAAAATCTCTTTGGGAGCGCTGCCAGAAAGGAGGTTTTCGATATACTCAAGCGATCCCTCGGCTACTTTGAAAGTACCTGTGGAGATATCGAGGAGGGCAACACCCCCACTCTTTCCCTCAAATGCGACCGCAGCCAGATAATTGTGCTCATTTTGCTTGAGAATCGTATCGTTGTAGGCAACTCCCGGGGTGACAAGCTCGGTAACACCGCGTTTGACGAGCTTTTTGGTGAGTTTAGGATCCTCCAGCTGGTCGCAAACCGCTACTTTATAGCCCGCCTGCACCAGTTTGGGAAGATAACTCTCCAGAGCATGATGAGGCACCCCTGCCATTTCGATAAATTTGCCCTTACCGCTGGCGCGCCTCGTCAACACGATACCCAACACTTTACTCGCAGTAATGGCATCCTCACCGAAAGTCTCATAGAAATCACCCACCCTGTAAAGGAGCAGAGATCCGGGGTATTGCGCCTTGATCTCATAAAACTGCCTGAGCAGCGGAGTAGCCGGTTTCTTCTCTTTCATAGTCCACAAAAATACCAATTATTTTCACTTGAAATCGTATCTTTGTAAAAACTATTTATCAAAACCTACAATTATGAAGAAAATCACCCTATTTGCACTGTGTGCTATTCTGCTCACAGCCTGCGGTCCCAAATCCTACCCGGAATTTGAAAACGATCTTAACGCTTTCAGGGAGGAGATCGGAAATGTCGGTCTTGGAGTGGCGGTTGTCAAGGATAATAAGATCATCTACGACAACTATTTTGGAGTAAAAGACCTTGAAACAGGAGAAGAGGTAGATGCTCAGACCATTTTCAGAATTGCCTCCATCTCCAAATCCTTTACCGCAACATCCCTCATGCAGCTTGTTGAACAGGGCAAAGTTACACTTGATACCGATGTAAGCGATCTGATGGGATTCGCGGTGCGCAATCCGAAATATCCTGAGACAGTCATCACTCTCGAGATGCTCCTCTCACACACCTCCAGCCTAAGTGACTCTTTGGGTTATTTTACGCTCGATGTCATCAATCCCGCAACCAATCCCGACTGCGCCGGCTGCTACAACGAATATGAGCCGGGAAAAGGCTACCAATATTGTAATCTCAATTTCAATATGGCCGGCACTATCCTTGAGAAACTCTCGGGAGAGCGCTTTGATCAATACGTGATTAACCACATACTCAATCCCCTTGGACTCTACGGAGGTTACGATATCGATGCACTCGATGCAACCCGCTTTGCCACACTTTACTCATACAACCCGGAGAATGACAGCTTAGAGGCACAGCCCGCCGCATACAGATCAAGGGCTGAAGATATTGCCAACTACATTACCGGCTACACCACTCCTATTTTCTCCCCTACCGGCGGAATGAAAATCTCCACCACCGACCTTGCAAAATATATGATGATGCATATGAATTACGGTCTCTACCCGAGAGCAAAGGAGCGCATAATTTCAGAGGAGAGTTCCAAAAATATGCAGACTCCCCGCTCGGATGATGAGCACTACGGACTGGCTTTGTGGCGCAATGCGGATTATATCCCCGAAGTGGAGCTTGTAGGTCATACAGGCGGTGCATACGGACTAAGAAGTGCGATGTTCTTCCATCCCGAGGAGAAATATGGCTTTATCGTCATCAGCAGCGGAGCGAAGAGATCGGATGAAGAGTTGTTAAAGGGCATAATAAAGCTCATGTACGACCATTTCATTGCAAATGAGTAAACTCCCCACACAATTTTCCAAACCCGCTGTAAGGCCTAAAAAGGGGCTTGGACAGCATTTTCTGACAGATCAGACTATAGCGCGCAACATAGTCGATGCTCTTAAGGGCACCGGCGATGGCGTTTTTGATGCACTTGAGATAGGTCCGGGAATGGGAGTACTCACACAATACCTTCTTACTCGTGAGGATGTGCGCCTCAAAGTGATAGAAATAGACAGCGAATCTGTAAGGTATCTTATCGAGAAATGGCCACAACTAGGGCCTGTCCTATACCAGTCTGACTTCCTGAAAACCAATCTCACCAAACTCTTCACGGGAAAGTTTTCAATTATCGGCAATTTTCCCTACAACATCTCCTCTCAAATATTCTTCAAGGTTCTGGGCTACAAAGAGCAAATACCCGAAGTGGTCTGCATGATACAGAAAGAGGTGGCAGAAAGGATTGCAGCTCCCCCCGGTTCCAAAACCTACGGCATACTCTCAGTGCTTCTGCAAGCATGGTATGACATAGAATATCTCTTTACCGTGGGCGAAGGAGCGTTCGTACCTCCTCCGAAGGTCAAATCGGCTGTAATCCGCCTTACACGCAACAGTCGTACCGGGCTGAATTGCGACGAAAAGCTCTTTAAAAGTGTAGTCAAAACTGCATTTAATCAACGTCGTAAAACAATCCGAAACTCCCTAAAACCTCTTATTGCAGATCTTGCTGAGCCGGAGAAACAATCTTTAGAAGAGCGTCAGGTTGCTGAGGCCCGGCCGGAACAACTATCGTCCAATTCGATTCCATTTGCCGAGGAGCGTCCCGAACAGCTCTCGGTCGAACAATTCATCACACTTACACAGGCATTGGAGCAATGAAACAAAAAAAGGCGACCATCGGGTCGCCTTTTTAAGCTTTAGTAATGCTACTCGCTAATAATCATATTATTAGAAGCGGATGCCAAGCTTCAGTTGAGGAAAAGCAAACGCTCTGATGTTGTGATTCATAGCATAGTAAGCATCTTGTCCCTGCACTTGCAAGTGTAATAGCGAATACTGATAGAGAACGGGAGCTACTTCGAAGCTCAGAATAAGGCCCTGAGCCAATGAATAGCTGACGCCTGCTGTCAGTCCTCCGCCAAATCCCAATACCTGAGCACCTCTGAGGGAAGAGCGATAGAGTGCGATATCATCGAACCCTGTGCCGCTACCCGTGCTGGTCTGATTCCAGGGGTTGTTGAGTTGCTGACCCACATCAAGTGGATCATTAATCCCGGGAACCTGCGGACCGTTATTGGTGGTGCCACCAAAGTTGGTGTCATCCTGTACGGTCTGCCCTGTATAAGGATAATATGCTTCTATACGGGCCAACTTGAACTGTCCCATCACTCCTATATAAGGATTGATGCGCGGATTCTTCGTATTGAAATAGAAGTTTGATCCGATTTGTGTCATCAAACTGTGAGTAACAGCGCCCAGAATAGCTTTATGTGCATAAATATCACCAACGCCTACCCGCACATTAACCCTTGAGGGGTCAATGTGGTCAACGTTGAGGTTTGCATCGTCGGTGAATGCACCTTCAATGAAATCCTTTCTAGGTTGCATGTTAACATTATAAGCTGCCAGGAGGTTGAGATCCCATCTGTCTGCGACGAAATATTTGGCCTGGAGACCTACTATGTTAACTAGACTGTTTCTGTTTAACGACCCAATGTTCAAGACGTAGGTAGCCAAATCTGCCGAAATGTTGTCGTTTCCAAGTCCAAGGACCTCTTGATTTCCAAGTCCCTGAACATTCAAACCCACTCCGATAGGACTACCATCCGCATTTGGCAACAGATAATAGAGACCCGCGATGTCATTGAAGAACTGTCCCTGGCCCACAGTAAGATCTATTTGCCATTGTCCCTTTTGAGGAGCAAACATACACTCGCAACCCTCCTCGGGTTGTGCCATTGCTGGCACAACCATAAGGATAGTCAATAGTAATATGCTTAATTTCTTTAACATTGTTTCTGTTTTAAAATTAATCACTTAAGATTCAATCAGAGTGTTTAATTATTTCAATAATTGGTCAATAATTGCCTGGTACTCAGCTTCAGCTAATTCGAGTGCCTTCTGGAGGATAGCAAGTTTTTCCTCAGCTTTCGCTACTTTATCTCTCTGTAGCTTAACAGCCATCTCGATAGGGTTGTAACCTGCCTTGAACTGAGCGAGAAGCTTCTTCCAATAACCGAGTTCACCTGTACACTTTTCGAGATATAGCTCCCAAGCTTCCTTGTATTCCTTCTGATAAGTGTTGTAGTTGGCAATTATTGCAGCAAAGTTAGAAGCAGCATTTGCGCCAAGGTCTTGAGTCATCTCTTTGATCTTGATCTTATACTCGTGAGGAGTGGTAGGTTCAGTGTAAGTATATTTCTCCCAGTCGTAGGTATAGATCTTGGCAGCTGCGGTATATGCATTGTCAAGAATACCCTTGATGGTAGTGAGGTGGTAAATGGTGTGAGTTATGAAGTAAGCACGCTCATCGAAGCCCTGGAGGGTTTCAGGATAATCACCATGCCACTTCTGTGCAAGCTCAAGCTGTTTGCCACCGAAATACTTGGTATTGTACTTCCAGTCTTTGATTATGGGGTCAACCTCGTAAGTACCTGCTGTAGGAGCGGGGATCTTAGAAACATCTGTTGTGAAGAAAACAGGATTACCGTCTGCGTCATATTCCTTAATGCCATAGAAGGCTTCCTTAAGAGCATTTACTTCAGCAACGTATGCATTGTATGCTGCCAGTTTGCCAGGATATTCGTCATACGCCTTCTTAGCGGCAGTCCAATTTGTTTTTGCTGTATTAAACGCCTTAGTATCTGCCTTTGTTCTCTCTGTTTCAACTTTATCCATGCACGCATCAATCCAGTCTTTGATCCTCTGAAGAGCCTCAATGTTGTTCTGGCCGCCTTTTATGAAATCGCGCTTAAACTCTTTCAGGAGTTTTTCGAAGTACTCGGTTCCGCCGAAGATGTTAGAGTGGGTAAGAACGTCGCTGGCACCTCTGTAGTAAGTAGCGGGCTGAGCACCATCAGTCTCGAGGAATGAAAGAACTGCACCGAGTCTCTCGTTCCACCTGATCTCGTCAGTAGAGGTGAATATAATCAGATTATCAGGAACAGTGAAGGTCTCATCTGCCCAGTTGATAGGTAGCTCCGGAATAGCATAAGCTTTATTCCAGAATGACATATAAATGGCCTCATATTCAGCTTCCTTTGCTGCAACCTCAGCCTTAGCAGCAGTATGTGCATTATCAGCATCTGTTACTGATTTGGGAATGAAATCGCCACCACCGTCCTTGAAGAAGTATTCAGAATTTTGATCATAGTCGTAACCATATAAATTAAATGTGGTCCAGGTCTCGCCTACATTGTTGTATCGATGGTCAACTCCGTCCCAATTAGCCCAAATTGCATGAGGCTGAGTGAGACAATTCACAGTTCTCAGCATTGCGTCAAACCTCCAAGGTTTTGGACCATCTGCGATACTGTTATGAGGACGTCGTGTAGTAAGCTCAACGCCTGCTTCAGTTTGGTACCTATCATATGAATACTCTGAGTAGACTTTATGGTCAGCAAAAACATCAGACGTTTTCTGGAAATAGCCTGCTCTCTCAACACTGTCAAGACGAATTGTGTATAGTACGTTAGTCAACTTGTCTCTGTAGGTTAGATAGTTCGTAGTTTTATTAGCATTAGTTAGTGCAATATCCGGCTCAAAGAAAGCTATTCTGGCAGCAGCGAAACTTTTAATAGCTGCCAAGAGGCGTGTTGTATCATCCGGATTGATGGATGCCATGGGGTTAGCAATATGGCTGGCACCATAAGCAAATGAATAGTTGGCGATAGCGCCTTCCTTAGCTGTACCGGTCGCTAATTCTTTTCCGGCATTAACGAGAGCCTGCGCTCTGGCCTTTGCATCAGCTTTTGCCTGCTGCAGAGCATTATAAGTTACCACACTGTCAGCAATTGCATCGATAAGGGGCTGATAGCCTTCCTTGCCGGCCACGAGAATGTCACGGTGTGCCCAATAGATGGAGTCAGCTAGATGAGCAGCCTTCTCTGCAGCCTCAAGTGCAAGCTGGTCACCTTCGGTGAGTACAAGATATCTGTCGAGTACTGAATGTGCACCATAAAGGCCGATATAACGGGAGTTCTCAAGAGTTATATCAGTATTGGAAGCCTTGTCCTTGTATGTGAAAGTTCTGGGAGTCTCTACTCCTTCTTCACCGAAGAGGAAGTTAATCATAGCAACTGTAGCGTCGGACTCAAGACCTGCTTTATAGCCAGCAGCTGTAGGTACTGCCCAAGCAAAAGCGGTAGTAGAATCGTTGCCTACAGGGGCTGCAGTATGTGCATATAGTCCTACAAGATCAGCGAACTGCTGGTAAACCTTTGAAGAAGCATACTGTGCTGTAGTTGCTGTCAACTCAGGGAATGCTACTGAGTCTTTGTAGTTGCCCTTGCCGTCGTAATCAGCTCTTACGGGCTCTGCACCGGGATCAGCGGGTGCCGGACCGGGATAAGTTACATCTTCAATAGCAGCAAGGTCTTCTGTATACTTATCTTTAGCTGCCTGCCACTCTTCCTCATAACCGATGTTAGCCTCACACCATGTGTTGATCATGTAGTTAACGGAGTCACGACGAAGTGCTGCCCTTGAATAGTTAATAGCGTCGATAGAATCCTGGAGATTGTCTACCTCAGCCTTCCAATCCTCGAGGTCGAGCTTCTCGGGAACGGCCTCGAGAGCTGCCTGTGCTCTGTCAACCTCACCTGCAAAGAAGTCTACTTGTCCCTGGAAGTTAACTACCCAGTCGGTAGAGTCGTTGAGACGATACTCAAGCTCCCAAAGAGTTGCCTTAGCCTGCTCAACAACGTTAAGTTGTTTGTTATAGGCGTTGAAAGCTGCTTCGTAGCGACCAAGAACGTTAGCAAAAACTGTACGCTCTCCTACTGTGAATAGGTTCTGAACTGCAGCGATATTGCGGAGGGTTACTCTAAGGTCCTCCTCAGCATTTGCTAGAGCGGCTCTTGCGTTAGCCATTCCGGTATCGTGCTGAACCTGGAGAAGCTCTTTAAGCTTAGTAAGTGAGTCTACCTCATACTCTGTACGAGCAGCCTTGATCTGAACGTCATATTCGTGAATTCTGTTCTCAATCAACTGCC
>ERZ795049.5271-NODE-5271-length-12069-cov-5.851507_pt1 | contig 12069 bp, 10 predicted proteins | sample MGYA00375133_ERZ795049 | MGnify/ENA primary metagenome ERZ795049 (study PRJEB30178, sample SAMN05720147) | activated sludge metagenome | isolation source: anaerobic digester from wastewater treatment plant | place: Japan | collected 2015-04-20 ...
CTTAGCTTTTTTTGAAAATTTCTGCAACCGATGAAAAAATGCAAATTGCCAAAATTAGAGGGGTGAAAATGCGAAAGGTGAAATGTACTAGCTTTGTCCTAAAAATAGATTGTGGGGGAAAATAGATTAAAAATACGTAGTTTTTTACCTACATCAATTTTGGTACAGATAATATCTTTTTGTGAACATCTCTGTGGCATCTAACACAAAGAGTAACACCATTATTTACAGCCATTCGTAATTCAGGAGATTTAACAAACTCGACTATGTGGTGAGCTACCAATGGGAATTTAGTACCACATATTACGCAAGTATTGTTATCTCTTTTAAATACAGCCTTTCTCCAAACTGCGTAGTCGCTGGATTTTATTTTGGCAACTCTAAGTCTATCCACTCTTCCTGTTTCATAAGGAGTACCTTCTTCCATTGATGCGTTGCTAAGATGTCTAATTATTGTAGTTTTAGAATCAAAATAATCGTCTTTCGGAACAAGTCTATTAAAAGCTCGTGCAATTCTATCTTTTGTAAATTTTCTATTTCTAACTGCTTCATAAAAACAGGTGTAACCACTCCAACAAGGATTTTCTTCTTTTATTAGCAAAAATGAGGCTCTTATTGATCTCATATGAACATTTCTCCGTTGTATTGAAAACTATGGTTTATTATTGGAACTATTTGAGGATAAAATTGGTGGGTTTCAAAACTGTATTCTGCTGTTGCAAATCCTTGAGTCCAATCCGGATGTGTAACGTATGCAGGACTTGGGTTAAGGTTACACAAGCATCCGGTTTCAATCCAAAATTTAGTGTTACCAGATTGAGTTCTAGTTATATGTGCGAGTCCGTGAGTATGACCTGTAAATCCGGAAGTACCAAACTTGTCTATATTAGCTTGTGCAGAGAAACCTGCCTTTATTCTTACAGTCTGCCCGTGAAAGAAGGATACATTATGTCTTTGTAATACTTTTGTTTCCGGAACCCATTTGATACCAAACTTCTTAAGTTGGAAGAGGTGTGGTACTGATATTAAATACTCATCGTCAAATGCTAAATTTGCTAATTCTTTGGCATTTCTACCTAGAAACTTTTGTAATCTTGACTCGTGATTTCCTTCAAATAATGTAATAACTACATTGGGGTTTGCTTTCCTGGAGGTCTCTACTATTTCCTGCAACACCTCTCTTGCAGTTGCTATTTCATCCTGCAAAGTTTCTTCATAGTAGGGATCCTGGGTGTATTTTGATATTTTCGTAAAATTGACTAAATCTCCAACAATGTCTAAATAATCGGGTTTATAAAAGGGTATAAACTTGTAAATTAGCTTTAATGTTTTTATGTCGTGATCGGGTACATGAAGGTCTGAAATAATCATGTACCTTTCTTTTTTATTGTTCATGGTCAGGACTTTTCTGGTACTCTCTCATTTCAAACGCACCTAATCACCGAATCGGTATTTTGTCAAGGGTTTTTTGTACAATAAAAAATCCCCCGTTTTTATTCGGGGGATCGGGGGATGAGAGTACTAACTGACCTATATCACTCAACAGGTTTATTGTCAACCGAGCCTTTAATCTGTGCTACAAGAACAAGTAAAATATTAGCAACTGCAACCTTTAAATAGGTTACAAGGTCCAGTTGTTTAGTTCCTAATAGTGCGGATGCAAGTTCACTTAGAAGTCCTGCACCTGCTAAATAAATTGCTACCTTTATTGGCTTGGGCATTTTGTCCCACAATTCTTTGATTTTTAGAATCATATATTTGCTCCTTTAAATTTATTAACTACTCTACTTATTACCTCACCTATTAAATCTTTAGATGAGTATGTTTTTAGTGGATTTTGTGATATAAGTTTGTTTTCTAACTCTTTAATTTGCTCTTTTAACTTAGGAATGGCTACTTCATAACCATTGCAGACATCTATCAGACTATCCCTCTCTCTGCTAACTTCTACAAACTGTTCTTGTAGCTGTGCGATTTCAAAGGATAGGTCAACTTTGGCTTTGTTAAGGGATTCTATTTCTTTATTAAGTTCTTTAATAGTTTCAGCTTGGCTTTGTGTAACCTCTCGCAGATTTCTTGCTTCCTTTTTATACTTTTCTTTTTCTGCTCTTTCATAAAGCATTTCATCTTCAAAGGTTTCTAATCCTAACCAATGAGTCTGGTCTACTGTTCCTGAAAACCCATTGTCCCTTTTTCTTGGAAATCTGTAATATCCCCAATGTAAATGAGGGCCTGTAGAGTTTCCTGTGCTACCTGATAAACCTACTAAATCCCCTTGTCTAACTTCTGTGCCAACTTTACATTGAGATTGTTCCTTAAAATGACCGAGTATTGAACCTTCATTATCATTTTCTATTTTTACATACCATCCATAACCTGTAGAGTCTAATAGGTTTTCTACTATCTTTCCTCCGTGTGGAGCAACTATCCTTGTACCTGCTGGAACTCCATAATCAACTCCATTGTGTCCTAAAAGTCCAAATTTAGTATATGAAGAACGATAACGAGGGTCATTCCAATCCTGTGTAACAGGGTATTCTTTTTCTAACGGTGTTTTTAATGTCATTGTTTTTTAACTGACTCCTTTCTAAACTTAGTAAGAAACATACCTAAAGGCAGTACAACTAATGGTACAAGTAAAGTTAAGATGCTTTCCGTTTCAGTTGAAAAAGCTCTTTCAATAGCAACAAAAGCTAACATTGTAAAAACAAAGAATAATTGTTTTAAGATACTTATTATTGCTTTGATAATCCCACTATCCTTACCAGCAAAGTTATAACCATCCTCGTAAAGGTCGGCTATTGAAAGTGCAGTAACTCCTACCCATAAGTACACTACTGCTCGTATTAAACTACCTACAAAAAATATGTTCATAAAAACTGTAAAACTTTTTCTGCACCAGCTAAGACTACTATTGCAAGGATTACTACATAAAAGATTGAGTTCATTACCTTTGACCTTGATTCTACTGCCGAGATAAGTCTTTCTATAGTATCGTATCTTGCATCGTCTTTTGAGTTATGGAGTACATTCTGGTCATTGATTTGAACGAGGGTATCTTTCATCTGTGTCATTACCTCAATCATTCCGTGTTGACACTTCATGTAGTCTTTTTGTACCTTTAATAGTTTGTCTGAGTAGTCTTTTTCGTTCATGGTTTTGATAAGTAGTCTTTCATAGGTTATACTCTGCCATTTTTTATTTCCTTTTATAAATAAGCACATACTGCCATAATTACAGCTGCAGAAGATTCGTTTTGAAACCAAACTGCATCCGCATGTTGCATACTTCTTCCATTCAAATAATATGTGGATTTTGATGTAAGAGTTAAAAGTTTTTCTTTATGTGTTGGTTCAGTAAACGCTTTAATTGAGTCTCTATAATAATAACAAGTAAGTGAGGTATCACTTTCAGAGTTGTTTGCTGTTGATAAAGTAACAGCTCCCTGCATAGAACCTGCCGCTCCTGTATAAGAAAGTCTAAAAAGAACATCGTAAGATAAGTACCAAACACCAATAGGTATATTTATAGATATACTACCTAAGTTATACCATTGATGTATTGTTGCAGATGCTTGACTTCTATTTTCTACATCAGAAACTATAACAGACCACTTTTCAGGAGTTAGTGGAAATCCAAAAGGTGCTTTATGTACTGAATAATAAGCGGAAGTTAAAGCACCCCCACTTAAGTTGTAATCTGTACCACCATATAAAGTTATGATTGTTTTACCACCACTATAAGCACCAACTCCTGTAATTATAAAATACTGTACTGTTGAGTCTGTTACTTTCATTCGCATACCTACTGATAAAACACCTGTCATATCAGAAGCAAAAGACAATGTATATGTTGGGTCATCAGACGCTTCGTAAGTTGCAGCACCTAAAGCTACCCACCCATCAAACGACGTAGTTATAACTGGTGAAATTAAGGTTTTATTAGTTAAAGTCTGAGTATGGTCTTTAAACACAAACTCGTCATTTCCTGTTAAAAGAGGAAGTGTAACTGTTCTATCTGCTGCTAACTCACTAACAGCTACAACATATTGGTGGTCTGAGGATGTATCGTTTATTTGAGGTGTTGTAAGCACAGGACTTGCTAAAGTTACACCTGATTTATGTGTACCATCTTGATTATGTCCTACAAGTATTCCATCAACCTGATCGTTTATATCTGCTGCGTTTGGAACATACTCAACAACTGTACCACCTGCGTGGGATTGTTCTGTTGTCCCGTCTACACCTCTTGTATAAGATGTAAGGGTAGAACCACTTATAGTACCTGTAATTCTTTCCATTACAGACGTTGAATTTACAGTTCCACTTGATGTAACACGATTAAATGTTAAAGTTATCTCTGTATCAGTTGGAAGTCCTGTGGTTGAATTTAATGTAATAGTATCACCTGTCCCGGTTCCAATACCTGTAACAAGTGTCGTTGCGAAATTTGATTTTGCTTTTCTAAACTTATCTGCCATACTTTCTCCTTAATAAACTTAATAACACACCTTAAATTTTTTCGCTACTTGGTTCATTTACGTTGAGAATAGTACCTTTTATCTTATATCCCATGAGGGTATAACCATTCTCTAAACCTGTAGTTTCAACTACTAATTGAACATCCCTAACTCTTGATTTTAATCTTAGGTGTCTTTGGGTATTTCCTATTGCAAATGTTGTAGGGCTACCTTCTGAAAGTCCAAGTTTTACACTCCCAAGAGGGTCAAACCCAAGTCCTGTTGCCGCACTCGTTGATGTTATACTTGCAGCTGCTATTGTTGAAAAGGAACTTGATTTTCCTGTACCTATAAGAGATACACTAACTGTACCTTTAGGGTCTGCAAGTCTTATATGAAATTTCTTTAATTTTGCAAACTTAGACCAATCTTTACTTACAGGAAATTGTGGGCCTGTGTATCTTGTTTTAAATGCAACCCCTCTATCTCCAAGTATATTTTCTGAAAACTCTATAATGTAACCATCAGTAGATGAAGCACCCAAAAAGTGTGATACTCCATCTGAGTCTGTATGTTCCCCAAATTGATTAACACCTACAGACCAGTCGGCTACCCAAGACAAGTTTTCTCTATCATAGTAAAATATTCTATTGTTGTTAGTTCCATTTGTACTCACTGAGAAAAAGACTTTATCATCATAGTAATATGCACAAGCACCTGAAATCTTAGTCATTGAAATAGCCTCAATATAAGGTCTTATCTTTACTGATAACTCATTAGTTCGGAGTACCCCCCAAAACTGCTTCTCATTTCCAAGAACAAACACTCCCTTTTTATTTAAAAAATAGACATCATTTGCTGCTATAACTGCTGTTGCGGGAGATGAAGTACCAAAAGAACCGACAACCTTTGAAGCAGAGGGAATAACAAAAGTAACATCCCCTACTGTTGCAGAGGTTAGTTGTACCTGCCATATAGCACCAGTTCCTTCGGGTGTAGTGCAAAGAACTGTAGCCTTAGAATTACCTTGCCCATCTCTGTAATCAACAACTACCTGTGGTTCGGTTCTTCCACCTTTTTCTAAATCAATCCAAAACCCACCATAAAAATCAGAAAATACACCCATATTAGGGCCTGTTCCTGTTCCATATACCCTATATTTATTATTTGGGTCTTTAGTTCCCCATAATCTATTACCCGATAGTTCCATAGGCCCAAACTTAGGCCCACCCGTGGTGTTTGCATCGGGTACTTCAACATAAGGATTAGGAGTTGCAGTATTATCATCAACATAGGTAGTAGTTTCAGTTGAAGCAAGTAATACCTCATAACCCGATTCATCTGAAATGTAAACCTGATATCTTGTAGCACCAGGTGATGCAGTCCAACTTATAGTCATTGTTTCATTAGCATCTGCCCAATCAGCCCTTGCACTTTTAGTTGTGATTGTTGCTTCTGTACTTCCTGTGGTTTCACCTATTGAATTTAAAGCTGTAACTACTGCATAATAGCTAAAACCCGTGCCTGTAACACCTGCCCCACCTGTAAGCTGAACATTAGTTGGAGCATCTATTTCTGTATATGTAGTTAGGTTTGTACCATCATATCTTGCCAAAGGGTCTGTTCCATTTGAGATATATAGATAGCCTTTAATCTGTTTGAAATATGCCCTCGTACCTGCTGTAAATGTAGCACCTGTTATTTCTGTATCATCAGCTTTAGTATGTCTCCAAACCTTGCCACCACCTACAACAATAAGCTCCCTTGTCCCATCTGATTTAACATACTCACCAAAGCCATCAATAGATGAAGCACCGGTTATAGCACCGCCATATACAGCAGTACCCCATCTTGGTGAGGGTAGTCCATCATCAACTAACATTAGGTTTAATAGTTCGTGAGCCTCACTTGGTTTGATTCTTGTTGCTCTTTGAATGGTGTTTAATCCATCATTAAACCTATCAACCTGAATGTTTAGCTCTTGAACTTTTGAATAAGAGTAATTTCCGAGTCTCATAGTCCAAAACCTTCTCCCGTGTCGTTATCTAAATAATCAAGTATTGAAATATCATTTGTCTTTTTCATATTGTTAATAAGAGCATTTGCTATATCAAACTGCTCTCTTGACTTACCCGGGTCATCATTTTTGTATAACCAAGATAAAAGGTAATGTACTAAGAACAGATGATCGGGAGCGTCCGCTACATCGGTAGTAGCAGAAAACTGTGATGCTCTTTTATAGTAAGGATATTCTATTGTCCAGCCATTATAGGTTTCAGGTATCTTTGGGTTCCAGTTTATCTTATAAGCGTTCGGCTTTCCTGATATCCAAAAGAACTTATCCTTTGAACCTGCAGCCACTAAATCTGCCGCTTCCTGTGGTGTTTTTCTTACATATAATACTGTATCAGTACCATCTGTTAGTTTTATGTATGAACCTATCCTTACAAGTGCTGTAGGGCAATCTGACTGTGTATCATTTGTTGCAACTGTAGTCTCACCACCCGTGCTACCTTCTGCTAAAGTGGTATATAAAGATGCCCAATCAGTTCCATTATAAACCTCCCAAAACCCTATACCTGCATTTAAGATTGACCTTCTAACAAGATAATCCTCACTTGTAGAATCGGGTACATCTTGGTCTTGCTCGTAAAGCGATTGAGACATTGATTGTATTTGTGCTTCAGTTAAAATCATTTTGTTCCTTTCTTTAATTTAGCTGTTTTAAAATCTATAACCTTTAAGTTTGGTGTTTTAATCTCTGGCATCTTTGTTTTCTTGTAGTTACTTAGTATCTCAAAAGTATTAAACTTAGGTGATTTAGAAGATACCTTAACAGTTTTAAGTGTGTTTTGGGAAATTTTAGCTAAATCTACCTTTTTAGCTTTCTTACCACTGCTTGATTTTGTAGTCTTTAAAGATTCTTTAATTTCTATTATCTTTGTTAACTCTTTTTCTGCTTCTTCTTCTGTTAGTAAACCTAACTCATATAATTTAACTATGTCATTAGCTCTGTTAGATAGTTTAGTTTTGTAATCTGATATTTTTTCTTTATCAAGTTGTGGTTGCCCTGTGAGTTTAGGGGGTGTTATATCTCTTTCTAATATCACCGAACCCAGCTCCCCATCATCTTTTTTGTATATGTATTTACCATTTACAGTAATAGGTTCACCAGTTGATTTTACTTTTTCTCGTGCTTTTGTTTCATCGTATGCGTTTTTCTGCTCATCCCAATATTTTTGAGCCTTCTTTGGGTCAGATTTATTTAATTCTCTATAAGTTTTAGCCTCCTTAGAGGTTAGATGTGTAGCATTAGAAGATTTAGATGGATATATTGGCAACTCAGCCATACCTAATAAACCCTCTGTAGGAGTCTTTCTACCTTGTGCTGCTGCTAAAGGCTCTCCTATAAATGGGTGAGAGGATTGCTCTAACGCATAACCACCAAGTTTACCAAATCTTTGAAGAGCGTTATCTTCCTCCTCGTAGATAGGCCCACCATAAAAGGTTCTATTTGATAACAACTGTGAACCTAAAGATACGGGTTGAGATAGAAAACTTCCTGCCTTTTGCATCATTGTTCTTGTATCTCCCTTAACCAAGGCATCTCCCATCTCAACAAGTCTTCTTGGAACTGTGCCGACACTTGGGAGAATTGGTATAAACCATGACCTCTCTTTACCAACAGGAACTTCTATAGAAACTCCCTTTCCTTCTTTATTCTCGTGCATCCAATGACCTGTTAACTGCTTGTTTAATAGTTCAAAAAGTACAAATGTAACAGCAGTTCCTGCTAAAAACTTTCTGTTTTGTTTAAATGTTGCGTTACTTATGTTCTTAGGAGTTACAGATTGAAGATTCTTAACCCAAAAGTTAACCATTGATTCTCTGTATGTGGGAGCAAAGACAAGGGCAGATAAAGTGTTATCTACATTCTTTGACCTTGTAAAGTTGTCGATTAAGCCATACCAATTCTTTGTTGAATCACCTGCAATTTTTCTTGCTTGCTCGGGGGACAGTCCTTCTTTTATTCCTTTTTCATAAACATCTTTAAAAAACTCTGTTTGGAGAACGGGCATAAACTTTTGAAAAGTTGGTTTTGATATAAAGTTATCCCACTTCTCACCGATGATTTTAGTAAGGCTCTTTGATTCAGTTAGATTATCAAACATCTTGTCGTAATCTGTAGCTAATCTTGTGTTTATTCCTTCCTCTGAAGCCATTTTAATGTATTTAGCATTAATATCTGCATAGTTTTTTAAACCACTGTCTGTCATAAACAATGCCTTTAGAGGAGATTTTACCCTACCACTTGTAACTTCTTTGATAACCTGCCCCAAAGTAAATGCATTAAATTGTTTGTACCCACCTGAAAGGGTAATATCCTGCATATATTTGGAAATCTTGGCCGGTATCTCCATCAAACCACCACTTCCCTTATCAAACATTGTATTTACTGCATCAGCAATATTATTTGGCGCTCTTAAATCCTCTCCTAATCCCATAATATCAAGATATTTCCAATCATTTGGAGCCTCTTTTGAAGGTAAAATATAACCAGAGTCTTTTAATCCATTAACAAGTTCTACATTTGCTAAAGCTCTTTCCATCTGGTATTTATAATGTGCTACAAGCTGTGCGGGATGGGTATATTTAGGTGTAAGACCTAACCCGTTCTCTTTTATTGACTTCATTCCCACTTCATACGATGGCCACTTCTTCTCTTTTGCAAAGGATGGGTTTTTAGATATGCTCATTCTTCTTGCTATTTCCCCAGCATCTTCTTTCCATACCTGATTAACGTAGTTATCAAGATAACCTACATCAATTCCTTTATCTATTGCCTCTTGTCTTAAAGTATCAAAGGTCTTTCTTATCTCTGCCATCTCATTTTGATATTTATTAGGTTCAAAGTTTAGTCTTTTAGCTGTTTCTGGTGATGGGTTTTGCATAAACTGAATCATCTTCCAACCATCCTCTTCGGGAATATCTTTAAACTTTAAAGCATATTGATTTGCATCTGCCCTACCTACAAGGTTTTTAGTTCTTGTGTCTGTCAATAACCTTTGTATCTCTTTAGGGGTATTTTTTATCTTGTTAAAAGCACTATTCCACTTCTGCTTAAAAGAGGGTATTTCTTCCTCTGATAATATTCCCTTTAGTGTTGTCTCATCAATATTTTGCTGTCTCCCACCACCACTTTCTAATACATCGTCCATCATTTTAGTAGACTTCTTATAAGATGTTTTGTTGATAGTGTCTTTATCAAAACCTAAATCTCTTAGAACATTGGGATAGTCTTGTATAGCCTTTAGTTTCTTTACTGCTTCCTCTTTGTTTTTAGGCATCTCAATATATGATTTACCTGCGTCTTTAACCTTTAAATCCCCACCTTTAACCTCTTGTGCCTTTAATATATCTTCAAGTTCATTCTTACCTGCGTTATCTGTGCCACCTAAGAATTTACTATCAATGCTGTTTAGTGCCTTAGTATCACCAACCATTACAGCCATACCTAACAATGCTTTTTTAGAGTTAAAATCCGCTTTCCAATTTCCGTTCTCATCTTGGTATATTTCAAACCCAAATAAAGCTCCAGCGCCGCCTTTTCTATAAGGTCTTGTACCTTTTACCCATTTAGCAAGTGTTGTATATGTACCATCAGATTTTCTGAGTTTTTTACCTAAACTTTCAAGTATTTTACCCTGTACATTCTTTGCGGCATCACCAAAAGAATTAAAGGCTTTAGTCTTTAAATAACCGGCTACAGGGAATAAAGCATCAATAAAGATGCTTCCACCTGTTGTTTCACTTCCTGAAACTTGGTCATAGGCAACACCTTGCAAAACATTAGTTAATGATTGCATTGGTACAGAACCAAGAGTAGTTATTTTATCTGTTGCGCCTAATAGTCCTGATGATTTAGCAACTGTTGGAGCCATATCATAAGCTGTTTTCCAAGCCCCCTCTTCAAAAGAACCTTTTTTAGCTCCACTTGAAGCAAAGTTAACAAGACCACTAATACCGGAACCAAACCCAAGCATACCCAACATCTTTGCTGGATTACTTAAACCATAAGCAGCCAATGGGGCTTCAAATGCTTGTAATCCTTTTTTAGTGGTATTAAAAGCAGAGCTTTCAGTTAAACCTAACTCTGGTAGTTTTATCTGTGTAAATGGAACATTCCACTTACCCTGACCTTTGTAGTAACCTACAGTATCAAATGGCTTTCTAATAGTTGGGGTATTGCGAGTCATATCCTCAGTTGCAAAATAAGATGCAAAATCTTCCCCAAATATTGCTGGGGCGGAAGAAAACTGTATATCATCCGTTTTTCCTGTAACAATACCCTTACCAACCTGTCCTAAATCATATCCGACCTTGGGTATCATTGTTACTACACTCTCACCTACATTCTTAACAATATTTCCACCCAATTTTAATGCTTTTTTTCCTGTTGAATCTTGTGGGTTATATCTAAAGTCTTGCCCAAATTTGATTTTAGACTTGGGATCACTTAAGAGTTGTTGCCAACCAACCATGTTGTCCATAGCCTTACTTCTTGCAAACTTATTTACAAGGGAATCGTTAGTATCAACACCACTAAAGGTTTTTTTAACATCATCTTTTAAGCCAGTAATTAAGGAGCGTAAACTCATTTAAGTTACCCCCTTTAATAACCTAAATTAGGGTTGTAACTACCAGTTGGATAAAGTAAATCTGATAAGGTTTTATCTTTTTCCTCTGTTAAAGTTCCAGGAATAGGAAGTGTGGTTGTACCACCACTTGATATTGAACCTGAATCTATTGGTGCTTGTGTTATATCTGCGGGAGTAATAGTATTTTTTTGTAGTAAGCTGTTAATAAATGCTGTAGATTCTTTTAGTGAGTTTTGGGCATTTTGTCTAATTTCAGCCGCACTCTGTACTGCAAAGTCATTTATTTGTTGTACTCTTTCCATAGCTCTATTAAACCCATCTCTTATCATACTTGCTTCTTCTTGACTCATAGCTGTTTGTCCTGATGCTCTTTTCTCGGCAATCATATCTTGTAAGGCTCTGACATAATTATTGATATTAGTTATTTCCCCTGCTTTCCAAGTTTCCAATGCACCTAACTTATCTTGTGCGTCTTTTACAATATTTTGTTTTGCTGTTTCTACCTCTGCAAGTTGAGTTCTAACTTGGTTCATAACATCTGCTGTGTTTCTGTTAGCAATTTTAGAATATGCATAATTTGCCATATTGGCTGCTGAACTATCTCCTGCTCCTGCTTGACCAAGTCTTTGACCAAATGCATTTACCGCACTTGACAAGTTTAAGGCTAAATCCCTTAACGATGTGGCTTGGTTTTGTTTTATCTGTCCTTGTGAAGCCGCTGCTTGATTTAAACCTGCTTCTTGACCTCTGTTTATTACACCTACCTGACTATCATAACCAGAATTTAACTCGTTTATATAATCTTGTTTTATGGTTGGTATTAGTGATTCCTGTCTATCTAATTCTTTAAAGAAAGGATTCCAAGCATCTCTTGCACTCTTTACTGCTCTTCTTCTTTCTCTTTCTTCTTCCGCTCGTCTTTCTCTTTCAAGTCTTTCGGCTAACGCTACA
>ERZ795049.5276-NODE-5276-length-12063-cov-4.652981_pt1 | contig 12063 bp, 8 predicted proteins | sample MGYA00375133_ERZ795049 | MGnify/ENA primary metagenome ERZ795049 (study PRJEB30178, sample SAMN05720147) | activated sludge metagenome | isolation source: anaerobic digester from wastewater treatment plant | place: Japan | collected 2015-04-20 ...
GGCAAAAGAGCTATGTTATGGGTATCATCATTGGTCTATCTTTATGTATAACTGTTATGCTCTCTGCCACGGTAGGGACACTATTGCCTTTAGTTTTTATGTGGCTGAATATTGACCCTGCCATTGCAGCCTGCCCTTTTATAACCACGGTAGTTGATGTAGGCAGTCTGTTAGTATATTTCAGCCTGGGAATTTTAGTTTTTACCTATTTTGGTAATTTATAGCAATATTAATAGGAAAATAATTATATATAAAAAGTATAATAAATATAAATATTTTTATTGATTTAAATCAGTTGTAAAAAATCATTTTTTATTTCAGGTAAACAAATGGCCGAAAAAGTATTAATCGAACAGATCAAACAGCTTTTAGCTGAAAATAGAGTAGATGAGCTGAAAGAGATAGTCGGGGACCTTCATCCCAATGATTTCAGCGAAATAGCTGATGAGCTTACCCCTGAGCAGATAACCGAAATATTTAAACTGATCAAAGACCGGGAAACCATAGCCGAATACATCTCTGAGCTGAGTACCGATTTACAGTCTATCCTGCTCAATGCCATGGGTAAAAAGCAGGCCTCTGAGATACTGAAGGGAATGGATACAGATGATGCAGCCGATCTCTTGAGTGAAATTACCCCTGAAGAGTCACGGGAACTACTGGACTTATTGCCCAAAAAAGAAGCAGCAGAAATTGAAACACTGATGAGGTATGAGGAAAATACTGCCGGTAGTATCATGAACAATGAGTTTGTGGCACTTCCGGAGCAGTTGACTGCAGGGGATGCCATTCAACTTATCCGGGATAAAAGCCCGGAGGCTGAAATGATCTATTATGTTTATGTAATGGATACCAGGGACAGATTAATCGGGGTCTTATCATTGAGAGATCTGATTGTAGCAGACCCGCATAAGAGGGTATCGGAAATTATGGAAGAGGATGTCATCAGCGTGCTGGATACTGAGGACCGTGAAGTAGCAGCCCGTGTTATCTCCGATTATGATTTTTTAGCTATTCCGGTTATCAATGAGAAGGGCAAGATGGTTGGAATTATTACTGTTGATGATATCATTGATGTCCTGGAAGAAGAGGTCACCGAAGATATTCACAGGATGGTCGGTTCAGTAGAGGTTTATGAAGATAAACTGATCAAAGCAGGTCCTTTCAAGATAGCCAAAGCAAGATTGCCCTGGCTCCTGGTCTGTATGGCGGGGCAGATTATTTCCGGTTCGGTGATAGAATTTCATTCCGGTATTTTAGGGTTATTGGTAGCATTGACTTTCTATATCCCCATACTTATGGATATGGGAGGTAATGTAGGCTCTCAGTCCTCTGCTATAACCATAAGAGGGTTGGCCACCGGACAGTTGCATTTAGGGGAACTCTGGAAGATTATCTGGTCTGAAACCAAAGTGGGTTTCCTTATTGGCGCTATGACCGGCCTACTAATCTTTGTGGTAGCCTATTTCTGGCAAAAGAGCTATGTTATGGGTATCATCATTGGTCTATCTTTATGTATAACTGTAATACTCTCTGCTCTGGTAGGAACGTTGCTACCCCTGATATTTAATTATTTAGGGGTAGACCCCGCAGTTGCAAGCCTACCTTTAATAACCACTATTGTAGACGTGGTTAGCCTGGTGGTATATTTCAGATTGGGTACCTATCTTTTTACATACCTTTGATTATTATTTAAAAATATTTGTTATTAATAAGATAAAAACTTATTTTAAAAATTAAAAAAGGAGGCAAATAATGAGTAGTATAATCGATATATATGCCCGGGAGATTCTTGATTCCAGAGGGAATCCCACCATTGAAGTTGAAACATATCTGGAAAGTGGGATAATGGGAATAGCCCAAGTTCCCTCCGGTGCCAGCACCGGTACCTATGAAGCAGTTGAATTAAGAGATGAAGACCCCCAAAGATTTAATGGAAAAGGAGTATTATTGGCGGTAAATAATGTCAATGAGGAGATTGCGCCTGAACTAATGGGTTTAGATGCCCTGGAACAGGGCTACATTGACCAGCTTATGATTGAACTTGATGGGACACCCAATAAAAGCAGATTAGGAGCAAATGCTATCCTGGGAGTTTCACTATCTGTTGCCAAAGCAGCTGCAGAATTTTCAGGCCTGTCACTTTATCGCTACATAGGTGGTGTTAACGCCAAAGAATTGCCTGTTCCAATGATGAATATCTTAAATGGGGGGAAACATGCCGATAGTGGTGTGGATCTTCAGGAGTTTATGGTAGTACCGGTTGGTGGAGTAAATTTTGCAGAAAACTACCGTATGACAGTAGAAACATTCCATTCCTTAAAAAAGGTATTAAAGCAGAAGGGGTATAATATCTCGGTGGGTGATGAAGGGGGCTTTGCTCCACAGTTGAAATCAAGCAAAGAGGCTTTGGAGTTGATAGTAGAAGCCATCCATCAGGCTGGTTTACAGCCGAAAAAAGATATCTATATAGCACTGGATTCTGCTGCCTCTGAATTCTACAAAGATGGGAAATACGTTTTAGCAAGAGAAGGTGTTGAAAGAACTGCAGAGGAGATGATTGATTATTATGCAAAGCTGGTAGAAGAGTTTCCCATTATCTCAATTGAAGATGGATTGGCTGAAGATGATTGGGAAAATTGGAAAAAATTAACCGATAGATTGGGAAATAAAATACAAATTGTAGGAGATGACCTTTATGTAACCAATAAAACACGATTGGCCAGAGGTATTGAGTTAGGTGCTTCGAACTCCATTTTAATTAAGTTAAATCAAATTGGCACTTTGACTGAAACTTTGGATACCATAGAAATGGCTAAACGGGCTGGTTTTACCACTATCATTTCTCATCGTTCCGGTGAAACAGAAGATACTGCAATAGCCGATCTGGCTGTAGCAACCAACGCGGGACTAATTAAAGCTGGTTCTCTCTGTCGAACTGATCGAATTGCCAAATATAATCAATTATTAAGGATTGAGGAAGAGCTGGGAGAACAGGCAATTTACAGGGGAAAGGAAGTTTTTATAAAATAATGTCTTCTGTCAGATCTCTTTTGGAATCAAAAATAGTCTGGGCTATTATCCTATTGCTGATTTTTTACATTATTTTTGTTTTTTCAGAAAAATATGCCCGTATTCTGGAGGTGAAGTCATACATTTCTGAATTGGAACAGGAGATCAGGGGATTAGAAAAAGATAATCTGCTGCTTTCAGAAAAGAAGAGTTTATTGAATACCGATTCTTATGTGGAGAAGATTGCCCGGGAAGAGCTAGATCTGATCAAACCAAATGAGGTTCTATATAAAGCTATTAAAAATTTAGAAAAGCAGTGAAAGGTAGGCAGTCCACTTTCTACTTACTTGTTTTTTCCAAAGTGTTGACCATTAAAAATATAAATTAATTTGATAAAGTTATATTGACGTATATTTTCTTTTATTTTATAATGATTTCAGTTTGCCGGAGTGGCGGAATAGGTAGACGCACAGGACTTAAAATCCTGGAAGCTGTAAAGCTTGTGCCGGTTCGATTCCGGCCTCCGGCACCTGTCAAGAAATATGCTGTAAATTTGAGTTGCTGTTGATTGACATTGGGTGTTTATGTGCTAAAATGAAATAGCAACTAAAGACTAATCACATCGCGGGGTGGAGCAGTTAGGTAGCTCGTCAGGCTCATAACCTGAAGGTCGACGGTTCGAATCCGTCCCCCGCAACCATTTTTTATAGAATGTAACCACCATAGCAATTTGGAGTATCAAAGTATCTGAATGTGATATCCCAAAGTGCTTTTTTTCTTACTATCTATCTTTATTCTTCGTAATCTATAGAATTGGCGGTGTAGCTCAGCTGGCTAGAGCATGCGGCTCATACCCGCAGTGTCCTGAGTTCGAATCTCAGCACCGCCACCTTTTCCCAGGTAAAATTCAGATACTTTTTAAAATAGAATCCCCTAAAAAAATAATAAATAGAAGATTTTGACTATTGGACCAGTTGATAGAAAAAGTAATTAAGACAATTGAAAAGTATAGAATGCTACAAGAGGGTGATAAGGTTATCATTGGCGTCTCAGGGGGACCTGATTCTGTTTGTTTGGCTGATATACTTTGCAAAATAAAAGGCCAGCTTAACCTTTCCCTGATCGTTGCTCATGTCCATCATGGTATTCGGAGAGAAGAGGCAGACCGGGATGCAAATTTTGTTCGTCAGCAAGCTTGCCATTGGAATCTTCCCTTTGAACAACTATCAATTTCTGTTCCAGAAATAGCTAAAGCCAGGCGTCTGTCTATTGAACAAGCAGGTAGAGTGGAACGGTACCAATATTTTAAGAAGTTACTTGGAATACATCAAGCCCAAAAAATTGCTCTGGGGCATAATGCCGATGACCAGGTGGAAACAATACTTATGAGACTGATCAGGGGTTGTGGATTGAGAGGTTTAGGCGGGATTCCAGCCAGAAGAGGTACTTTTATAAGACCGTTGATAGAATGTACCCGCCAGGAAATTGAGGGATACTGTGAACGAAACAACATCAGTTATTACCTTGATTCTTCCAATAAAGAACCGGATTATTTACGTAACAAAATCAGGTTGCAGTTGATCCCTCTACTGAGTAAAGATTACAATCCAGCCATCGCTAAAAATGTTCTGCAGCTCCAGGCTATTGTCAGGGATGAGCTTGATTTCAGTGAAGGTATTTCAGAACAGTATTATTTGAGTGTTGTTAAGCAAGAGCCTGGTTCTACCGTTATACTGGATAATAATAGACTGAAAGAGTGGCCTGACGGAGTTCAACGTTCAGTAATTCGAAGGGCTTTAAAACATTTTAACTATTATCTGGAGGATATTCAATTTAATCATGTCGAAGCAGTAAGGATGATGTGTCTTAAAGAAGAGGGTGAAAAAATTTTAGATTTTCCTGGTGGTATTAAAGTGATAAAAAGTTACCAGGATATTATCTTTGGATTAGCCAGTGATCTTAAAATTACTAATAAGGAGAAAGAGTTTAAAATAATAGAATATGAGCTTGCTATCAATGGGGAAACTGAAATCAGTGCTTTAGGATTAAAATTTATTACTAAAATAAAAGATTTTCACTGCTCGGATTTAGATTATAAAAAATTGATTAAGGAAGCTGATAAAAATAAGGCATATCTGGATTATGATAAACTGAACCTGCCCTTAAAAACAAGAAATCGCAGACCAGGCGATAAATTTCAGCCCCTAAATAGCAATTTTTTTAAAAAAGTAAAGTCTTACTTTATTGATCAAAAAATCGACCGATATAAGAGAGAAAGGGTAATGCTGATAGTCGATAACTCTGAACGAATTGCCTGGATTGCCGGTTATCAGATAGATAATCGTTTTAAAATTACTGGAAATACTACCAGAATATTATATATACAACAAAGTACAATATAATTATCAATTAAACCGGATTATATGATAAAATAACAAAAAATTAAAAGTAATATTTTTAATAAAAATAAGGAAAATAAAAAAATGATAGAGCAGGAAAAGATAGAAGAGATTTTAATACCGGAAAATCAAATAAAAAAAAAGGTAGAAGAGCTGGGAAACCAGATCTCCTGTGATTATGCAGGTAAAGAAATATTTTGTATCGGGGTGTTAAGAGGTGCAACTATCTTTCTCGCTGACCTGGCTCGTTATATTTCTGTACCTATGACCATGGACTTTATGGCTATTTCAAGCTATGGAATCTCCTCTGAATCATCTGGCGTAGTGAGGATTTTGAAGGATTTAGATGAAAATATTGAAAATAGAGATGTTTTAATTGTGGAAGATATTGTAGATACCGGTCTTACTTTAGACTATTTATTGAGGATGTTGCAATCTCGAAAACCAGCCAGCTTAAAAACCTGCACTCTTCTTAACAAGGTAGAGAGAAGAAAGATAGAGGTACCCATTGATTATTGCGGTTTTAACATACCTGATAGATTTGTGGTTGGTTATGGACTGGATTTTAATGGATTGTACCGCAATATTCCTTATATTTTTGTTCTTAAAACGGTCTGATATTTTCAGTAAACCTGGTAAATTCATTAGTTAATGCCTAATAAAATTCCAGATTAAAAAATTATTATCAGTTTTGGTAGTTTGAATACAGGTGAGTTCTTATTTTTATCTGCCTGCCTGTTTGTTTTTATCCTTAAAATATGTTAAAATTACCTTGCATTTAAACAGGAAAATGTTTTAAATATACTTAATGTTATATTATGAGGAGAGATGATTAATTGGCAAAATTAAACCCCAAAAAAATTAATGATAGAAACTTTAAAAATGCCGGTTTATATCTTTTGATATTGATAGTGGCAATCTCCGTTCTCAGTTCACTATTTGAACCAGGTTCTTCCCTTAAAGAATATTCTTATTCTCAATTCTTAGCTGAAGTTGAGAAGAATAATGTAAAAAGCATTACTATCTCTGGAAATACCATTAACGGGCTTTTAAATGATGATCAGAAGTTCTCCACTTATTTACCCGATGACCCGGAATTGATGAGCATTTTACGCAGCAAAAATATCATTATTGAAGCTAAACCACCGGTAGAGTTATCCTGGTGGATGAGGGTACTTTCTTCACTCCTGCCAATGGTTTTAATAATTGGCATCTGGATATTCATGATGAGACAGATGCAGGGTGGTGGCAATAAAGTAATGTCTTTTGGCAAAAGTCAGGCAAAGATGCTGGGCAGAGAAAGTCCCCAGGTGACCTTTGCTGACGTGGCAGGGGTAGATGAAGCTAAAGAGGAATTACAGGAAGTAATCGATTTTTTAAGAAGCCCAGCTAAATTTAACCAGTTAGGGGCAAAAATTCCCAAGGGGGTACTCCTCTATGGACCTCCGGGATGCGGAAAAACCTTGTTAGCCCGTGCAGTTGCCGGAGAAGCAGGGGTAGCTTTTTTTAACATTAGCGGCTCTGATTTTGTAGAAATGTTCGTAGGTGTTGGTGCCTCCAGGGTCAGGGATCTTTTTAAGCAGGCAAAGGCAAATAAACCCTGCATCATTTTCATGGATGAAATTGATGCAGTAGGCCGCCACCGGGGTGCTGGCTTGGGTGGTGGTCATGATGAAAGAGAGCAGACCTTAAACCAATTGCTGGTGGAGATGGATGGATTTGATCAGAATGCCGGGGTTATCCTTATTGCGGCTACCAACAGGCCTGATATTCTTGACCCTGCACTCCTGAGACCTGGACGTTTTGACCGCAGGATAGTGGTAGACCGCCCTGATTTGATTGGGCGTGAACAGATATTAAAGGTACATGCTAAAGGAAAACCGCTCGATAAAGATGTGGATTTGAATGTTTTAGCCCGCAGGACACCGGGTTTTGTGGGTTCTGATATCGCCAATCTGGTCAATGAAGCAGCATTATTAGCTTCGCGCAAAGGTAAAAAATTGATAACTATGGAAGAATTTGAAGCATCCATCGATAGAGTAATTGCCGGCCCTGAGAAAAAGAGCAGGATTATGAATGAAAAAGAAAAAGAGATAGTAGCATACCATGAATCGGGACATGCCCTGGTAGCAAAGTTATTACCAAACTGTGATCCGGTTCACAAGGTCTCCATTATTCCACGGGGAAGTGCTGCCCTGGGCTATACTCTGCAATTGCCGAGCGAAGACCGTTATCTGGTCAGTAAAGCTGAGTTGATGGAGAGACTGAGTGTCTTACTAGCCGGCAGGGTGGCTGAAGAGCTTATCTTTAAAGATATAACCACTGGAGCTCAGAATGATTTAGAAAGAGCAACCAAGATTGCCCGACAGATGGTAACCGAATTCGGAATGAGCGAATCCTTAGGCCCTATTACTTTGGGACGCAAAGAACATCAGGTATTTTTAGGGCGGGATATTGCCGAAGACAGGAACTACAGTGATGAGGTTGCTTTTCAGATTGATAAAGAAGTAGAAAAGATTATTTCCAGTGCTTATAACAGAGCAAAGGAATTACTGGAAAAGAATAAGAGGAAGTTAAAGAAGATAGCGGCCAGTCTGTTAGAAAAAGAGACCTTGGAGAGAGAAGAGTTAGATGAGCTCTTAAAAGGGGTTAAATTAGCCTCCGGATTGCAGGTTTGCATTTTATCGATTTATGGTGTAATATAAAAAAAACGCTTATTTATCGAATATATCAATAATTTTTACTATTCAGATTTACTATAATTCCTTGCTTTAAATACGGGGAGTAATACTTTCTTTAATATAACATAAATGCTGTAGTAATAACCCGATTATTGATTAAAACTATATCCATCAAAAGTGAATAGAGATACCGGAAATGGACAAATAGTTAAAAATCTAAGATCGCCAAATCGTTAATGAAGTATAAAAGCAATAATCATGGTGATAAAAAGAGAAAGGGGGTGACTGCAGGAAAGATTAACAAATTATGGTTTTAATTTTTAGGTAAGTATAAAAAAGTAAGGAGGAGATAGATTTGAATAGGAAAATATCGTTAATCTTATTAGTTATGTTACTGGTAACAGGTTTGGGCACCATAACCTTTGCCCAACCACCAAACCCGGAAAGATTGGTCTATGCTACAATAGGTGGACCAGAGACCTTAGATCCACATTGGGCTTATGATACTGCCAGCGGTGAAATCATCTTTGAAATTTATGACAACCTGATTGCCTACGATGGTGGTAGCATTGAGAATTTTGTTCCAATGCTATCCACAGAAGTACCAACTGCCCAAAATGGATTAATTTCAGAAGATGGCCTCAATTATACTTTCCCCATCAGACAGAATGTTAAGTTCCACAACGGTGCTGTAATGACCCCTGAAGATGTAGAGTATAGCTTTAAGAGAGGTATGATATTTGACCGGGCCGGTGGTCCAATGTGGATGATATTAGAACCACTTTTGGGAGTAGAAAGCATTGAAGAGATAGCCGTTGAGTTAACCGGTGTAGAAAACTACAGTGATATTTTTGTAGATGATGAGGTAAAAGACGAATACAAGGATGCCATGGTGAGGGTATTTACCGATTATGTGGATAAAGTAGTAGAGATTGATGGAAATAACATTGTCTTCCATCTGGCACAAGGCTATGCTCCTTTTATCAATATTTTAGCTCATGGTGGTTCCTGGTCAGCCATTATCAATAAAGCATGGTCTATTGAACAGGGTGACTGGGATGGACAGCCAGATACTTGGTGGAAATATCATGACCCCCAAAATGAAGAAGATCCGCTTTACAGAGTTACTAACGGAACAGGACCTTTTAAATTGGTAAGATGGGTACCCGAAGAAACAACTATGTTAGAAAGATTTGATGATCATTGGAGAGGACCGGCTCATCTGAAAGAGGTTGTCTATCAATATATCAATGAGTGGACTACCCGGAAACTGATGCTGCAGAGGGGAGATGCCGATATGGTTTATGTTCCGGTAATGAACATGAGTGAAGTGGTAGAGATGGAAGGTGTGGAGTTAATTAAAGGCCTGGCTACACTTACTAATGTGGTAACCAATATGCCCTGGCAGTTGAATGCAGAAGGCAATGCCAACTTAGGAAGTGGTAAACTGGACGGGGAGGGTATTCCGGCAGATTTCTTCTCTGATATTCATGTACGTAGAGGATTTTCCTACCTGTTCCCCTATGACACTTTTATCGAAAAAACAGCCTTAGAACAGGCTATTCGTAACCCCGGACCATTTCCTGCCCCACTGTATGGCTATACCGAAGATCCTGAGGTCTATTATCAGTTTGATTTAGCTAAGGCTACAGAGGAATTCAAATTAGCCTGGAATGGAGAACTCTGGGAAAAGGGATGCAAATTTAATATCTTCTATAATGAAGGAAATGATGTTCGTAAGTCTGCCTGTGATATGTTATCAACTTATGCCAAAATGGTAAATCCAAAATTTGATCTTACCGCTGTTGGCGTGCAGTGGTCGTCCTATCTGAAACAGTTCCTGGCTGAACAACTTCCTATGTATACTATTGGCTGGTTAGCTGACTATCCGCATTCCCATAACTGGGCACCCACTTATTTGGGAAGCACCGGAACCTATAGTGCCTATTATGGAAAGGTGTATGTGGATTGGGCTAAAGAAAATACCGATCCTCTCATTGAAAAAGCTCTTAACTCTGTTGACCCACAGGAACAGAAAAAAATCTATGAAGAGCTGACTCAGCTTGCCCATGACCAGGCGGTTGCATTGTACCTCTATCAACCCATAGGAATTCATGTTCAGAGAGACTGGATTAAGGGATGGTACCATAGTCCGGTGATTTCAGGATTACCCGAAGGAGCCGACTTCTACTATATTTACAAAGAGTAGATAGTGAGAAGGATGTTACTATTATTTTCTTATGTTTAGATTGATATTTGTAAAACTGTAATATTAGAATGGAGTGGAAGATAATAACTACTTCCACTCCATTCTAATATCAAAATTATCATGAATTTCCAATAAAAACTGATAAGAGAAATATTTAAGGAATAACATTTATCTTTATATGGGTCCTGATTTTAAAGGTTTTCCAGAAGGATGATTTTTTCTGGACCCATTTGCCTATAAAAAACTATTTTGTTATTTTCAGGTATTATTAAAAATTTATAAAGTTTTTTAAAACAAGGAAAAGAAAATGCTGTCCTATATCATAAGAAGACTTCTAATATTGCCTTTTATTTTATTGGGAGTAACCTTTCTCATATTCTGCCTCTTTTCATTATTAAGTCCCATGGAAAGATTGGCAACTTATATCAATAATCCCAGTGTCTTAAAAAATCCTCAGGCTGCGCAGAGATTAATTCAAAAATACCATCTCGATGACCCATTTCCTGCTGGTTATATTTATTGGGTTCAATCACTGTTAAGACTTGATTTTGGCTGGTCTCCAACTGCCAATCAGCCAGTGTGGGAAGCTATTACGCAGCGCCTGCCTGCAACTATGGAACTTGTTTTATATTCCATTATACCGGTAATTCTGGTGGGGATATGGTTAGGTGTTATTTCTGCAGTTCATCATAATGATTTATTAGATCAGGCCATCAGGATAACAGCTATAATTGGCTGGTCCCTGCCCACTTTCATCTTTGGCCTGCTGGTCTTGTTTGTTTTTTATGGCATATTAGGCTGGCTACCGCCAGGAAGATTGAGCACCTGGGCTCAGTTTGCCGTCTATGCCGGTGGTAATTTTAAACATTATACTCACTTTATTACCCTTGATGCCCTCCTCAATAAACGTCTTGATATTTTCTGGGATGCTCTCACACATTTAATTGCCCCAATTATTACCCTTTCTTATATCAGCTGGGCATATCTACTGAGAATTACCCGCTCCAGCATGCTGGAAACACTGAGAAAGGATTATATACGCACAGCCCGGGCTAAGGGAGTGGAAGAGAAAAAAGTTATCCATTTGCATGCACAAAAAAATGCCCTCATACCGGTGGTCACCGTAGCAGGAATGATGGTTGTACAAATGTTGGGAGGGGTGGTTATCACTGAGACAGTATTTACCTATCCTGGCTTAGGGTACTGGGCAGCTACCTCTGCTCAACAATTAGACTACGGCTCAGTAGTTGGTTTTGCCTTATTGTTTGCCTTTATGATGGTAATAGGGAATTTAATTGTTGATGTTTCCTATGCCTTGATTGATCCCAGGGTACATTTGGAGTAAAGCGAAAATGAACAGAATAATTAAAAAATTGTTGAACAACACCGCCTCTTTAATAGGACTATTTCTTCTTCTGGTATTTGTGCTTATTGCCATTTTCGCACCCTATATAGCTCCACCCATGTTTTCAGATCCTTATCAGATACAGCGTATGACCTGGGATATAGAGCCACAGCCACCTGGATTTCCAATGTCTGAGGATATGAGGTTTATTTTTGAATCCCTTGGCAAGCCCATAACCCGGGATAGGGCAATTTTTGGCACTGCACAGGGAGGTTATGATATATTTTATGGCTTAATCTGGGGAACCAGAACAGCCTTTCGGGTGGGAATTATTACGGTGGCTTTTTCTATGCTGATAGGAATTATTGGTGGCTCTATAGCAGCTTATTTTGGCGGCTGGTTAGATGATTTACTCAT
>ERZ795049.5277-NODE-5277-length-12062-cov-16.089948_pt1 | contig 12062 bp, 8 predicted proteins | sample MGYA00375133_ERZ795049 | MGnify/ENA primary metagenome ERZ795049 (study PRJEB30178, sample SAMN05720147) | activated sludge metagenome | isolation source: anaerobic digester from wastewater treatment plant | place: Japan | collected 2015-04-20 ...
CGATTTTTAAACGCTTTTCTCACTTATTTTTCGGCTCACCGGACAAAGTAAACCCGAAGTGTTTGGCTTATATGTCCTGTTTTACAGATATATAAAACAAATGTTTCAATTTTTTCATGTGCTAAAATTCTACTTAACCAACGCTGCTATTATAAAAATATTTGTATTTTTGTAGTTAAACATTTATTTCATCGAAACAATAATACACTAAAAAATTCAGTTCACAATTAAACGGCTTCTCTGAATTTATTCTATGTATGGTATGAATGATTTTTGCAAAACTCCTTCACTTCTAAACAAAGCTTTTGGCAATAATGTAGAACTTTTGCCCGGTGTCAATGAGCTTTTTGAATTAGAATTGGCATTTATGGAATACAATTGTTTGCCAAGTAATCAGTTACTGGAAAGGACTGCTTTCATAAAATCCCTCAACAATCATTTTTCAAAACATTATTTGTTATACTCAAATTATTCCGAAAAAATAAATACTGAAAGAACTTCAGCAACCCAAGCTTATTTTGAAGAAGGTAAATTCTCAACCGGATATGCTACTCACGGACTATTTCCTTATCGGGGAAAATTTCATCCTCAGTTGATTAAAGGATTGATGAACATTCTCAATATTCAGAAAGGCGAAACTGTTTTAGATCCAATGGCAGGCAGCGGCACTACTAATATCGAATCAGCCTTGATGGGAATAAATTCAATAGCAATCGACGTTAGCCCATTTTGTCAATTTATGATAAAAACAAAATATGAGGCATTAACCATCGAATTAAAGTCATTGGAAAACACAAAATTTGACAGTAGAAAAATATTTGAGCTTTTTACGAATGGGAACGTTTTGGAAAGGATAAACAAGATAGAAGATAATAATAAAAGAAAAATATACGACCTTGCTTTTTTGGCTTTTTTAGATGCGTTGGGTTACTCTAAAAGAGTAATAAAATCAAATCATCAGCAATTGTTCGATAAAGTATTGCCACGATATATTGAAACGGTGAAATCATTTTTATCAAACCCGTATTTTGAACAAGATAAGATTGGCAGTTTGAAAATTGTATCCGATTCAGATGCTTTAAATATGAAAATTGAAAAGGATTCAATCGATTATGTAATCACTTCCCCTCCCTATTCTTTCGCAATTGATTATGCCGAAAATGACAGAGACCAATTGGAATTTTTAGGTTATGACGCCGATGAACTAAAAAATAAATTGATTGGGTTGAAAGGAAAAACCAAAAGCCAAAAACTTCAAAACTATTTTTCTGATATGGATACTTTTTGTGCACAAGTTTCTCGCCTATTAAAACAAGGGAAATATTTTGTTATGATAATCGGGTCAAACACAAATCAAACCGGCGGAGTAAGACTGGAAGAAACGGTTATAAATTCTGCTTTGAAATATGATATGCCTTTGATAAAAAGTATATTAAAACCCATAAAAGGAATGAGAAACACCATGAAAGATGAATATGTACTAATTTTTGAAAAACAATAAACATGAGTAAAAGTGTTGAAGATAAAATTCAAACCGTGATACGGAAAAATACTTTTTATTTTTTTGATCCCAAATTCGAAGAAATTTATGAGGGCCGAATCAATTCATTGAAGGAAACACTTTTAATCGTTAAAAACAAAGTTGAAATTGAAGGATTGAAGAAAGAAATTTTCGAGTGGCTTTTATTTGAAAAGGAAAATGGATTGAGAGCTTTATTGGCTTTAACCGGATTTTCGAACGAATACTTAAAACGAATTACGACCATTATTCGAATTGTAGATGATCCGGAATTAAACAAACTCGTTTACAAAGATAAATGGTATAATGAAAAAAATCCTGACAATATTCAAGAATGGTCTGACAGTACCATTCAGAAGCTCATAAGGGGAAATGAATATTTTAGAAAAGGAATTGTAAACATATTCTTTGAAGGCGGTTCTATTCCCTTTTTGACAGAAACGATTCCTCTTTTCGAATTGAAAAAATTGAGTATTTCTAAACTGAAATTTGAAATTCCCGAATTAATTGACACTTTAATCCGTTATAAGGAAAAAGGAAGTTATTCAGGTATGAAAGGCAATAATCCCGAAACATTAATTGCAAATATCCTCGACAAATTGGGAATTACTTACGAAACCGGCGATTTGACAGAGTTAATCGATAATGCGCCGAACAACAAAAGAACGATGGATTTTATTATCCCGAACAAAAAGAATCCGGCAATCATTATCGAAAGTTCATTCTTAGCCACCACTTCGTCCGGTCAAGGTGATAAATCCAAAACAGAAATTTCTATTGACACATTAATTAAGTCTCATTATCCAAAAGCAATTTTTGTCGGTTTTGTGGATGGTATTGGATGGTACGTCAGAAAAGGTGATTTACGAAGAATGGTCACGGCTTATGAGGATGTTTTTACTTTTCACAAGGATGAATTGGAAAGATTTGAAAAACTATTAATTGAAAGAATTAGCAATGTTAGATAAATACTTAAATAAAATTACTCAAGGTGATTGTCTCGAATTATTTAAAGATATACCGGATAATTCTGTAGATGTTACTTTTGCCGATCCGCCATTCAATTTGAAAAAAAACTATTCGAGTTATAAAGATAGTCGCGAATTTCAAGAGTATTTGGATTGGTGCGAGAAATGGATTTCAGAAATGGTCAGAGTAACAAAGCCGACAGGTTCAATTTTAGTTCATAATATTCCCAAATGGCTGACATATTATGCCACATTTCTAAACAAACATGCCCATTTCAAGCATTGGATCGCATGGGATGCCCCTACTGCGCCAATGGGAAAATCGCTTCAACCGGCTCATTATGGGATACTTTTTTATACGAAAGAACAAAAAGGTTCTAAAATCTATGAATTAAGATATCCTCATAAACGAGACAGAAAACAAGGTTATTTGTGGAAAGACTATGGAGGCAAAAAAGATTTATTGCATCCATTCGGACCATTAGTTTCTGACGTCTGGACAGACATTCATCGAATTAAACATAATTCGAAAAGAGACCCGCATCCCTGTCAATTACCCATTCATCTGATGGATAGATTAATTCTTTTGACAACCGATGAAGGAGATATTGTTTTGGATCCGTTTTCAGGAACCGGCACAACTGCTATCTCGGCAAAACGACTGGGACGGCAATTTATCGGTTTTGAATTGGATAGTAAATATGTAGAAATATCGGAAGAAAAGCTTGAGCATACTTTATCTAATTTTAAAATTGGTGAAAGTTGGGTTAGTTTTTATTTAAACGAAATCATTACAATAAAAGATAAAGATTGGGAAAATCTTTCAAAATATTTTTTGATACCCAACCCAATAAAAAACATCGATTTTCACAGAATCGAATTACTCAATAAGGACTTGATACCTAAAGAAATAGAAAATTTTCAAAATGGAAAAACAAATCAACAAGATAAATTTTATAAAATTGAAAGCAAAAAAACTACTGAAATAGAAAATTTAGACTCTGCTATAATTCTGACAAAAAATAAAATCAACCAAGCCTTATAATTTTGATAATATTTTAACTTATTTTTTTAACCAAAATTTTCATATTTTTTGGAACTTGTTAAATTACATTTTTTGTTATTTTTGCAAAAGCACAGCTGTTAATTTTCTAAATTTATACGGAACATCGCATGAACAAAAAAATCATTTCTCCTTCAATTTTGGCGGCCGACTTCAGCAATTTGCAGGCTGTCTGCGAACTGATCAACCAAAGTGAAGCCGAATGGATTCACTTGGACGTGATGGACGGAGTTTTTGTCAACAACATTTCTTTTGGTTTTCCTGTATTGGAAGCTGTACGCAAACACTGTCGAAAAATGATGGATGTTCATATTATGATCGTTCATCCCGAAAAATACGTAACACGCTTTGCAAAAGCAGGCGCCGAGATGTTGACTTTTCATTTTGAGGCTGCCGAAAATCCACAAAAAATAATTGACCAAATTCATGAGGAAGGGATGAAAGCAGGCATCACCATCAATCCTGATGTGCCGGTCAAGGTGCTTGAGCCTTTTCTCAATCAAGTGGATATGGTTTTGTTGATGAGTGTTTTTGCGGGTTATGGCGGTCAGCCGTTTATTGAAGAAACTTACGAACGCATGGATGAGCTGAAGAAAATGATGGAACTCAAAAAGGCTACTTGCTTGCTGGAAGTTGACGGAGGTGTCAATCTGGAAAATGCCCCCAAGCTTTTCTCTCATGGAGCAAATGTGCTGGTGGCAGGAAGTTCGATATTCAAAGCCGAAAATCCTTTGGAAATAATACAGCAGATGAAAAATTGTTGAAGAGTCTTTCTCGCCTTTGGCGTGACGGCACGATTTTGAAATTGAAAAATCTTCCGTCCTGAGGGTTTCAAATAAAACATTTTTCAGGTATTTTGCATGAACTTTTTACAGCGAACCCCTTTCATTCGGTTACTGCTTGCCTACATCTGCGGCATTGTGGTGTACCATTATGCGGAATTGTTTCCCGCAACGCTATGGTCTCTATTTTTTCTTTCAATCGCATTACTGCTGATTCCTTTTTTTATCCGCGAAACGCGGCTTCAATTCAATTTCAGATGGCTATTCGGCACTGGCGTATTCCTTTTTCTTTTTATTACGGGTTATATTTTTAGTTTTGAACGCGATAAAGCATCGAAGTTTTATCCCCTGAACCAAAAAGGGATTTATGTGGTTGAATTGACTTCGGCTCCGGTAGAAAAAGCAAAATCGGTTTTTTATACGGCCGAGATAAAAAAATTTCTTCATAACCGACATTGGGAATCGGGACATGGCAAAGCTTACATTTATCTTCAAAAAGACAGTTTGTCAGGCAATTTGGTTTTTGGCGACCGTCTGATGCTTGAGACTGAATTTAAAAGCCCTGAAAAGTTGCTGAATCCTGATGGTTTTGATTATGCTACTTATCTTAAGAGACAGGGAGTGGGAGCAACTGCCTATATTGCTTCACAACACTGGCAAAAAATTGGTCATAATCAAGCTTTTTCGGTTCGTCGCATGGCAGATCAATGCAGGAATTACCTGCTGGGAATTTACAGAAAATTTAATATTCAAGGAAACGAATTTGGGGTTTTGGCAGCTTTGACGCTGGGTTATACTGAAGATTTACAACCCGATTTACGGAAAAGTTTCAGCGCTTCGGGAGCAACGCATATTCTTTCGGTAAGTGGACTTCATGTGGGAACAGTTTATGCCGTTTTGCTTTTTATTTTCGGATTTCTGAATCATAATCAGCGGCAAAAAATTTCCAAAATAATTATTATCACTTTATGTATGTGGGGCTATGCCTTTATTACGGGTTTGTCTCCTTCTGTAGTGCGGGCAACACTCATGTTCACATTCGTTGCTTTAGCAAACTGTCTGGAAAGAAAATCGCAGATTTACAACACGATTTTCATGTCAGCCTTTTTCATGCTGCTGGTGAATCCGAATTTTCTTTTCGATATTGGTTTTCAGCTCAGCTATTCGGCCGTTCTGAGCATTATTTTCTTTCAACCGCCCCTGACTAAATTGTTACCTACCAATCATCGATTTTTAAAATGGGGAAGAGATTTGCTTCTCGTTTCAGTAGCAGCTCAAATTGGAACCGCTCCTTTCACACTGTATTATTTTCAACAGTTCCCCAATTATTTTCTGTTGACCAATCTATTGGTTTTACCGCTCTCCACACTCGTAATATATTTGGCAATGGGTTTGCTGGCAGTTTCATTTATCCCCTATTTGTCCACAGCTATGGCTTTTTTGCTGAAAATAAGTGTTGGGCTTCTCAATTTTTGTATTGTTCAAATTGAACATTTCCCCTACTCTCTTTCTTATATTTCTCTGGATATAAAGCAAACCATTCTAATTTTCATGGTAATTTTCAGTCTATCGGCATACTATTACAACAAGAAATTTGTACCCCTCGCGTTGGGACTCATTTCGCTGCTGCTGGTTTGTGTAGTGGATTTACAAATAAAATACAATACTCTACGGAATCAGAAAATAATTGTTTTCGCCGGACAGAAATCAACACATGTCAACTTTATCGACCACGGAAAAAATTATGTCTTTACTACAGATTCGGTAGAATTGGAAAAAATTGCATCCAACTACTGGCGGAAAAACAAATTACAAAATCCTGAATACCTTTCAAACAGCAACTGGTTTGAAAATGGTTTTGCTTCTTTCTACGGCATAAAGATTCTGATTTTAACAGACGAACAACTGAAAAGAAAAGTTACAGAAACTCCATTAAACATTGATTTACTGATTATTGGCAATCATCTGAAACCCCGAATGGATCAAATTCTTTCTTGTGTGCAACCACAAAAAATAATTGTCGACAAAAGCATCTCGAAGTGGTATACCAACGACATCCGACAACAATGCGAGAAACATGGGATTGAGTTTTATTCTGTAGCTGATCAAGGTGCCTATATCTTGGATATTCCCAACAAAAAAAGTCTTTAAAACGGCAATTCAGCCAAATTAACTCACCAACCTTTCAAATAATTTCGCCCTTATGCGTCCCCAAAAATTAGAAATATCTCTGAGGAAAAAATTTTTTGTTGCTATTTCTAAAAATGTGTAGGAAAATTTAAAATATAATTTTAACTTTGCTCTGTATTAAAATTTTGAACTTATTTTAACTTTTTTGATGGAAGAGTATTCATCCTGTGTATTCCATCAATGCACAGAGAAATTTTTTCTCTGTGGAATAATTATTTTCCAACTTTTCCATATAACGATATTGAATTATATCAATTTACAATAATATCATGAAAAAAAGTTTATTACCTGCCTTCATGTTGGCATTCGTTACTTGCTGCGGTATATTTGCACAAAATTCTCCTTCAAAATTTGGCAATGTTGGCAAAGAAGAACTGGAACAAAATGTTTGTCCCATCGACTCAAATGCCCATGCGTATTTTATTTTCAATTGTGGGCTTTCTCGTTTTACCTATCCACAGACCCACGTGAGAGAAGATGATGCCGGCGAAAATCAGGGCTTTGTTTTGGAAACCACCAAACACTTCAGAATAAAAATTCTCGACGAATCTGCCTTCGACTGGGCAAACATAAAAATACCTCTTTATGTATCAGGCAAAAAAAAAGAAAAACTTTCTTCTTTCAAAGCTTCTACTTTTAATATAAATAACGGAAAAGTTGAAGAAACAAAATTCAACAAGGGAAATCTGATTTTTGAAAGCACTTCAGAGAATTGGGAAACAGCCAAAGCTCCACTTCCAAACGTAAAAAAAGGAAGTATTATTGAAGTTGTTTATACGGTTACTTCCGTATTTTTCTATAATCTCGACAAATGGAATTTTCAGTATTCAATTCCCGTCCTTTTCTCTGATTTCGAAGTTGAGATTCCGGAATATTTCAATTTTCATCAAAATATTGCCGGCTACTATGCCATCGATAGAAAAACCGAAAGAAAAAACGAATCATTAGACTTGACTTATCACTGGCAGGATTTTAACGGAAGATACAGTAATACACAAAGAATAAATTTTTATGTGGATATTTCCGAATATACCGGGCGAAACATTCCGGCTTTCAAAGAAGACAGCTATCTGAAAACTCCAAAAAACTATCTTTCGGCTGTAGAATTTGAACTGGCTTACACAAAATTTCCTAATTCCACGCTTAAATACTATACCACCAGTTGGGAAAATGTAATTGAACAATATTTAAAATATAATGACTTGGAAAATTCCATTAAAGTTGGTTTTTTGGACGATATAGCAAAAGAAATCAACAATAAAGCCAAAAATCCATATTCAAAAATGGAACTTGCCTTTTATAACATTGCCAATCATTATAAATGGAACGAAAAAAACAGCATTTTTACCTCAAAAGGCTTTAAGGATAGCTATACCAATGCTACGGGAAATTGCGCCGACATCAATCTTTGCCTTGTAGGACTTTTGCAAAAACTCGGCCTTGAGGCCTATCCGGTAATACTTTCTACACAAAACAACGGATTCATCAAACAGACTCATCCATCTCTTTCCAATTTTAATTATCTGGTAGCATTGGCAAAAATCGATGGGAATGACTACTTGATGGATGCAACCGAACCTTTGAGCATTATCAATCAATTACCTGTCAGATGCCTTAACGACAAAGGATTAATAGTCAAAAAAGGGCAGGCAAACTGGGTTGATATGGTTAAAGATGCAAGCTACAAAAGTCAGATTATTCTTACCTATGAACTTGATGAAAACTTGGAAGCAAAAGGAACATATTCTTCCATATTAAGCAATTATGCAGCATTGGAAATTCGCAAAAACATTAAATCGTACACATCCAATGACGAGTATTTTAAAGAAATAGCCAAAAATAATCCCGGCATCGAAACGAACGAATATCAAATAGAAGGGTTGGATTCGCTGAATATGCCCGTTCAAATGAAATTTGATTTCTCCTACAACAATGCAGTAGAACAGGCCGGTGATTTAATCATGCTAAAACCCTTGTTGTTTGAAGCCATGAAACAATCTCCGTTCAAATTGTCGGAAAGAACCTATCCGGTCGAATTCAATTACCAGAACAAAGACAAAACAACCTGTCAAATAAAAATTCCAAATGGATATGCAGTAGAATCCCTGCCATCTTCTATCAACCTTACCTTGCCTGACAAATCGGCACAATTCCTTTTCTTTACCTCGATAAAAGATGACTACATACTGATTGTATCGAATTATACCAGAAACAAGTTGCTTTATTTGCCGGAAGAATATGAAGCGTTAAAAGAATTTTTCAGAAACATGGTAGTAAAACAGAATGAAAAAATTGTTTTAAAGAAATTGTAATCATGCGATTTATTTTTTTAGTCTTAGCCTTTTTTTCGACATTTTTTGTCTTCTCTCAGGAAAATCTGAATGTGGCAAACATACCCGATTCATTGAAAGAAAATGCCGATGCCATCATACGTTATAGTAACGTAAGTTACGAAATAAAAGAAAATAAATTGATAAAACGGAAATCTTTTGCCATTACCTTGATGAACGATAATGCAAAAGAAAATGCTTATTTGGTTATACCTTACGATAGCTATACAAACATTAAAAAGATTGAAGGTTATATTTACAATGCCAATGGGATAAAGACCGAAAAATTATCCAAAGAAAACATTAAAGATTATGCGGCTTACCCTTCGTTTACACTTTTCAGCGACAACAGAATAAAAGTTGTGGGTTTCTCCGGCAAAAATTATCCGGTTACCATAGAATATATTTACGAATTGGAAAGCAAAGGCCTCCTCATGCCCGAAAGTTGGGTGCCGATAAACGACTACCGGCGATCGCTTGAAAAGGCACAACTGCAAATCATTGTTCCTGATAGCATTATTCAATATAAGTATCAAAATATTCGTCCGACCTTTACAAAAGAAACCGTAAATAATAACATCATCTATTCTTGGAAAATAAATGGAATAAAAGCAAAGGAATCAGAACCTTTTTCTTTGCCATTTCAGTTGATCATGCCAAAAATATTTGTAAATGCCACTAAAACAAAATATTTTGAATATCCAGTAGAATTTAACGATTGGAAATCCTATGGTAAAATGGTATTCAATTTTTTGACCGGCAGAGAAATAGTTCCAACCAAAAGTGTAGAAGAAATCAATTCTCTTTGTAAAAACGCAAATACTGAACTGGAAAAAGTTAAAATTGTTTATGCCTATGTTCAAAATAAAGTTCGATATGTGAATGTTACTAAGGGTATTGGTGGTTTTCAGCCTTTACCGGCTGCCGAAGTAGACAAGTATGGCTATGGAGATTGCAAGGCTCTTTCAAACTATACCAGAGCTTTACTGAATGCTGTGGGGATCAAGTCTTACTATGCCGAAATCGGAAATGGAAACAATAAAAGAATACAGTTTCCCGACTTTGCAAGCGTAGACCAAACCAATCATGTCATTCTCTTTGTTCCATTAAAATCCGATAGTTTGTGGTTGGAGTGTACCAGCAATACCATACCTTTCGGATATATTGGCTCGGGAAATTGCGGCAGACAAGCATTGGTCGTAACAGAAGAAGGAGGAAAATTAATCAATACGCCTTCCTACAATGAATTCGACAATCTGCTTTCCATTTCCGGAGAAATCTTTGTAGAAGAAACGGGAAACGCACATTTGAAAATCAAAAAAACCTATTCCAACGAACTTTTCGACGAAGTAATGCCATTTTTAAGTCTGTCGAAACAGGAAACAGAAAAATATATCAATAAATCGATACCAATAAATGGTTTTCATCTGACAGGCTACAGCTTTATCAATAAAAGCAGCTATAAAAACATAAAAGGAGAACTTGCTTTTGAAGGAGATATACTTCAATATGCAGAATTAATGGGTAAAAGAATAGCCTTGAAACCCAATATAATTAGCCGAAGCTATTTAGGTTTGAACAAAAAAAGAAACAACGATGTTTATTTTTCCCAGTCGTTTACCCAAACCGATACCATTGCTATTCACGTTCCTTCGGGTTATAAACTGGAATTTGAGTATCCCGAAATTTCTTTTTCTTGCCCTGCCGGTTATTATTCCACAAAAATAAGTCAAAAAAAGGCAGACAGCTTTGTAATGATAAGAAAATTAACAATAAAAAAAGGCATTTATGGAAAAGAAAATTATCCGGAAATTTATGATTTCTTTAAAAACTCTGCGTTAGCCGACAATAAAAGTTGTATTTTCACCAAATTGTAATCCGCGACACAATTTTTTTCTTCAGAATTAAAATATCCCATTCCGAGCATTCATGTATTTTGAAAAAATCGAGAATGGGATTTTTCTTTGGCTGTGTGTAAATTGAAAATTATCACGTAAATTTGTAATTTAAAATCAAAAACCGAAACAATGATTTCAAAAATTATAGCTGAAGACCTTATCAATAAAGTTTACTCGTCGCTTCAGGATGCGGAAAAAATTGCCATAGTTGTTCATGTAAATCCCGACGGAGATGCAATGGGAGCAGCACTTGGACTTTGGCACTATCTGATGACGATAGAAAAAGAGCCAACTGTTATTTCACCCACTGCTTACCCCAACTTTCTTTCCTGGATGCCGGGAGCAAACAAAATGCTGATTTATGAAAACGACAAGGAAAAAGCCGATAACGTTCTTGCTTCGGCAGAATTAATTTTCACACTCGATTTCAACAACTTGCATCGACTCGAAGAAATGGCCGATGCAGTTGCAAGTTCGCCGGCCCCTAAAATTTTGGTTGACCATCATCTCCATCCCGAATCTTTTGCAAAAATTACCATTTCCTATCCGGAAATTTCTTCTACCAGCGAAATGATTTTTCGCCTGATTTGCCGAATGGGCGACTTTGCAAATATTAATCTTGCCTGCGCCGAATGTATTTATACAGGCATGATGACCGATACGGGAAGTTTTACCTACAATTCCAACGATCCGGAAATTTATATCATTATTTCCGAACTGATTAAGATAGGAATCGATAAAGATGAAATTTACCGAAAAGTTTTCAATACTTATTCTGAAAACCGATTGCGATTGATGGGATTTTGCCTTTACGAGAAAATGCAAACTTTTCCTGAATTTCGTACGGCCATCATTTCCCTCACGCAGGAAGAGTTATCACAATTCAACTATGTCAACGGAGATGCAGAAGGATTTGTTAACATCCCTCTTTCAGTTAAAGGTATTGATTTTTCAGTGTTTTTGCGTGAAGAAAAAAACAGAATTAAAATTTCGTTGCGTTCGCAAGGAAAATTTCCTGCCAATAAAGTAGCAGCCGACCTGTTTGGCGGAGGCGGCCATCTGAATGCTGCCGGAGCCGAAAGTTATGCCTCCATGCAAGAAACCATTCATACTTTGTTGAATGCATTGCCTGATTATCAGGTATTTTTTGAAGAATAAAAAAATTATTTTCACTATTTGAAAAACAATCATAACTTCTTGAAGTAATAAATCAAAATGTTTTTCAAAAAAAATTTAGTTTGAACAAATAAAAAACCCTATGAAACCCACATGTATTGCATACACAAACACGAATGAATATAATATTCAGACA
>ERZ795049.5281-NODE-5281-length-12057-cov-3.579737_pt1 | contig 12057 bp, 6 predicted proteins | sample MGYA00375133_ERZ795049 | MGnify/ENA primary metagenome ERZ795049 (study PRJEB30178, sample SAMN05720147) | activated sludge metagenome | isolation source: anaerobic digester from wastewater treatment plant | place: Japan | collected 2015-04-20 ...
TCTTCGGAGAGGCGCCGGAGGCGCTGTACCCCTACGCCGTGGCCAGCCAGATCGTGCAGGCGGAGGCGAAGAAATTCTTCATCGAGCGTTTTCGCGCGGAGAAGGGGCGGCGCACCGGCCTGCTCTGGTGGAACCTGTTGGACGGCTGGCCGCAGTGCTCCGACGCCGTGGTGGATTACTATTTCGCGCGGAAGCTGGCCTTCGACTACATCACCCGCGCGCAGCAGCCCCTTGCCCTCCTCCTCCGCGAGCCGGAGGCGGGCATGCGGCAGCTCGTCGCCGCCAATGACACCCGCCGCGACCTGCCCGTGACCTATCGGGTCTCCGACCTCGATACCGGCGCCGCGCTCATCGCCGGCACCGCGACGATCCCCGCCGACAGCCTCCTCCCACTGGCCGCCTTCCCCGCCGACGATGCCCACCGCTTCTACCTCATTGACTGGCACAGCCCCCTCGGTCCCGGCCGCAACCATTATCTCGCCGGCCTGCCGCCGTTCGAGTTCGCGCGGTATCGTGGCTGGCTGGAGAAGGTGGGGTGGCTGCCCGCGTGGTGGCAGGAAGCCTCCAGCAGGTGAGGCATCCGGCGCCCGCCGCCGTCTGGCAACGGCGGGAGTCCGGCCGGCGGGGCGGTGCCCAATTCCGACGAATACGCTCCTTATTGACCGATAAGTTCCCCTCCGGTACAATGAGCCGCTTGCGAAAGGAGCGCCGTATGCGTCGTGGATTTACCGTGATCGAATTGCTGGTGGTGATCGGGATCATGCTGGTGTTGGCGGCGATCCTCTTCCCCGTGCTCATGCAGGCGCGGAAGGCGGGGGTGCGCGCCACCTGCATCAACAACCTGCGCCAGCTCAATCTGGCGTTCATGATGTATGTGAATGACCACGAGGAGCAGTTCCCCTGCACCGGCGACGCCATGCTGTGGATGGGGCGCAGTTGGCGGCCGGTGATTGACCCCTACGTGCAGAGTCGCAACACCTACTGGTGCCCGGCGGACGGCAGCGCGCGGGTGAAGTTCGACTCCACCTCCTACGCCTACCTGCAGAGCTTTTACCAGCGCTCGGAGGACATCAGCGCCGGCGCCGCCGGCATGCCCACCCCCACCCTGCAAGCGTACCACACCTGCGGCGCCACGCCGACGCCGCAGGCGCTGGGCGAGGTGGCGCACCCGGACAAGAAGATCCTCCTCTACGAGTGGACCTCCAATCACGACGCCCCCGCCCGCACGATGTGGCAGCCCACCGGCGCCCACCTCGCCGCCTTCGTGGACGGTCACGTCGCGCTGGTGCGCCAGGAGAAGCTCAACCTCTCCGCCCTCGGCGACAGAGACCCGAACTGGACGGTGGGGGGCATCACGGGGAAGGATGTGGAGTAGGGATTGGCAAGGGTCAAGGGCTGATCTCCCCCTCGAAAATGCTCTCCGCCCGTTGGTCGTGCGCGTTTGCTGAAAAAATATCCTTTGCGGTGAATTGTCTACTCCAGATTCGAGTGCCGCGCCATCATCGTCGCGTCGTCCTGGCGCAGGCGGTCCTTGAGCATGAGGACGATGGTATCGAGGAGGAGGAGGAGGGATTGCTCGAAGAGAGAACCCATCGGCTGGATGGTGATGACGGGCTCCTCTACGCTCTGCTCGCGCACGGGCGCGGGGATGACGACGCGCAGGTCGGCGAGTTTGCCCAGGGTGGATTCGCGGCGGCTGGTGAGCACCGCCACCCGCCCGCCGGCGGCGTGCGCGGCATGGGCGGTGAGCACGGCGGTGACCGTCTCGCCGGAGCCGGAGCCGACCAGCAGCAAGTCAGCGGGCTGCAGGCCGGGCGTGGTGGACTCGCCCACCACGTGGCAGTGGATGTCCAGGTGCGTGAGGCGGATGGCGAAGGCGTTCATCATGTGCCCCGACCGCCCGCGCCCGACGAGAAAAAGCCGCCGGGTATTGATGATCGCCCACACCAGTTGCTCCACCTCCGCCGGCTCCACCCGGCGCAGCACGTCCCCCACTTCCTCCACCAGCTTCTGCGAATAGGCCTTGAACCCCATGTGTCCCTCCGACACCGCTAGTGTCGCACCGGGAGCGGGGGGCTGTCAACACGAGGCCGCGGTCTACGCCTACGGATGCCCCCCTTTCCGCCCGATCCCATCCGCAACCGATAATCATGGGCGGGCGCTCCCGATGCCATCGAGACGACTCCGGGGGGAAATGATGGTCTGTCGTGTTCGATAGCAAGGCTCTCTCATGAGCACGACGGATAAGACTTCCCCCCGGCGTCGGCTCGTGAGGATACTCGCCCGCCCAACCACCGGCAAACCCTGCTACTTTTTCTGTAACCGGCCGGAGCTCGCCGCCCCAGCCGCCGTCCCCGCCGCCATCCCGGCGTGCAGGCGGGCGAATTTTTCATCGGTGAGCGCGTGGTACTGGAAGACGGTCAGCCCCTGGGCGCCGCAGGACATCGCCTCGGCGGCGATTTCCTCGAACAGCGCGTCGTCGCAGGGATCCACGTAGAGACCTTCCCACATCTCGCCGCGGCCGGCGTCGGCGGCGCAGGCGGCGTGGTTGAGGGTGTAGAGGCGGGTCTCCCGCGGGATGGTGCTGTAGGTCATCGGGATGGCGAGGTCGAGCCAGCCCTCGCGGAGCCACAGCGGCCAGTCCTGCGCCTGCTCGTTGTAGGACAGCGGCAGCACGCAGAAGACGGCGGCGGAGGTTTCCTGGCCGCGCGCGTGCACGTGCTCGCCCACGTGGCGCACGAAGCTGGAGATATTGTCCGCCCGCCAGTCGTACCACACGCGCGCCTGCGGGTGAAAATTGCCCATCTGCGTCAGCAGGTCGGCGCCGGTCAGCTCCTGGCACTTCGCCCGGCAATACCCGCAGTAACACTGATGGAAGCCGCTGCGCACGTAATCGAAATGCACGCCCGCTACCGGATAGCGGTCGGCCACTTCCCGCATCAGCGCGGTTTCGTACGCCAGCACCATCGGGTGGTTGCTGCACGCCCAGCGGTTGCTCTCCGCCCACATCTCCGGCCGCTCGCTTTGCAGGCCCTTGGCGGGGTGATTCTGCATCGCCTGCAGCTCCGGGTGGGCGTTCAGCAGCGCGGAGCCTTTGCCTTCAATGAAGTTGCACAGCCAGGCGTGCACCGTCAAGCCGAACTCCGACGCCGCGTCCAGCAGCTCCTGCAGCGGGTCGCGGCCCACGCTCCACGCGGACTGCGTGGCGATGCTGCTGGGATAATCCACGTAACCGCTGGTCTGCTTCACGCAGGGGAAGAGGATATCCACCCCGTGCGTCACCAGCCGCTCGGCGAAGCCGCGCAGGGCGTCGCGATCGGCAAAGCACTCCAGGCCGTGAATCCACACCCCCACGGGGGCGATCCCCGTGCGGGGGGCGGGAACGATTTTGCTGGTCATTGGCACCTCGTTTCGCGATGGAAAGCGCTGTCATTACCTGATTCGATCACGATAGGGCACATCCTTCTGGCCCGGGTTCACCTCTCCCCCGGCCCGTCGTACTCGTGCTCGTCCTCGTCCTCGTCCTTTTCCATATCTTTGACCGGGTGCCACGGGCATGCGTGTCAACATATCCGATCCCGGCCCTTACGCGCGCGGCTCGACAGAGTCTCGCCCTCCAGGGGATTTCGACTACGAGTACGAGCACGGGACGAGCGCTGACGCGCTGATGACGCGTATGCCCCCCGGCATCTCCTTTTCAGAACTGCGGCGGGGCCGCACTCACCTGAACCGTGCTCCCGGCCGGCACGGTCACGGTCAGGTCCACGGGGCATTTCCCCGGGATGGGGGCGCTGGTCAGCTTCGCGGTGATCGGCGTATCGGTGGGGTTATTCACCTCGATGATGGCCTGATTCGACGTCCACGCCGCGTAGTTCAGCACAAGCGCCGGGTCAGAGGCCATCAGCGTGTTGCCCACGTAGAAGTCGCCATCCACGTTGGGCAGCGCGGCATACCCGACGCCGTCGCAGACGCCGATATGCGCCAGGAAGGGCGGGCCGGAGGTGGTGATCGGCCCCAGCGGCTGCGGACGCATCAATCCGCTCCACGCCTGGTAGGCGATGCCCTGTTCCGTCCACAGCGCCGCCGGCCAGTTGCCGTTCAGGCCGGTCACCTTCAGCGGCAGGTTTGTCAGCGCGCCGCCGGCCTTCAGCGCCCCGGCCACGCCGCCGTCCTTCGCGGTCAGGTTCACCACGCCCAGGGCGCCGGTTGACGTGCCCCGCGCCAGTTGCAGGCGCCAGGGCGTCGGCCCCTCGGCGCCCAGCTCCGCCCGCCACGCGCGCGGCAGGTAGACGTAGGCGGTCTGGAAGGTTGTGCCGGCCGGCGCCGCTGTGCCGACCTCGGCGCGCCAACCGAGCAGGCCGTCGCCGCTGACCGTCATCGGCGCCAGCAGGAAGAAGTCGCCGACGTGCGCCCCGGCGGGGAGGTCAAGGAGGGTATCCGCCTTGCCGTCCAGCTTGCCTTCGGCCTGCTGCCCGTCCCGCGGATACCGGTACGTCGTCGTCGGCCAATGCAGGCGCTGAATCGCCGGGAAGACGCCCGCGGGCGCGGTGAGCGCCTTCTTCAGCGTCAGCGTCGCCTCCACCTGGGTGAGCGTCTTGAGGTTGCCGTTGGCGGCGGTCAGCCCCGTCTCCACGTCGTGCCACTTGCCCACGCGGGCGTCGGCGGTGTAGGTGGTGGTGGGCATCGCGTTCTCGATGCGCCAGGCGTCCATCCCGTAGTGCGTGGGGCTGAGATATTTGCAATCAATGGTATAGTCGGTGAAGGTGAGGGCGTTGCTGGCGAACGGCAGGCTCATCTTCGTCGCCAGCGGGTTCCCCGTGCCGCTGGAGAAGGTCTCCGTCTCGTCGCCGGCGGGCACGTGGGGATTGATGTACCAGATGCCGTGGGTGCCGCTGGGCCAGATGCCGGTATAGGAGCCGGCGGCGCCGAACCAGTTCTGCCGGTCGGCGCAGCGGGTGTAGTAGCCGCGGGTGACGGTGCGCAGGTGCGGACTGATGGCGCGGCGGCCCTTGCCGTCCGTCACCACCAGCAGGTAGTAGCGCTGGTACCCGTGCTCGCCTTCGATGGTCTCCGTGAAGCGCGGCGCGTTCGGCGTCCAGCGGCGCGCCACCTGGCCGCGGTCATACAGCACCGCCTCGGTGATGGGCGCCTTCGGGTCGGGCGAGGCCGCGCCGATGACCGCGCGGAAATGGTCGCGGTTGAGCTCGCAGTAGCCGATGTCCTTGTTGAAGATGGAGAAGCCGTCAATGATCGGCCCCTCGGTGATGAAGTAGCGCTGCGGGTTTTCGAAGAAGTGCTGCATGCCGTAGCGGAGATAGCGCACGGCGTCCAGCGCGTCCTGCGCGGGCACGATCTGCTGGAAGCCGACGGGCGCGTCGCGCTGCACCTGGCGCGGGTCAAAGAGCTCATGCACCACGAAGGGCACCGGATTGCTGGCGTTGTCGAGATGCCACCGGTAGGCCGCGAAGGCATCGTCCACCAGCCCGTATTTGCCGCCCCTGCCGGGCGCGTAGGTGTAAATGGAGATTCCCTGGAAGTGGCGGATGAGCTCCTTGGGCAGCGAGGGGTTGCTCCCCAGCCGGTGCACCACCGCGATGTGGCCGGAGAAGCCCAGCGAGAGACGGGCGGTCATCTCCAGCCCCTTGCCGTCTTTGGTGAGCATGCCGCCGGCGGGCAGATTGTTGTTGCCGAGCAGCAGGAAGCGGTTGCCGTAGGCGTCGCCGATGTCAATGCCGTGCAGGCAGGCGAAGGCCGGCGTGCTGTTCGCCTTGCACTCCTCGATGACCTTTGACCAGTCCGTCACCTTCAGCGCCTCAAAGCGCTCGGTGAAGATGACGGCCCGATACCCGGCCGCCTTCGCCGCTTTCGCCCAGTCGGCGACGGAGCCTTTGCCGTCGGAGTAGGCGCTGTGCGCGCCGATGAGCACCTTGCAGAGCTGCTGCGGGCGCTGTATCAGCGGGTCCGGCTCCTCGTCGTAGAAGGGCGATCCACGCCACCAGCGGAAATTCGGCAGGTGGTGCGCCCAGGTGGGGGGCGGTGTTTGCCGTGTCCAGTCCACCACCGCGAAATCGGGCACCGGATCATCGGGCAAGCCCACCCGTCCCAGTTGCGTCTCCCACTCCGCCGGCGTCCCGCCCATCCCCGCCGCGGCGCTGCCCTCCGCCAGCCAGCGCAGGGTATTGGTGAAGAGGGCGCCCCAGTCGCTGGGCGTCCGCCCGTCGCCCGTGCGGTAGGCGACGCCGTCAATATAGCCGGTGGTGGCTTCCCCCTGGTTCTGCAGCGGCTTGCCCTGGGCATCCGTCCGCGGGGCGAAGGCGTGGGTGAGCAGGTAGAAGCCGCCGAGGCCGAACACCGCCACGCGGCCCTTGCCCGTCTGCCGCACCGCCGCCAGCGCCGGCGCTTTGCCCGCTTCCGCCGGGGTGGGCACGCGGTTCACGTAGCGCGCGCCCACGCTGGTGGCCTCCCCGCGCGCCAGCACCTGCCAGGCCGGGTCGGCGGGCATCACCGGGTTCAGCGGGTAGGCGTCGTCCCAGCGCATCACCTGCGTGGGATAGGCCAGCGCCTTCACCCCGGCGGTGATGGGGTGCGCGCTGATCTGCCGCGTCCAGGCGTAATTGGCCAAATCTTTGTCAGCGAAGCGGTTGGCCTCATCCACCACCGCCTCCCAGCCGATGCGCACTTTGAAGGGCGCCAGCGCGGCGTTGCACGTCTCCGCCACCTCGCTGCCCGCGCCGGCCATCACCGGCACGAAGAGCAGCCCGCCGCCATCCAGCACATACTGCTGCAGCAGCGCGACGTTCTTCGCGGTGTTCAGCAGGCTAGTGCCGCCCACGCCGTAGTAGCCGCCGCCGTTGTAATCGCGCAGACCGACCACGATGACGGCGTTGAACTGGCGCAGGTAGTCGGCGGTGAGCGGTTCGCGGTCATCCACCGCGCGCACCAAAAACCCCTGCGCCGCCAGGTCTTTGCCCACCTCGGCATCCAGCGCGAACTCGTGCGTGCCGCCGTAGCCGAGCATCACCAGCACGCTGGGCGCCTTCACCTGCGCGGAAGCGGGCAGCGCCAGCGCCAGCATCATCAACGCCATAACCAGGAGACAGCAGCGCGACATGAGGAACTCCTTCCAGAAACAGTTTCTCGGACGAGTTGGCATATGGTGAGCAGTTTCAACGGTATGCGGCACCGTTCCTGCGCGGAACGTGGGGTGCATGGAGAGAGGAGAGGCTAAATCGGCAAATGACCGACCACGATCGTCTCCACCCCCGGCGCCGATTTCGCGATGACGTGCCCCCGGCCGTCCACCAGCCCGGCGGTGCCGGGGTTGGGATTCCAGCGATCGCCGGCGTAGACGGTGCCGGTGCGGTCCGCCCAGGCGGAGGGCAGGCCCAGCCGCTGCGCCGCGCGGACGTTGTTCTGCGCGGGGTCGCCCTGGCAGTTATACGGGCTCAAGGCGAAATCCACGCGCCCGGCGACGGCATCCCAGCTCGCCGCCAGCATGTTTTCGTAACAGATGAGCACGGCGAAACGCCCGAAACGGCTGTCGAAGACCTCCACGCCGTCGCCGGGGACGAGCAGGACGCGCTCGTCGCGGTAGGGGCGCGCGTCGTCCGGCCACAGCGAGCTCTTCACGTGCTGGCCGATGAACGCGCCGCGGTCGTAGAGCGCCACGGCGTTCTTCACGCCGCCGGGCACGCTCTCCAGGTAGCCGACCGCCACCAGACAGTCACCTTCCCCGGAGATGCGCCGGAACTCCGCCAAGTAGGGGCTGGTCTCGCGCTCCTCGCCATACGGGCGCAGATCATGCGCGCAATAGCCCGCCGCGAAGGTCTCCGGCAGCAGGAGAATATCCGGCCGGGCATCGAGCGCGATCTCCGCCAGCCGGATACCCCGGCGATAATTCTCCGCCACCATCCCCTCGACGGTGGCGACGGCGATGGCGGCAATGGTGAGTTCCGGCATGTGCGTCCCCTTCATTCACCGCACGGTTTGGCAGTGGCACGCCCCGCGGGCCGTCGGGGCCGACCATCATCGCTACCTCTGCGCGCTCCGCGTTCTCCGCGGTGAATTATACCATACGGATGGCCCGCCACCCATACGCCGCCAGCTCCAGCGTGCCAGCGGGGAACTGCTCCCGGTTCAGCAGGTCCACCGCCGGGGCGGGCAGCGCCGCCGTGCCGCCCCAGCCGTCCATGTTGACGACGACCCAGAAAAGGCCGGTGTCATCGGTGCGCGGGAGGGCGATGGTGCCGGAGGACGTCTCCAAAGCCGGCGCGACGCCCGCTTCGGCGGCGTAGTGGCGGAACATCGCCGCCAGCAGCGCCGCGCCGTCCTCCCCCTCCGGCAGCGCGCCGAGGAGGACGAGTTTGCCCTTGCCGACCTGATGCTCGGTGATGAAGGCGAGGCCGGGGGTGACGCCGCCTTCCAGCACGCCCATCGCCGCCGCGCCGGTCGGCAGGAAGGTCGCCGCCCAGCCGGTCAGGGGCGCGGCCTGGCCGAAGGCGACGCCGAGGGCGCCGGTATTGGTGAGCGGGTAGGTGTAGAGCGTCTCCACCCCGGCCAGCCCTTCCAGCGCGCCGAGGGCGGCGTCGGTGGGCACGGTGTGCTCGCCGGTACGCCCGCCGGTGAGCGGCCCGGCGATCCAGAGGCCCCCCGCCTCCACGAACGCCCGCGCCCGCGCCAGGTATTCCGGCGAGAGATACGGCACGAAGGGGGTGGTGAGCAGCTTGTAGCCGTCCAGCGCCGCCCCCTCGAAAAGCAGATCGCGCGGCAGCCCGGCGGCGAGGAGCACGTCGAACCAGCGGCGCGCCAGCGGGATATACTGCCCCACGTCATACGGCTCGGTGATGAAGTAGGCGCGCGCGCGGTCGGAATACGTCATCGCCACCTCGCGTTGCGCGGGCGCGGAGTTCAGCAGCACCGGCTCCAGCAGCGCGCGGGCGGCGCTCACCCCCAGCACGCCGGCGTAGCCGACGGTGGGCGTGCCCCAGGCGGAGAGCACGGCGCCGTGATTTTGCTCCACGCCGGCGCGCTGCTGCCGCCACAGCCAGTGGCTGAAGCCCTCGGCGCCGGAGGCATAGGCCGCCACCGCCTCCGCCACCAGGTAGCCGGTGCGATGCGGCTTGTGATAGCCCCACAGCCCGCCGTTGTGCGCGGGGCTGGTCTCCATCACCCAGAAGGGCCGGCCCGCCTTGCCGTTGCGCCAGAGGTCGTAGTCGAGCAGCATCTCCTGCCAGTGGTCGCAATCCGGGTAGTTGTCAAACGACGCGAAGTCCAGATCGCGCAGCAGCAGCTCGTTGTCGAGCAGGAAGTTGCGGTTGGAATTGTGGGTGATGGGCGCGTCGGAATGGCGGCGGATGATCGCCACCTGCTCGCGCTGGAACTCGGCGATTTTCTCCCGATGGAAGAGCCGGTACATCGTTTGCAGCGCGGCGTTATGCCCCATGGTGGTGGCCATCGGCGCCGGCACCTGGTCGAAGCGCTCGTAGGCTTCGCTCCACACCGCCGTCCCCCAGGCGTCGTTCAGCCGCGCGACCGTGCCGTAGCGCGCTTCCAGCCATTCGTGCCACTGCCGCACGCATTCGGCGCAGCAGCATTCGCCCACGTGGCACTTGAACTCGTTGTCCGTCTGCCAGCCGATCACCCCCGGCAGCCGGCCCACCGCGCGGGCGCACGCTTCCACGATGAGGCGGCCGCGCTCGCGCAGGTACGGGTTGTTCGTGCAGACGTGCTGCCGCGCCCCGTGCGCCATCGGGTAGCCCCGGTTATCGGTATACATCCGCTCCGGGTGCCCGTGCGACAGCCAGATGGGCGGGGTGGGCGTGGGCGTGCAGAAGACGGTGCCGATGCCCGCCGCGTGCAGCCGATTGATGATCGCCACGAAGAAATCGAGGCTGATCTCCCCCTCGTGCGGCTCCATCGCCGCCCAGGCGAACTCCCACATGCGCACGCAGTTGATGCCCGCCTTCTGCATGTAGCGCATGTCCTCGGCGATGACCGCCTCCGGCCACAGCTCGGGGTAGTAGGCGGCGCCGTAGTAGAGTTTTTGCATGGTACGCTCTTTCATCAGTGTTATCGTTCACCATTCGTTCGTAGTAGCGCCGCAGCCGCAGCAAGGCGCGTCGTATTTCTACACCAGATTGCCCTATCCGGACGCGCCTTGCTGCGGCTGCGGCGCGACTACGAACGATTAACCATACATCCTGCTCCGTTATCCTATCACCTGCCGGCTCAGCCACGCGGGCGAGGCGGCGTCCAGCGCCAGCGGGCGGAGGCGGACGCTGAAGGTCATCGGCTCGGCGGTGATGAGATAGGTGTCCAGCGGGCCGGGGCCGCAGCTATTGCTGCCCAGCGGCGCCTGGCGATAATCCAGGTTGAGGATCGTCTCCGGGCGGCGGGTGAGTTCATAGGTGTGCCTGGCTTCGGTGAAGTCCTCGGCGGTGTAGTGGTGGGCGCTCACCTCCAGCGTCGGCAGGCCCACGGCGAGGAGGCCCATGCCGCGGAGGTCCGTCACCGCCGCCCAGCGCACGTCCGTCTTGTTGCCGTTCTCCTGCGGATAGACGTAGGGCACGTATTGCTCCTGCACGGTGCCGCGGTAGACGCCCATGCGCGCGCTCTCCCGGCGATCGCAGTAGCTCTCGTGCGGGCCGCGGCCGTACCAGGCGAAACGGTCCAGCGCCGCCGGCAGCCGCAGGCGCAGGCCGACGCGCGGCAGCACCGGCAGCGCGCGCAGCGGGGCCAGCGTCGTCTCGATGACGATGTCGCCGGACCCGTAAAAGGTGTAGCGGTGCGCGCAGGTGAAGTCCGGCTTGAGGGTATAGCCGCCCAGCGTCTGCTCCACCTCCAGGCGGATGACGCGCTCGCTCACCCGCGTGACGGCCACGCGGTCGGTGCGCGGGATGAGCCGGTCATACGCCGCGGCGCGCCACTCCTTCGCGAGATGCACGTCGTTGTCCGTCGGCGCGCGCCAGAGCTGCAGCCGCGGGCCTTCCAGCAGCAGCGGCACGCCGTGATACTCCCAGGCGAGCAGGTCGCCGGTGAACGTGTCAATGAGCAGGCGCGACTCCTCGGCGAAGATCGCCAGCCCTTCCGGCGATTCCTCCATTTCCAGCGCGGGCATCGCCGCCGGGGCGAGGACCGGCGCCGGCGCCGCCACCGGCAGCTTGAGCTGCGCCCACGCGACCTCATACCCCGCCGGCGCCCACCGGGTCGCCCCGGCGAGGGCGAAGCGCATGTTCAGCCAGTATTCCGCCCCCGGCTCGGCGACGGGCAGCGTGTAGGGCAGCGTCACCTCGGCGGACTGCCCGGCGGCGATCTCCGGCATCGGCACCGGGCCGCGCTGCAGCGTCACGCCGTCACGCTCGATCCACCAGCACCCCTGCAGGCCGGCCAGCGCGACGATATCGTAGCGATTCTCCAGCCGCACGCGCCCCACCGCCAGGTCCACCGCCTCCGCGTGCACCGGCTCGAGGATTTTTTTATACTCGATGAGGCCGCTGTGCGCGATGCGGTCGGGGAAGTTCAGCCCGTCAATGCAGAAATTGCCGTCGTTCGGCCGGTCGCCGAAATCGCCGCCGTAGGCGAACCACTCCTCGCCCGCTTCGGTGAACTGGCGGATGCCGTGGTCCACCCATTCCCAGATGCAGCCGCCGATGAGCCGCGGATACTGGCGGAAGGCCTCCCAATATTCCTTCAGGTTGCCAGGGCCGTTGCCCATGGCGTGGGCGTATTCGCAGAGGAAGAAGGGGCGCGGGTCATCGGCATCCTGCCCCTGCGCGATGACGCCGGCCACGTCGGTATACATCGCGCTCACCACGTCCACCACGCCCTCGCTGGACAGCGTGTCGGAGCGGCCCCAGCCGGTGGCGCCCTCGTAATGCACCAGGCGGGTGGGGTCGTGGGCGTGCATCCACTCGGCCATCGCGTTGTGGTTGGGGCCGTACCCGGACTCATTGCCCAGCGACCAGACGATCACCGCAGGGTGATTCTTGTCCCGCGCCACCATGCGCACCGCGCGGTCCAGGAAGGCCGCGCGCCACTCCGGGTCTTCCGTCAACTGGT
>ERZ795049.5297-NODE-5297-length-12024-cov-7.702147_pt1 | contig 12024 bp, 9 predicted proteins | sample MGYA00375133_ERZ795049 | MGnify/ENA primary metagenome ERZ795049 (study PRJEB30178, sample SAMN05720147) | activated sludge metagenome | isolation source: anaerobic digester from wastewater treatment plant | place: Japan | collected 2015-04-20 ...
CCGAGCGCCCTGAAAGGGCAACATATTTTTTAAATTTGAATTTAACGAATATCCCGAAGTTAGTTTCAGACCCTATCTGGCTGATCCGGTGAACATCTTTAAAGATGTCTTAATCCTTTTTCTTCTGGAAGTTAGTTTCAGACGAGAGGTGGTAGTCAAAGAATGGTCTGCCGATGAAATGGTCTTAATCCTTTTTCTTCTGGAAGTTAGTTTCAGACGAATTGTAACGATCCACTACAAAACAAGCACGGCAGTCTTAATCCTTTTTCTTCTGGAAGTTAGTTTCAGACCAATAATCATGCGATTTAATAAAACAAACAACATGAAGTCTTAATCCTTTTTCTTCTGGAAGTTAGTTTCAGACAACACCTAAAATAACAGGAACAACCGAGAAAGGAAGTGTCTTAATCCTTTTTCTTCTGGAAGTTAGTTTCAGACACAATCAATTAGTTATGAAAGCAAAGGTAGAAGTAGGTCTTAATCCTTTTTCTTCTGGAAGTTAGTTTCAGACTCGTCTGTGTACTAAACTATCAGGGTTTTAAATTAAAGTCTTAATCCTTTTTCTTCTGGAAGTTAGTTTCAGACAAACTATCAAGGGTTTAAGCTAAAAAAAACCGTAACGGGTCTTAATCCTTTTTCTTCTGGAAGTTAGTTTCAGACTTTTAAAAAAAAATGAAAGGAAATTGGAAAACAGAGTCTTAATCCTTTTTCTTCTGGAAGTTAGTTTCAGACTCAAAGTTATGAAAGAAAAGGTTGAAATAGAAAGGAGTCTTAATCCTTTTTCTTCTGGAAGTTAGTTTCAGACTATTAATTAAATTATTTATTAACATTTTAAATTTTTGTCTTAATCCTTTTTCTTCTGGAAGTTAGTTTCAGACCCACTGTCCTATAACATCTGAATTAAAAACATTCTAAGTCTTAATCCTTTTTCTTCTGGAAGTTAGTTTCAGACGGAAATAATCATTTATTCCCTGATAATTTCGGGCTTCAGTCTTAATCCTTTTTCTTCTGGAAGTTAGTTTCAGACAGGTGGTAGAATTTTAGCAAGGGTTAGATAATATGAGTCTTAATCCTTTTTCTTCTGGAAGTTAGTTTCAGACCCATTAATTGATGCGACAAAAAACGAAGAATGTCCTGTCTTAATCCTTTTTCTTCTGGAAGTTAGTTTCAGACAACATTATGAAAATTACACAGGTAATTTTTACAAAGTCTTAATCCTTTTTCTTCTGGAAGTTAGTTTCAGACAAGCATTAGATTGGAATGCAGGTTATTTAAACTATGTCTTAATCCTTTTTCTTCTGGAAGTTAGTTTCAGACTTAATGAAACAGAACTGAATGATTTATTTTGGTTCGGTCTTAATCCTTTTTCTTCTGGAAGTTAGTTTCAGACTGTAAAATTTGTAAAGTTCACGTTTCTACTAACTTAAGACTTTGTATGTGTAGTGTTTTAGCTAATTTTAAGAAAAAAAGAGCTGTTTTTTATGGGGTGCAAATGTAGTGTTATTTTCCAATAAATCAAAGAACGCTGTGAATATTTTTCTGTCTCAGAAAAAGAGTGTATTCCTGTTTTTTAGTATCAGGTCCACGTCTAACGTTCGTCCTATTACTTTCATGGATTGAAGGTAATCCGTAGATATGGGTACTATAAGTATGCTATCTTGATTTTCGTAGCATTCCTGCACTTGAGCCAACTCGCTTCGCATACGGTTGTAGGTATCAAGAGGCAAGTCTGCCAGGAAGATAGACTTTTGCACCCTGGTACAACCTTCACGTAACAGATATTTAACTATTTGATTGCGCACTTTGGTGCTCTCTATGTCGTACATTACAAAGAATATCATATGGTTTGCCGGTCTGTTGTTTTGTTTTATTATTTTAAAAATACGTTCTATTCGTTCTTCAAGCGTAGGCAACTCATCTAAATTTCCCACGTTTCTGTTGGGTGAATGCGGATGTGGCATTCCGGCACGTGAGAATTTTTTCATCTTTTCTACAAATCCTATTTCCTTTTTTTTTGCCATTGCTCGGTATTACAGATTTTGATTTACCTGGTCACCAGGAAACTTTCTACCAGGTCAGCAAGCATCTGGTTCATTTCTGCCGATGTGCCTGTACGTGGCGATTGTACCACGGAAAAGCCTCGTTTACCATAAAAAAGATTTATCTCAGCCTCTTTCAGTCCTACTTTGGCTCGTATTTTTTTACCATAACTAATATTGATTATCTCTTTTATCTCAACTCCTGTTTGGCATATGTAATTGCTTAGTTCGCCGATTATCTCATTGAGCTGCTCGGGTACGTAAGCAGGTGGTTTTTCAACCTTTGGCGGAGTTTTTAGCAGTATTTCTTTGATACGCTGTACTACTTCACTGTCCACATCGGTTTTGGGCGGTTTTTCTTTATCTTTTAAAGCTTGCTGTTCTTTTTCGGCTTTTTCCATCTGCTTTTTCTCCCAAAACATTTCATGTGGATTAAGTGTGTTTACATACGCATTTATATCTACTGCATCTGCCAATGGATTGTAATGGACATTTTCATCATAACTGATAAAGCAAGCCCGGGTTACATCGCTTGTACGGGTATCTATCACTTGGTCAAGGGCGTATTGTTTTGAGAAATCGGTAGCAAAAAGTTTGTAAAACAACGAAAATACACCGGCATCGTAGCATCGTTCATTCAGCCTGAAGAGCAGTTTTAGTCCATCCTGACTCGGCGAAAGGAACGAAAGCATTACACGGCTATCAGCTTCTACCCGTTCGCGCAATGTTTTTATCTCCAATCCTTTTTCAGCTATATGGTCTATATCCAACATAAAATAAGCAGCATAGGCGAAATTTTCGGTGCGCCGCACAGCGGGATTGAATATACCGCAAACCATATAAGGAAGCTGTTTTTTAAGTATTGCGTATTGTTTTGTGTCGATATTTTTCACAATGCGGAGTTGCTTTATTCTGTTTGCCACATCCGGTTTTGGATTTTTGATGGCATGGTATAAATACTCTACCTGCACCTTTTGTAGCGGATCGCCTGCTATGGTAATATTTCTTCCTGCTTGTAGCATGTTCCTGAGAAATTAAATATATTAAAGTTTGAAACTCAAAACTTTATTGATATTCTTTAAAAGTCTGTGCTAAGTTTTGCGCTCTTAGCAAGATATGATTTTCCCTGCTTCTGCTGATGCCGTTCATCAAGATCACTTCGTCCAAATAATCGTTTAGCGATTGTATAAGTACCCTTCTTCCTAATCCTTCGAGCCAATAAGAACCGTCAGAGTTCACGGAATAAAACTCGTCGGTGATGCTGTTTTGTGCTGCCAGCGAAAACACTACGTAATCTACCCAAACACGGTAAAGCTCTATCACATCATACACCAACACGGGGCGGTTGTAGTCGTCTCTGTGAAATACACCCACATAAGGGTCTATTCCGGCTTTTATCAATGCGCCTTCTATTTTTCCGTAGAGAATACCGTAGCCATAATTGAGCAAAGCATTGACTACGTCCAGGGCGGGATGCTGAGAGCGTTTGGCGAACTGCATGCTTTCGGGGATAAAAAGATTGAGCGTTTCGAAGTAAATTTTTGATGCCAATCCTTCCCATCCGCGCAATTTTGGAGCGATGTCAGAAATCACTTCACCTTTCAATGCTTTTACTTTAGTTTGATAGTCCGATATTCGTTGGATAGCCTTATCTACTAGGCGTTGTGTGCGGTCGTCATTCACTCGCATGGCAAGAATAAGCGCTTGTTGATTGTCCATTTTCTGCACCATCACATCTTTTATCCACTCGATGGCGGCTTTTGAAAAAGTAAAATTAAGCTGTCCCTTGCGTATGGTAGAAATGGAACCGTATTTATTGCTCCACACTCGCCCTATAGGTTCGCCGCTGCGGTCCATAAACAGTATTTCTATCTCATTCTCAATGGCAAGAAGCACGGCATCACTTGTGATTTGTGCACCCCGGCTTATGTGGATGGAGCTTATTCCGGCTACGGGTAAGCGTTGTTTTCCGTCTTTATGGTTAATGATAAAGGCTTCGTTATCGCGACTCAGCGACGTGCCGAATGTGTTGAGTATTAAGTCCATATTTAATATTTTTCAATAAAAAAATCGTCTACTATATGCAATTGTTTTTTTGCACGTGTTACCGCCGTATAAGCCCATTGATATGCGGCAGGTTGAGCTTCAAGCGTGAGATTTCGGGCAATATCCAGGAATACCTCATCCCACTCGCCGCCCTGTGCTTTGTGGCAGGTAAGCGTGTAACCGAATACGCAACGAAGGGCATTTAAAAAAACATCATCACTAAGCCGCTCATTAAAAAGAGGGTTTTTTTGTTTGATACCCTGATCTTTCATTCTTCTGTAAAAATCCATAAAAAGAGCTTTTTGCTCTATGGGTCCGAGATTGGGCATTCTGCCGTAAAGAATATTTTCTATCAAGAGTTGAGATACACGTTTTTTAGTGGCCAACTCACGCACTTCCACCTGTAGAAAAGAAAGACCGGCTTTTTGATAACGCACGCTTTTTACCTGTTCCACCACTACGAGGTCGCCATTGAGCAAGCCGCTGATCAGGTTGTTTTGCGTTACAAGCAGCAGATCACCCGGCTGTAACGGTCCCCTGAATCCGAGAGATTCACGCACCATCTTGTTAGATTCGTAGCACTTCACATTGGTGGGTGATATAAAGGTGGATTTTTCGTAATCTCTTCCAGAAATAGTATCTAAATAGCTGTTTATCATTGATATTCTGTCCGGATGCAGCCGAATATCTTTATGGTTTCCCAGTGGCAGCTTGCCCCATCTTACTTTTGGAGGATTTGCATAAAGATTTCGCAGTTGCTGTGCTGCTTGTATAATGCTGTTATCGGCTTGTTGCCGCATAATTTGTGTCAGCTTGCATTCCACAACATCTATGTCAAACGTCTGCTTGAAATAGCCCGGCGATAAAGCAGGTGAAATGTCTTGTCCAATCGGCGGCAACTGGCACTCATCGCCCACAAAAATGAATTTTCCCTCGGGGTCGTATTTAAGCAGATTGGATAGTAGTTTGCCATCGCCAAAGCGTGCTTGTACAGGATTATTATCTTCCACATCGGCAATCATGGAAGCCTCATCCACAATGTAAAAATATTGTTTGTTGTCCGGTGCTTTGGGTGTTAATTCAAAGTTTAAGAAAAGCTGTCCGGTTTTGTCCACACCCGTTTCGTCTTCTTGTCTGGCTACTTCTTCCAGGTCTTGATTGAAACCTTTAAGTGAATATATAACGCTGTGAACCGTAGAGGCAGATGTGCCGGTAGTATTTGTCAAAATTTTGGCTGCTCTCCCGGTAGATGCCATAAGTCTATAGTTCAACTCTCTATCTCGTAACTCGTCGATAAAAAATCGTATAAGCGTGGTTTTTCCCGTGCCGGCATGGCCATTAAGGATAAAAACCTTTTGCTTATTGTTTTTGATAAAGGCTTTGAACTTATTAAAAACATGTTGTTGATTGTCGGTCAGCCTGATATTTTCATCATCATACATATTTTCTAAATCGAACGAAATTGAATGTTATCTTTTTTTGTCCATTTCCTAAATCTTTACTTTGACGAGTAGATGTGGATAAAATGCAACTGATACCCACGTTTCGTAGCTTTTCCACCAACGAAACGGTAAAGCTCATCTCACCCATCAGGTGTACGGTTACTTCTGACTGTTCATTATTGGCTGTTTCCATGATTTTTTGCAGATACTCATCGGTAAGCCGGTCTATATATTCTTCATCTCCATCAGGATCAACAGCGGGGAAAGGCATATCAATACACTCGCCATACTCGGCGGCAGCTTGCAGTTGCGCTTTATCCCATCGAGAAGATGGGTGGTTGGTGAGGTTTATGAGCATCAAGTGTGGTTTAGCTGCATATTCTTTTGAATTAGTAAGCAGTATTTTTGGAAAAAAGTCGAGACTTTGCTTGAGTCGTGTTTTTAAATTACTAGCATTTGACGGATTTTGTCTCATGCCACTATGATTGAAATCATTCCTTAATCCTTTTAACCTTAAAAATGCAGAAACTAAACCTTCTTGATTGAATACCTCATCTTTTAATAGATTTCGAACTATTTCTAAGTTTTGTTGATGCTGCTCATCAGTTTTAGCTTTTGGCAATACCCATTTACTTTCGTCATCATCAAATTTTTTAGTTCTGATGTTAAAGGTTTTGTCTACCACATCTCTACGTATCTCATCATCAATATCGATACCGTGCCTGATGCAGAAAAAAGTTACCACGTTTTCCAGTAAAATAGTTGCCGATTGTTGAAACAATCCATTAGCATAACACCATTTAGCTGCCTCAAAACCATTTTTGATGTTTATTTCGGTGTCTGTGGCTTGACCGAAAGGCTTAAAAACATTTCTGATTTTTTCGAGAATTGGATTGAAAGGCTCTATCATAGTCTCCTCAACTTCTTTTAGAGATGACTTTATTCGATTGATGTTTGTTGAACGTACGATATTTAGTCCTCTACAAGTCTGGAAGTCTTCAGTCGCATTTTTCAGATGTTGAACTAAGTTTTTCATTGCTTTAGCCGATTCGTCTGCCCCTCGTGTAGCCTTTAATATTGGGGTTGTTTTGTCTGTAGCTAATTCCTCTAATTTTTCTGTATTTCCATTTTTAAGATAGTCAGCCGCAGCAAAAGTCCAATCCTGCAATGTAGTAAGAGGCAACAAATCTACGATTAATCCGGGTTTTGTACCCTTTTCGCTGATTTCGTAATTACCGTATGTTATGCTTTTTACTGTAACTCCCCTTAGAAATTTAACGTAATTTGATAGAACTAACATTAACATTGGCAGATAGCGATATCCATGAGTTATATCGAAATACAGTTCATCGTTATAGTTTATCTTCTCAAAAACTTTTTCAAATATTTTCCATATTTCCTCTTCGTTATTGCCATCAGGTAAGTTTTTAATTGGTTCTACTTGAAATGGCAAATTCAGTTTATCTAAACGAGTTTTTAAGCCCTCCCGAATGTTGTTTTCAATTGAGTTATGGTTCAGATTGTCAATCCAGTTGTTTTTTTCTGAACCTTCTGTCAACATAATGTACGCAATATCAGTCTCCGACCAATCTGTAGCATTTAAATAATTAAGAGTAGCTTCTTGAATAAATCTGAGTTTGCCACCATAGGATTTTCCATCCTTATGATAATCGCACTCACCATAAGTGGTTGCCCCCAGAAACGATATAAATACTTTTCGTGCCATAATAATATCTTTATATTTTTAACTCCTTTTGTTTCAATTCTTTTTCACTGAAAATTCCTTTTATTCCCAGGATCTTCATTCTCTTTACTACAGCCTTTCTCCTATCATCATTAAAATATTTTGAAGGTAATCCCAATTTGATAAAAATGTATGGGTTTACTCTTAACCCAAAATCTTTGGAGATTGCCGATAACTTGTACATTATTTCTTCTAGGTATTCCGGTGGGTTGTTTATTGGACGCCTATCACCTCCTAACTCTCTGGGTTTAAATAACGACACCTTACATTCGCCCACGTAGAGTTGGTTGTCTTCCGTCCACATCACATCTATCTCGTTGTCATTAAGCTTCTCATTTCTGTCTCGAAATATTTTTACGCCACGTGCTATTTGCATTTTCTCCGGACTCAGTCGTTTATCTTTTTTTATTCGGTTAAAGACATATTTCTCGAACTCTTCACCTTGGTCATCATCGCATCGATATTCGGTTTCGCTTGTTTCGATATACAGTCCGTAAAGGGATAAATATTCTGCTATATTTACCTGATAGGTGAGTGGTAAATCTTCGCCGGTACGTACGTTTTCTATTTTATGGGTGGCGATAGGCACATAAAAATAATCGGCCCGGTACTTGAAAAAATGCTGAAACACAGCGATGGACATTATTTTTGTACCACCCGTCAGGTTTACAAAATACTTGTCCTCCCGGCTGAAGTTCTCGTTTTGCAGTTTTTGTCGGGCATCTGGCAAATCTTCTTCCGATAGCACCACAATTCTCACATCTTTCTTATCAATACCCAACGCATAGCAATAGCGCGATGTCATACCTTTTTCACCCATCCTTTGGGTGGTGATAAAAATATGGCTGTCGTACTGCCCCTCATACTCCTTGGCAACAAGGTAGTTGGGTAGCAGGTGTTCGGAGAGTAAGGAGATCAGGTGGGTCATGCTCTATTTTGTTTTTTCAAGCAACCTTTCTGCTTCCATTTCACTAACAACACGGCTGCTTTTTTCTGTTGTTAAAACACTATTACCAGGCTTTTCCGGATCGTTATCCCACCAAACAATATATTCATTTTTTACGTGGTTAGACAGAAAAAATGTTACTTCGTAATGTTTGAAGCAGTATTTCGTATTGCTACTCTTATTTTGAATGTTATGTTCGATTGTGGGTGAGTTCAGCTGCATATAGGGGTAAAAATCCAAATTTATATTGTTATTCATCTGTCGTCCAATTTGCTGAGCCATTTGCCTGATATCGCTTTCTCCCGAAAGATATGCCTTATGGCAAGTATAAACGTACTTATCTTCGTATTTAAAATGAACGGTAAGTTTTTTAGGCAGTTTATCTATCCATGTGTTTTTTACGTTTTGTACTCCCAAAATGGCGGCAATTACAAAAGTACCTATTGTAATTACCGGCTCCAATGCATCTACATAAAAACTCTCCTCACCAAGTTTAAAATCAAATTTGCTTTTGATGATAAGTAAAACGACAAAAAATGCAACAAAAAAAATAACAATCAAGCTGGTAAACCAACTCTGCTTTTGCCGAAATAAAGCATTCCAATACTGGTTAATAAGGGTTACTTTGTTGTGTGTCATGTTATGCTTTTGATTTGAAAATTAGTTTTTGGATTTTTCCACTTTTGATTTCATATTCAACAATTATTTTATCTCCTCTTTTTAGTCTATCCCTATTACTTATTGGCACTTCAAGTGAGATTGAACCGGTAAATTTATCGTTATCGATTAATCTTGCTTGCTTGGTAGGTCCCTTTAGTACTGTAATTTGTGCTTCGCCTTCAAGAATTTCTCTTGCTTCTTTTTTCTTCTTCAGCTTAACCAACTCCGAATAGGGTTGTAAGTATTCACCACTAATTTGTTTTTTGAAGTTCTGCCGTTTACAATCAACAAATTCTTTTAACTCCATATATTCCAGTGGACTAGTAGTTTTTTGTTCCACACTCATTAGCTTTAGTTCTCTAATTGACTGTGATCTTTTGTAATCAGGAAACTCAGCACTTATCTTATTATCAAACGCTTCAATTAAAGAAGGAATACTTTCTTTCGTTCCTACAATGCTTTCAATTATAATTTTTGTTTTTCAATATCCATACGGTTTTGCGTAGCCAATTGAATGAAAACCCTGATTATCAAATTGTATGGCTTTCAATAATGCGCCGAGTTCTATTTTTCTTAAATTGTGAAATCGAACTTTACATGTGAATGTAGAACCAGCGTCCATAGCAATAAATGGATTTGCATTCTCTTCTTGTCCTGTCGGAATAGAATATTTAACATCCTTCACGGTTGCATGAATGGGGTATCTCTTAAATCCTTTTAGTTGAGCATCATTATCAAGCATTGTTTTAAATTTTGCAGTCATGTATCCGTTTTCTCCCTGCTGTTTCAAGTATATCGGGTAATATGTTGGTTTCGGACTGCCAAGATAAACTTCTCGCTCTTCAATAGGATTACCTTTAGTCATAAATGCGTGAGAGAATTGAATCCGACCTTTAAGTGATTGTTTTGATGTTGTACCGAAAATACACTCTGCCAAATCAAGTTTATTTGACCTGTGGTCAGCAGGCAGATACTCCTTTAGTCGCTTTGGATAAGGAAGTTTGTAAAGATATGAAAGTCCAAAATGTAAAATTTCAGAACCATCTTTATTTAAAACAAAAAACACAGGAACCTTTTCACCTTTGTTGAGTTTTCTCTCCCATTTTTTCCATATATCCGATTTGTTATTAACAAAGCGAAAGTCTTCAAAAAGTCCATCTTTTTCATATCTGTCTAACTCGTATGTATCAAATCTCTCGTTAAAGAACACAAAGTCAAAAAGTTTTCCACTTGCTTTTTTAATTATCTTACCATCAGAACCTGTTTTTTTGTCTTTTCTTTGTCCGGGTTGACCCGTGAAAACAATAGTACCTTCTTTTCCGTTAGTATCATCTTTATATACAAAAATTCTTTTATCAACAGGATTGTCAGCATTCGCTTTTTTGATTGAAAATTTATAAGTTAAGGATTTGTTCTTGATTTTATCGTACTTATACCAAGGTGTTTTCTTGCTTTCATTTCTCCCGACATCATCTCTTTTAAACTCATCTTCAAAATCAGTTAAAAAGATTTTGTCTATTTCACGATATGAAATTCTGCCAGGAACACCCATGTCGTCTACTTTTATCTTATCTTTTTCAATATACATCCACCCACATCTTACTTCATTATTTTGGAAAATATTAATGTACTTTTTTAATTGTAAGTCTCGGATTGTATACCTGCTGTTAGCGATATTACTCATTTTTCCGAAACTCATTATTTCCAACACATTCCTAACAGCCCCTTTTATGGAAGTGGCAGGTATAAAATAGCTGTTGTCCGGAGCTTTGCTAAATGATTTGTAGTTGTTGTTTTTTGCTTCCGCATCGTCCTTGGTATGTCCGTTACGAACAAAAATGGGTGTTTGGGCAGTAAGAGTTAGTTCTATCGTTCCGCTCACACCATCTTCAAAAGGTATATCGTGCGATATTTTGTCGGCCCAATCGGGAAAAAACACTTTATCTGAAAGCGGTACAAAATTAAACGGTGCTTTTATTGTTGGCATAATCTATTCCTCCTTATTTTCGTTATTAAATCCGATAAATACTAATTCTGCTGGTTGCAGTACTTTCATGTTTTCGCAAAGACTATCTTCTTGCGGTTTCCAATATTCTAAAAAGCAAAGTTTTTCTACTTTATCCATACGGTTGGGTAGAAACTCCCTTCGCACTACATTAGGATGTTTAAAATCCTCGTCTTTCACTTCATATTTATTGACAATATACTTGCCGTCAACATACTTGATGCTGATACTGATACGGTTTTCATTATCGTATATCTGTCCTTCAACAATAAAAGGATTTTCGTTGTTCGCTATCTCTAATTCAAACTCTTCATTGTTGAATACTCTTGGTTCTTTTTTATTACTATACCAAATATAGCCTTGATATTTTGATTTTTCTATCTTCATTGCAATGGTTCTCCGTTTTTAGTTACACTTCCTTTAAAAACTCCGTTTCCGCGATTTACGCCACCACCAAGCGGCAACATCCCGCTACAGATATCTTTTAGTGCATTTTCAAAAGCTTCTTCTACTTTATCTCCTTTGAAAGCTTCCTTTTTTGCTAAGATGCTCATTTCGAATGTCAGATCTCTTCCAAAACTTGTCTTTTCTGTAAATAGTGCTCCCTCAATCGCTCCTCCGGTAAAACGGTCTATTGATACGTGATTAAGGAGTTTCTCCTCTGTCTCTTTTTGCTCTATAATATCCGAGAAAATGAGATTACCTCTTTTCTGTATCTTTTCATCTTGACTTTCGTAGCCGAACAAAGCTTTTACCGCATCATTTTCGCAACCGGTTTTTGCCTTATCATTACCCACATAGTAGCCTTTTAGCTTGTTATAATGAAAAGCCACTCTATGCGATAAGGCTCCTTTTACCGAAGTGGCAGGAATAAGTACAAGATTATCTTCTAGTACTCCTTTTCCATTTGTCCAGAAAACCTTTTTCCCTCTCACGGGCGTCATATCGGCTTCATCATCTCCAAAACCGCTACCGAATAGGAAAAAGTCTTCGGGTTGAAGGTTTAGCTTATATTTTATCCAATCAGAGTGAGCTTGTGTTTTTATTGTTTCGAAATCGACCTTATCCCAAAAGATAGAGTTTAATGCTGATGATTTATCGAGATAGATCTCTAGTTCATCAGATTTTTCCAAATTAAGAGT
>ERZ795049.5299-NODE-5299-length-12017-cov-17.948504_pt1 | contig 12017 bp, 25 predicted proteins | sample MGYA00375133_ERZ795049 | MGnify/ENA primary metagenome ERZ795049 (study PRJEB30178, sample SAMN05720147) | activated sludge metagenome | isolation source: anaerobic digester from wastewater treatment plant | place: Japan | collected 2015-04-20 ...
GTTGAAATTAGGTCCTGTGAAGGCTGAAAAAGCAATAAAAGTGCTTGAAGAATCTGGTTTTTTGTTTGCCCGGCAGAGGGGCAGCCATGTCATTCTGCAACACCTTGATGGGAGGAGTATTGTTGTCCCCGTCCATCAGGGAGAAGAACTCGGGAGAGGGGTGCTACGAGCGATAATCCGGCAGGCAGGCCTCACCCGCGAGGAGTTCATGATGAGGCTACTGAAATATCGGTGAAGATAACGTTTATTCGTCCGACAGCGATGTCCTCTTCACTCTTCTGGATCGTCGCCATCGTCTCGGGGTTGCTCGAGATCTCGAGCGTCGAGATCCTCCCGCCGGACCATTGTCTCCTGTATCGATTTCAAGATAGAGTTCATCGATGGTGACGGCCGGGGTCATGACTGGTAGTCACCGTCAGCGCTATTAAAAGTATTTCGATGGGATCGGAGGCTGTTATGGGGATGGTTTTCCTCCCCGTATACGGCCGGGTTGATCGTAATCGATGCCGGCTCTCTCCTTGCTGAACTACCCGGGGAGAACCTGATCGGCGACCGCGTCGTGGGTCCGTTGCCTACACCCGGACGCCTTCGGCCAGTGCCTAGAGGATGAACGGGTTGCGGCTCCGGACCAGTTCGGTGAACTCTTCGTCGGTGTAGCAGATCGGTTCGACCGGGAGCTCGGTGAGATCGAGGATGGCTGCCGCCCGGCTTTGTGGAACCGCTCGCGAAAGTCCCCGACGACGATCAGGTCGACATCGCTCCCCTCGTGGAAGTCGCCGCGGGAAAACGAACCGTACAGGATGATGGTGGAGACGTGCCGGCGCGCCCCGGGCAAGGTCCCGGACCTGCTCGATCACCCAAAGAGCGTTCGCCTCACGGCACCGCAGATCGAGTCCGCGTACTCGATGCATTCCCCGGCATCCCTCTCGTCGTCGGTGAAGGCTTATTCATCTCCGATCTCTTCCAGCATCCGGGCGACTGTCCCCGCAAGGAGGGGAAGATATTGTTCGATGACGTTCCAGACACGCAGGGGATTGACGCTGAGGTACTGGTGCACGAGGATATTCCGAAATCCAGAGATGCCCCGCCAGTCGATCTCCGGATGGTTTACCTTCAGGCCTTCATCAAGGCGTTGCGTGGACTCGGCGAGAGTCTGGAGGTTTCGGAGGACAGCATCCTGTATCATCTCGTCAGCAAGAAACGCTTCCTTCCCGCCGCGGGTATACCTGATAATTCGGTCGGTGCACTCCCTGATGTGGAGCAGGTAGAGCGTGGCGTCCTTCACAGCGGCACCGCCTCTGCCATCACCCGGTCCCTGATATACCAGTGCAGGGTTAGGGGCTCGGCAACATCGACGGGGATCCCGAGCAGTGTCTCCAGCTCCGATTTCAGGGCAACGAGGTCGAGGAGGCTCCGATCCGGTTCGAGGTCGATCAGAAGGTCAAGGTCGCTCTCCGCTTCTGCCTCCCCACGCGCTACGGAACCGAAGATACGGACGTTGTGTGCGCCGTGGCGTGCGGCGATCTCGCAGATCCGGTCCCGCTCGGTCATGACCCGCTCTAAGATCCCTGCCCCGTCTGTCATGCCCTCTCATTCAGGAGTATGGAGGACAACCCCCTTGAAACTTGCCATGCAATTCTGGTTCGGGTTGCCCGTCGCGACCACCCTGCTCTCCGCGAAGATTCTCGCAGGTGTGGTCGTTCCCATTAAGACCGGCGATGATCTGATCCAGGGTCCGGCCTCACCCGCGAGGAGTTCACGGCAAGACTGATGAATTATTAGCACAGCGAGTTATTTTTCGTGAGCTGCCCACCCTTACGGACGGGATCGTTCACACCCGGATGCCTTCGGCCAGTGCCTGGAGGATGAACGGGTTTTCGTTCCGGACCAGTTCGGTGAACTCTTCGTCGGTGTAGCAGATCGGTTCGACCGGGAGCTCGGTGAGATCGAGGATGGCTGCCGCCCGGCTTTGTGGAACCGCTCGCGAAAGTCCCCGACGACGATCAGGTCGACATCGCTCCCCTCGTGGAAGTCGCCGCGGGAAAACGAACCGTACAGGATGATGGTGGAGACGTGCCGGCGCGCCCCGGGCAAGGTCCCGGACCTGTTCGATCACCCGGAGAGCGAGCGCCTCGCGGCAGTGCAGATCGAGTCCGCGTACTCGATGCATTCCCCGGCATCCTCCCTGTCATAGTATTCCGACGGCGTTAGATTCCCCACGATGCTGTCCGGATAACGTGCCATGATGTAGGCGCTATCGAGTACCTTCGCTCCGCTCTTCAGCTCCTGGAACGAGGGCTCGAATGCACCGACCTCTCTCGTCAGTCCATAATGCAGAGATTCCGGGGTCTTTGCACTGCAATCTGATCCTTTGCTATCGTTCTGATACAAGCCTCTCCATCCGGTCAATGAACTGCTCCGTCAGGTCAAGAACACTCTCGATCTCGTCGGGGAGAGGCGCGGGACTGAACGAGTACTGGCTGTCCTCAGCCTCTTTCGCATCCGCGAAAAGAGCAATAGCCATCGGGCGTCGAGTTTCCCTGCGGAAACGTATGTGCCGAGATACTGCTCGAGGCAGTAGTGGCTCTTCTCCCGGATGCCGTCCGCAAAAAGAACGGATCGGCCGGCGTGGAACCATGCGAAGTAGAGGCCGTTCATCGCCAGCCGGGTGGTGCCGATGGCCCCGGACTGCCGTGCCTCGTCAAGGTAGGCACGGGCGAGGGCGATCGACTGGCATGCCTTCTCGTATGAGGGCTCCACGGTCCGGAGTTTCCCGCCGGCAAAGCAGTCGTCAAGCGGTCGCAAAGTCAACACCCCCCATGGTTACGTGTCCTGTCGTCAAGGCCGTATAGAACGGCCGGTCGTGTTCTCGAAGATGTCGTACTCTATCGGGGGTGAGGATGAGGGTGTTGACTTCGCACCGGGTATGCATTGCGAGGGTCCCTTCAAGCTCCGCCGCCCGGATCTCGGTGTCGGGGCTCGCGGTATCGACGAGGACCCAGAGGTCGAGGTCGCTCTCCGTGGTGTTGGTGCCGCCGGCCCAGGACCCGTAGATCCCGACTCCCCGCGCCCATTCTGGTAGAACGATCGTGTCTTTGAGAAGATCGAGGTTGAGGAGGCGCTTGATAGCCGGCCACAGGGGCGTATCATCCCTGTGAAATGCCCGGTTCTCCAGTCTGAGCAGCCCCTCCCTGGCGAGCATATTGAGGTAGCCGGAGACAAGCCCTTTGGAGACGCCGGTGGCGAGGGCGACTGTTCCGACCGTGGCCGATTGCCTGAGGCTGATGTGGCGGAGGATGCGGATGCGTTCTTCCGTCTTGAAGATCTCTCTGAGCATGATCCCGAGAGGTTGTTTGTGGTGGGGGGAGATGTTGTTTTCGATCCGTGAACAATATGTTCATGAAACGTGAACAGAGGTCACTTTCGGCTGCCGCAGGATCGGGTCGATCACCTCTGTCTTGTGCTCATCTATGAGCCGAAGGCTCATGGCGGGCTCTGGTGAATGGGAATAATAGCATTATGCGGCAACGCCGCGGTGTCTCTCCGATCGCACCTGTCGCGAATCGCGTACCCCCCGCTCCCTGAACTCTATGGCCGGCTCTTCGCGCCGCTCCGCCACCACAGCAAGGTCTATCCTTGCGTTGCTCGTACTCCTGCAGGGGGAGAATGACCGCGACCCGGAACGCGAGCTCATCGACAACGTGACTGGCTCTGCACTCAATGTTGCGAACCTCCTCATCTCTCTATGGTGTGCAGGAACCATCAATCTTCGTTCGCTCCGCCGGGTGGAGAAGGTCCTCATCTGCACCATGCTTGAGAGGGTGACCGATCACGGGTCCCCGTTTGTGTCGCTTGCAACCGGACGATCTCCCTGATGCATCTCTTCGCCTGCTCACCCTCTTTTGCTTCGGCACGGACGAATAATATCTACGATCAGCGCAGATGCCACCACGGTCCACAGTTCATGTCGGCAAACACGTCACCGGCAGAAACATAATGTCATTGAAACGATTATCAATAGCTATACTCAGAGCGCAAGTCCAAATAATTCTGATATGGTGAGTATCCGTGTTAGCCGTGCGACTCAGGAGAAACTGAAGAAGCTGAAGAAGGGGAACATGACATACGATGATGTGATATCTCAGATGGTCGACGATGAGAATTGGGATGTTGAAAAACTGGATGCCGATCTAGATCTAATCGAGAAGAAGTCTAAGTTTTACTCCTTCGAAGAGGTATTCGAAGGTGCATAAACTAATCTTCAGTGAGGAAGCGCTCAAATACCTGTCGCAAATACCGAAAAAAACCTGGTACATGTGAAAGAGGTCATCTCGTTATGCCTCGGAGAATATCTGAAATAGATAACCAGGCGATGCAACAAGAAACTCCTCAAGGGTTCTAAGAAACACACGTATCGCCTTCACATATCGATGACACACACCGCATTCTATCGTATTGATGACGAAAACAAGCGGGTCCTCATAGATGATGTGATGGGAATAAACCAGGCGCACAGCAAATACGGGTTATACTGATCCTCTTTTTATAGTTACTGGCCCACCATCTTTGCAGCATATATTGGACTCAGGAATATCTTCATCCATTTCTCCCGATAGGTTCTTTCCGCCGCCAGTTTCTCAAATGCCCGTGCAATCGTGGCAATCACGTGTTCATAGCCCGTGACGGACGCCGCCGAGACTTCCCCCGCTTGATCGCCCGCCAGACCTGCTCGATGGGACTCCGATCCGGTGAGTATGGCGGGAGATGTACGAGCCCTGACTTCCCGGTGAGTTAAGCACATGCGCTATTTTACCCTGAGCACTACCCTCCAATTTGGTCAAATTTATCCAAAATATCAACAAAATGGCCATATTCTAACAATCTAAACAGGGAGCTAATTCGCTTAATTATTAAGCACATCAACCAACTCATATATCGTCAAATATCCGACAATATTGGAATTTAACCGCGTTTTAGATAGATATGCGCCTAACACTCGGGAACTCAGGACGAGCCGGATGCCGTTGCCGGCGGCATACTGTCCGACCACGATGGCATGATGCGAGCTGAAGGTGTCGAGGACGAGTCGTTTGTTGGGATTCGCTCTCCTGTACTCTCTCAACACCTCCCGGTCATGACAGGCGGCCATCGCCGGCGAGGCGGTCTGTGCCCGGGCTCCCCTCGAGGATATCCACGACGCCGCCCCTCCGTCGGACGTTTGAGGGGTCGTGAGCGACTGCTCCGGTGTGGCCGGGAATCCCGTGGTTCAGGACGATCCCGGCAGGAACCGTCCCAGGGGGAGCACCCTCACGATCCGTGTGTGGGTCAGGATCGTATCGGCGTGGCGGACGATGTGGTTGTAGTCGCCGGAGACATAGGCAAGGTCTGGAACGGTCAGAGCGATATCGTGCGCATCGAGGACTACCGTGACGTCATCACCATCGGAGATATCCCGATTGAGAACCGCGGAGATGTCCGGGTAATAAGCGGTCCGCCTGTGCCATGCACAATTGGTTCTCACGATCTCCTGCCGCCGGACGACTTCGACCTCAAAGGCCTGCAGAGATTCCAACACCACGGCATCGGTCGTCCGGTTCGATTGGCCCGTTGCAACCACCCTGATCTCTGCAAGAATCTCTTGAAAGTGGTCGTCACCATCAAAATTGGCGGCGATCTGACTGAGGGGGCGGCCTCTCTTCAGGTTATAGATCACGCGCCGCAGTGCGCGTACAACAGCCTTTTGAATGGTCCTGACCTTTCCCATGCCGGTATCGCACAACCCGAAGCATTCACGCTGGACGGCGAAGCCGGAGTGGTTGGGCTCAGGGTCTTCGAACGCCAGAACTGCAGCCCTGCCCCAGTGATCGGTCGCATGAAAGATGTAGCCGATAATAACGTTTGAGTCGAGAAAATATGGCAATTGTCCTACATCTCCCTGGGGCGAGCCCGCACGCATTCGTCGCGCGCGTACGCCATGAGGCGGAGGACAATCGGATCGATGTCCCTGCTCCGGGTATCCTGCTCCAGGCGTCCCAGCGCTTCGTCGTGAGCGGTTTCGAACTCGCGGTCGTACAGGGGGAGTTCCTGTGCGAACGAGCGCTCCCACCGCTCGACGATCTCTTCGGGCACATTTTCGTTTTTTCGCACCCGTAAAAGACTGCAGAAGATCTCCCAGTACCTGTTTGAGAGCGCATCAAGCGGATCGCGAGTCTCAACGAAGAGCCGGGCGGTATCATCCCACGCGAGGTAGGTATCGAGGAGTTCGCTCATCTCATTCTCCGGGAACTGCTTGATCAGCGTATCCAGGTATCGAAGGATGTTTGAGGAGATCCGGTCGTACGCATAATCATAGACCCGCGGTTCGCCCGATAAGGAGACCAGGTAGTCCAGGTATTCTCTTTTGAAGGTCCTCTGATACCGGAACGGAGCGAGTTTGTATGCATCACCGACCAGCCTGCTGCCATATCCCTCCTCCCACCGGGTCCCGCTCCGGTATTTTCTCAGGATCTTTCGAATCTCCTGGAGAACCACCTGCTTTTCCCTGGTCATCAGTTCCTCGTCGTGAACGTGACGAAGAGGCACAGTCGCTCCGTCAGGCTGCAGGTACCCTCCATCAAGGGGGGTTCCGGTCTGCTCTTCAAATGTAATCGCCTCGATGAGGGGGCCGTGGAGGTACCAGCAGTAGGGCAGCCCGATATCGATCCCCTGCCCCAACAGGTTCTGGTGGAGCAGGAACAAGGTTTTGTAAAGATGGGTCTTGCGGAAGAACGGCTCCCCGGCAGGGTTTGCCTCTACGAGGAGAACCTCAACGGAGTATTTCAGCAGGGGATTTTTTGCCATTGAACTCACCGGGCACTTCTTTGGTTCGGGGATATTTCAGCGTATGGATTCTCCCTGTGGGCACGTACCCGTCCTTCCGGAGTAATATCGGGTTTTGCCACGTATTCTTCAAAGCGGCGGGCATCGTCGTCCTCCAGAGAGAAACCCGGTTCGATCTTTTGAGCCATATCGGGTCATCCCGCGTGGTTTTCGGGCGTGTTACGGTACACTGTACCTATCCAGTTAATATACGTTCGGGTACCTGCGTCTCATGGTTGGGCCTGCTCTCTTTGGGTAACGGCGAAGTATTCCCCCGCCGGTTCCTGCCGCTTGTGGGGCAGCACGTGAAGGATGTGGTGTCTGCCCTGATTCGGCATCCGCAACCCTGCATTCAAGTGAACTTGTGTCTCCATATTCTCATGCGGTATGCCTGAGCGGAGTGCAGACTGGATGGAGCAGGCGCGGCGGGATCTCGCCATGGCCGGGATACCGGGTTCTTCGAATGGGCTCGGTTCTCATTCCGCAGCAGGCTGCTGAAAAGGCGATAAAGGCCGTCTACCAGAGGTCGGGGGCGGTTCGCGTGGGGTCATTCTCCTCGAAGGTCTCCGGGCAGCCGGCCGGGAGATCCCCGCCGACCTCTTCCGGATCGCACGCGGTCTCGACCGCAACTATATTCCGGACGGGTTTTCCCGGGGGAAACCGGCAGACTACTTCGCCCGGGAGGATGCAGTCAGTGGTGCGGAAAGAATCATTCAATTCTGTGACGGTCTTCTGGCTTGATACGGATCTCGTCCACGAACGGCTACGAGCGGCGGTGGAGAGGCTGGCATCCGACCAAAACGTCCTCCGCGTCGTCCTTTTTGGGTCGTTTGCCGGGGGGGCGGGCCGTTCCCGGGAGCGATCTCGATATCATGATCGTTCTTGCACACGATTGAACGGCCCCATCTTTCGAGCGGGTCTCCACGTACCTCACGTACTTCTCCGGGATCGGCGCCGAGCTCTTCCCCTTTGCGAATCCCCTCGCGCGACGGGTGGCGGAAGGTTGACCGCAGTCCGTCAACTCGTGAAGCGAGAGGACCGGGGCAAGGGGGCTCGATCCCCGTTCTCACAACCCGCGGTATGCACTACGACGGTGGCGGACGTAGAGGATGATGACCTCCTGCTCCGCATGGTTCACGGCATACACGATCTGGTAGTCTCCCACGCGGATCCGGTAGAGATGCTCTGCCCCGCTTAACTTGCGCACGCCAAACGGCAGAGGCGCCTCAGACAGAGTCTCTATGCTCTGAAGAATGCGTGGAATTACATCGCGCGGCAATGCCGCGATATCTCTCTCGACGCTTGCCTTGACCTGGATCACGTATCCAGCCATTAGCGCCCGTACCGCTTTTTGAATTCCTCAAATCCTATGGCCGGTTCTTCGCGCCGCTCCGCTACAACAGCAAGGTCGTGAAGGTCTTCCTGCAGTTGTTCGTACTCCTGCAGGGGGAGGATCACCGCGACCCGGTTCCCGTGCTCATCGACAATGTACTGTTCTCCTGCTATACTCATTTGCTGCGAACCTCCTCACCTCCATATGGAGTGCAGGAACTATCAATCTTCGTTCGCTCCGCCGGTGGGGAGGGTCCTCAACCCTAACATGGATTCAGGATGCCGCCCCGGCGAGGTCATCTATCTCTGCGGGGTTGAAGGCGGCATGAGCGGGCAGACTCCCTCCGCAAGGGGGGAGGTGAAAGCGGCGCCCCTTCTTCACTTTCACACCGCCCGGGTATTCTTTATGCCGGAGGGGAGCTAACATGACCCTATCGTATGTTGCGGCGGTACCAGTACCGGCTGTATCCGACCGAGGATCAGAAGACTCTGATCGCCAAGCACCTTGGGTGCTGCCGGTTCGTGTACAACTGGGCCCTCAACCTCAAGAACACGGCGTACCACGACGGGGGCATCAGCCTGTCCAGATACGACCTCACGAACCAGCTTCCGGCGCTCAAAGAGGAGTTGCCATGGCTGAAAGAGGTCAACGCCCAATCGCTGCAGCAATCGATTATCCATCTCTCCCGCGCGTTCACGAACTTCTTCGAGGGTCATGCCGAAGCACCGACCTTCAAGGCGAAGCATGCCCCCGAGCAGGCGTTCACGGTACCCCAATCATACACCGTGGACTTCAAGCAGGGGACCGTGAAGCTCCCGAAGATCGGTTCGCTCAAAGTCAAGTATCACCGCACCTTCGTGGGCACGATGAAGTCTACAACCGTCATCCGCAGATCGACCGGCCGGTACTTTCTCAGTATCGTGGTCGAGGACGGGCGGAAGCCCCCGCAACCCGCCGATCCGATCCCGGAGCAGACGGTCGGGATCGACCTGGGGCTCGCGCACTACGCTATTCTCTCGACCGGGGAGAAGGTGGAGAATCCCAAGTATCTCCGGAACGCCCAGCAGCGGTTGGCTGTCTTGCAGCGCCGGCTCGCCCGCAAGCAGAAGGGTTCCCGGAACCGGAACAAGGCCCGGCTCAAGGTTGCCCGGTGTCACCAGAAAATTGCCGATCAACGAAAGGACTTCCAGCACCAGCTCTCTTCTCGACTGGTCCGCGAAAACCAAGCCCTGGCTGTGGAGTCCCTGAACGTGGACGGCATGGTGAAGAACCGGTCTCTGGCCCGGGCGATCAGCGACGCCGGCTGGGGGACGTTCCTTTCGATGCTGACATACAAATGTCAGGAGGCCGGGAAAACCCTGCTGAAGATCGGGGTCTTCGAGCCCTCATCAAAGACCTGTTCGGTCTGCGGGTACCGGAAGGCCGATCTGACGCTGAAGGATCGGGAGTGGACGTGCCCGGACTGCGGCACCTGTCACGACCGGGACCTGAACGCCGCGGTCAATATCAAACAATTCGCACTTGCAGGCGCGGAACGCGCCGAAGAGCCTGTGGACTCGCTCCCGGTGGGGAGGGGGATGAAGCAGGAAGCCCCCTGCGTAAGCGGGGGGTAGTTCACCTGGCGTTTAAGGAGTTCGTGGGCGAGATCCCTCGGCGCACGGCCCCCTGATTCACGAGGGGCACAGGGTCTGCTTCTTCTCCGGGGACGGTTCGATCAGCAATCATTATGACCGTGCGTTCACAAGTATTCGTTGTATGCTCCCGGTCAGGCGGCCGATCGTCCATGAATTCGCGGCAAAGGCGCGTGCGGCGTGCGGCGACGCAATAGAGGAGATCATCCTCTTCGGTTCCGTGGCGCGGGGAGACGATCGGCCGGACTCCGATATCGATATCCTCGTGATCACGTCTCGGGAGGACTTCCGCCTTCGTGAATACCTCACCGGACTGGCGTTCGATCTGCTGATGCTCTCGGGTGAGCGGCTCTCGGTCAAGGTCCTCTCCCGGGCGGATGTTGCAGCGCACCGGGAATACCCCTTCATCAGGCAGGTTCTTCATGACGGCGTGGCGGTTTAAGTGAACGATCGGTCTGTTATAGCCGCGCTTCTTCTCAAATCGCATCAGCGTCTCGATGCCGCGCGCATCCTCTGCACCGAGGGTCATTACGAAGATTCAATTAATCGAGCTTACTATGCGATGTATCTTGCATCTCTTGCTCTTCTGCATCGAAAAGGCGTAGAGACGAAGACTCATGCCGGGTTGATCTCTGCTATCGGTCTGGAATACGTTAAGACCGGTGAGCTCGCTCCAGAGCACGGAAGGGCATTGAACCTGGTCGAAGAACTCCGGGAGGAGGTGGATTACACGATCTGCCGGGAGATTATGCGGGAAGAGGTGGTGTCGGTCATTACCAGGGCAGCAGATTTTGTCATGTGTGCAGAGCAGATATGTGCGGAAGATTTGAACGAGTGATGCCGCTACTAACCTCGCACAACTTGAACGGATGGAGTACCTGTTGGGCAAGGCCCAGCACACCTCGCTTGCCCCTGCCGAACAGGACGAGCTGCGGCGATATGTTCAAGTTGCGCAGCCGGGGGCAAAGGACGTCACGTTCGAGACGATCGTGACGCTGGGCCTGATTCAATCGTCGGTGCGTACCTGTTGTATACGTATATCGAATCTGCGGCGTCCGCCGGCTCCGGGGACGGCCCCGGAGTGCTGCCCGCTGCTTCGCCGGGTTTTATGCCGGTACCTCTGCACCGGAGGTCTTCCAGTACGTCCTCCCGGTTTGCGGGGTCCCCCCGGATACCCGATCGTCCGGGCCGGTTACGTGCAGCGTGGATCCCTGTGCCGGTCTCCTGCCGCCGGCAGGGTCTTCTTCCCGCCGTATGCGGCCGGGGATGCTATCCTCGTCGCGGGTGTCGCTGCCGGGGGGATCCGGGCCGCGAATGGTCTCCGGTATCGATTTTTCCCGCGTAAAAATCGCGCATCCCTTATTGGACCCTGAGAATCCGTTCTATCCTGAATCGGGGCAGGATCTCGCGGGTTAACCGCTCCTGGTTAACCGGAGGGGTCCGGGACGCTGCCCGGGCAGGTGATCCCGGCCCGAGCTCCCGGTCCGTGGGGAGGAGAGAACTTCATCGAACGGCGGCCTTACAGCGAATATTATTCGGAATGTTTCTCTCTGGCGGGCGTTCTCATTACGCAAGGTTCTAATACTATAGCCTGCACATAGTACCAAAAATCCCGCTTCCGTTCGCGGGCAGATGTTCCCGCTTCGGTCCGGGAACCCGATATTTTTTAAATAACCCTCCATATCATTTCCGGAGGGATTTCGCTATCTTTTTAACTATTCCTGTGGTAAAATACGTATATTAGAGAGAGCGGCCTCCGGCGAGCAGACGACGCCGGCGGCCGCTGTGCCCTCTCGATGACCAGGATACCCATGATAGAGTCGATGAACCCCCAGGATCTCTCCTCCCCGGATTGTGCCGGTGCCGCCGAGCCGGGGCTCGCGGTGGTGATCCCGGCGTATAACGAGGGGCTGGTGGTCTCTAGAATGTCCCCGGAGGGACCGCAATGACTATCCGGACACGTACTCCCTCTTCTCCCCCCCGCCCGGCCGGGCCGGTCACCAGAGCCGGCGACAACGGGGAGGACGCAACCCTCCTCGTCGACGATCTCGCACGGCAACGGCGGGCCGTCCGGACGCTTGTCGCGATGCCGGCCTACAACGAGGAGGCCTACATCGCAAAGACCGTCGTCGGTGCCCGGCGGCACGCGGATGCGGTGCTCGTCGTCGACGACGGCTCGACGGACGAGACCGTCG
>ERZ795049.5301-NODE-5301-length-12017-cov-9.729727_pt1 | contig 12017 bp, 15 predicted proteins | sample MGYA00375133_ERZ795049 | MGnify/ENA primary metagenome ERZ795049 (study PRJEB30178, sample SAMN05720147) | activated sludge metagenome | isolation source: anaerobic digester from wastewater treatment plant | place: Japan | collected 2015-04-20 ...
AAGCTCTTTTTGCCGCCTTGCGACCCCACGGCTTGCGACCGCGGACTTGGAACCGAAGACCGACCCCGAGCGTAGCGAGGGGACACGCCCTAATAAAAATTAAAAATATTATAAATATCAACTTTTTTTAGTTCTATTTTGACGCACGTTAAATTTTTATTTATTTTTACAACTCAAAATAATGGGCAATGCTTGGTTTTTTAATCGCCTATATAGTATTGGTAGTTTTAGTTCAACTAGTTGAAGCCATGCCGCGGTTTATAGTAAACATAGTAATGTTGCCGTTTCTTCCTCTCATTGCGTTGATTCAAATGTGGAAGGAGGGCAGAAAAACCCTTGTTATTGTTTTTTCTTCCATAATCCTGCTACTATTAAGTATTCTTGTTTTGCTTTTGTGTGTTATTATGTGAAAATAAGTATTTGTGTTCATAAAATAGATATAGCTTTATATGCGAATAGGGTGGTAAATATTCATTATTAAAATATAGATATGAAAAAACATTTTTTAATTTTCGGATTATTATTACTTTCTACGTTTCTTTATTCTCAGATAAGTGTAGATAGTTTGGTAGAAGTCGGCATTCAATATCATGATAATGGTGAGTTTGTCCAGGCGATTGAAACGTATAAAACTGCGTTGGAAATTGAACCCAATTCGCCTTTGGTTAATTACGAGATAGCGTTGACATATATGTATAGCGGCGATTACCAAAATGCGATTAAACATTCGGATAAGGTGATTAAAAGGAACGATAAATATTTATTGCAGGCGTATCTTGTCAAAGGTTCATGCCTTGATTACCTTGGGAAAACCAAAGAGTCGATAAAACTTTTTAAAAAAGGAATTAAAAAATTCGGAGATGATCATTTGTTGTACTACAACTTAGGTTACAATTATTATAATATAAAGGAATTTGATAAAGCGGAGAAGGCATTTATAAAAGCAATAAATACGAAAGCAAACCATGCGAGTAGTCATCTTTTTTTAGGGTATTTGATGTACGAAAAAAAACAAAGAGTACAAAGTTTACTCTCTTTACATTTCTTTCTACTTCTCGAGCCAAATTCCGAAAGGTCGCAAAATGCTTACAATTTATTACAGAGCCAATTAAGTGGCGGTGTTGAGAGAAATCAGGAAGAGCCGGGGAAGATTGATATTTTTCTTAGTCCGGACCAGTTAAAATCAGAATTTGGTACTATTGACGTGATGATTACTATTTTGGAAGCGTCAAAATCCCTTGAGGAAAATGAAGGTAAGAGTGATGACCAAATGTTTATTGAAAATACAACCTCTTTTTTTAAGATTCTTGGAGAGCATAAGACGAAAGAAAATGCCGGTTTCTGGTGGGATTTTTATGTTCCGTTTTTTTATCTTATTGCCGAATCAGAGCATATAGATACTTATTGCTATTATATTAGTCAATCGACAAAAGAAACAGCCGCTGATTGGTTGAAGGAGAATGAGAAAAGGGTTACAGATTTTGCCAAATGGTTGAGCGAAGAGTAGGAGATAAGCAACATTATACTATTTGAATGCGGTGAAAAATTCCTATTATAGAGGAGTGTGTGAAAATTTTCTCTCATTATTTCAATTTTTCTCGTAATTTTGCAAAACGAAGTTGTATTTCTATTTAACAACAAAAACTCTATAAAAGAATAGATTAATGCTGGATTTTTTCAATAAATTAGCTGAAGAATTTGTACTACCGTTGGAAAATCCTATTTTGGTTTTTTCGTTGGTATTATTTATCATCTTACTATCTCCCATAGTTTTAAAGAGATTTAATATTCCGGGTCTCATTGGTTTGATTATAGCAGGGGTTATTATTGGTCCTCATGCCTTCAATATGGTAAAGAAAGAGTCCATAGAACTATTTTCTACATTAGGGTTGTTGTATATCATGTTTATTGCGGGACTTGAACTTGATTTAAACGAATTTAAAGCGAATAAATACAAAAGTCTTCTATTTGGTATTTTAACATTTATTATACCGTTATCTATCGGATTTCCTGTGTGTCATTATCTTTTAGGTTATGATTTTAACGCGAGTTTACTCACAGCCAGCATGTTTGCGACTCATACTTTGGTGGCTTATCCGATTGTAAGTAAGTTAGGGGTTTCGAGAAATCAGGCAGTTGCTGTAGCTGTGGGTGGTACGATATTAACCGATACAGCAGTGCTTATTATTTTAGCCGTTGTTATGGGGAAAAGTCAAGGGGCTTTAAATCAGGAATTTTGGATAAGGCTTGGTGTATCGTTCACTATTTTCACGATTATTATGTTTTTAATCATTCCTCGCATAGCCAAATGGTTTTTTCGTAAATTGGAGAGTGAGAAGCATTCGCACTATATTTTTGTCTTGTCGGTTCTCTTTTTTGCGGCTTTCTTAGCAGAAGTAGCTGGCTTAGAGCCTATTATCGGAGCTTTTGCAGCAGGATTGGCACTCAACAAACTTATTCCTTCCTCATCTGCCTTAATGAACCGTGTTGAGTTCATGGGTAATTCGCTATTCATTCCCTTTTTTCTTATTAGTGTCGGAATGATTGTCGATGTCAGGGTGATTTTGAGCGGGCCAATGGCCATTATTATTGCTGTTACGCTCTCCGTAGTGGCGATATTTAGCAAGTGGGTCGCTGCCTTATTCACACAATTAATTTTAAGATATTCTAAACTACAACGTCAACTCATTTTTGGGTTAAGCAGTTCGCATGCAGCTGCTACTCTTGCTATTATATTGGTAGGTTATAGAGCTAATATTATTGACGATAATATACTTAACGGAACAATTATTCTTATTTTAATTACCTGTATTGTTGCTTCGTTTGTAACGGAAAGAGCGGCTAAACAGCTTGTCGTTCAGTCGGATGCTGCCGAGGTAAACGTTGGGAAAACAGCTTCTACTAAAAGCGAACACATACTCTTGCCGATTGAAGATGTAGCTAATTTTGAGAAAATTGAAAAGATATTAGAGTTGGCTATTTTCATCAAGGATAAGAAATCGGCACATCCTTTATCGGTGCTTACGGTAGTTTCAAATGACAGTGATGCGGAAGTTAATTTGGTAAAAGCAAGAAATAAGTTAGAGGAATTTGTACGACAAGCGTCAGCGTCAGAGACGAAAGTTAATGTTATTACGACCATTGACTACAATCCGGGCAGTGGGATAGGGCGTATTTCGCGCGAAATCATGGCAGATATTATTGTTTTGGGGTGGCCTACGCGCGCAGGATTTATTGATAAGCTAATCGGTGAAAAAATGGATTCCATTCTAAATAATACCGATAAAACCATTTATATATGCCATTTAGAAAAACCTTTAGTTGTACATAAGCGAATTGTCATTACTGTTCCGCCCTTAGCCGAATATGAAAGCGGTTTTAAATTGTGGTTTGTCAATATGGCAAAATTAGCCCAAGAACTCAGCATTTCCATTGAGTTATACTCGGGCGAATCGACCCAGAAAGCCGTTGACAGGCTCTATAAGAAGCATAAACTGACTGCGTCAATCCATAAGCATCTCTTTGTTGAGTGGGACGACTTCTTAATCCTATCTCGAAATATTGGTGAAGATGACCTCATTGTTTTGGTGTCTGCTCGAAAGGGAGCCACTTCATATTTAAGCCTCATGGATAAGTTACCGCAGAAATTGGAAAAATATTTCAAAACGAATAGTCGATTGATTATTTATCCTCAACATTTTAGCGGCGAAAATATTCTCGACCAGTATCACGATGTTACAGGTCGTCCTTTGAATAAGGGAATAGAAGCGGTACAAAAAATCGGAAAAGAAATCGGTGCTTTTTTTAAGCCTGATTCCTAATGTTCAATTTTATATTTATAAAAAAAATGTATCTTTGCACCTTAAAAAAGTAAAATATAAATTATGGCAAAAATAGAAAAATTAGGAGCTAAGAAAACCGAAAAATTAGGAGCTAAAAAGGGTGAAAAAGTAGAAAAGAAAAAAAATGCTTTTTCACGTTTTATTGATTTTTACAATAATAATCAAAAGATTCTATCTATTATTTTAATTGTTATATTAGTAGCTATCGGTGCGATTATTGCCTTTAAGAAATTTTATCTTGAGCCGCAAAATAAGAAAGCAGCTGCTTTGATGGTAGAGCCTATAAAGCTTTTTGCTCAAGGGGATTCGGTTTCCATACGTTTAGCTCTTGAAGGAGATGATGATGTTGATGGTTTTGAAACGATTGCTTCGGATTTTACATTGACGAAAGCGGGAAACAGTGCGAACTATTATACCGGTTTATGTTATCTGAAATTAGGTGAAAAAGAAGATGCCTTAGAATATTTGTTAAAATTTAAGCGGAAAGAAGATGTTTTATGGTATCATGTGCAGGGAATTATCGGAGATTTATATGATGAAATGGATGACGAAACCAATGCGCTCAAATATTACAAGCGAGCTTGCGAAAGTGAAAATGCTTTCTATGCTCCTATTGATATGTTTAAATTAGCACAGTTTTACGAAAGTCAGGAAGAGTGGGAAGAAGCCTATAACCTATATCAACAAATTGAGAATAAATTTTATTCGCAGTTCCAAAATATGAATGTAGATAAATATATGGAAAGAGCCCGAATTAATGCTGAAAAATAGATTATGGTAGAAAAAAAGAAGAATCTATCCGAAATCTCTTCGTTTAAACTCTCTCCCACCTTAAAAAAACGTTCGATTGCTATTATTTATAGCGAGTGGAATAGTGAGGTTACGGAATCGTTGAAAAAAGGAGCGTACCAAACGTTACTCGAGTATGGTATAAAAAAGCAGCAGATTAAAGTTTATTCTGTTCCCGGTAGTTTCGAGTTGCCTATTGCAGCGTCAATGGTGTTACATAATGATTTAACGATAGATGCGGTTATTTGTTTGGGGTGTGTTATTCAAGGAGAGACTCGTCACTTTGAATTTATTTCGCAGGCGGTAGCCAACGGCATTATGCATTTGGGCACTATATGCATTGTGCCTGTTATTTTCGGTGTTTTAACTTGTGATACGATGCAGCAGGCGTTGGATCGTGCGGGGGGCGAACATGGGAATAAAGGGGTCGAAGCCGCCGTGAGCTGTTTAAAAATGCTTACACTGCAAGAGCAAATTATATGAAAATCGTCTTTTTAGGAACTCCTGATTTTGCTGTAGCTACGCTAAGGGCTATTTATGAAGCGGGGCACGAAATCGTTGCAGTTGTTACGGTTCCCGATAAACCGCAGGGGCGTGGTTTAAAATATACTTTTTCTCCTGTTAAAGAGTTTGCATTGAAGCACCGGTTGCCGATACTACAACCTGAAAATTTAAAAGATGTTTCTTTTATTAGAGAATTAACAGCCTTTCAGGCTTCGCTTTTTGTGGTCGTTGCTTTTCGGATGCTTCCTGAAGAGGTCTTTTTAATTCCTCCGAAAGGGACGTTTAATGCTCACGCTTCCTTGTTGCCCGACTACCGCGGTGCCGCCCCCATTCATCGTGCTATTATGAACGGCGAGAAGATAACCGGTGTTACAACCTTCTTTTTAAATAAGGAGATGGACAAAGGCGATATTATCGCCCAAGAAAAAGTTGAAATTTTAGATGATGAAACAACGGGTGAACTTTATGAAAAATTAAAAAAGGTGGCGGCTACACTTGTTGTAAAAACAATAAATTTGATAGAAACCGATAGTTATACTCTTACTAGTCAACAAAACCTTGCCGTTTCCGAAATTAAGAAAGCGCCGAAAATTCAAAAGGAGGACACCCTTATCAATTGGAATCGACCTGCGGAGGTGATTTTTAACCAAATTAGAGGTTTATCACCGTCACCGGGTGCTTACACACGGATTAGAAATATAGAAGGTGAAATCTTTACTATTAAGTGTTTTAAAGCCTCAATTTTAAACGAAAAATCTGAAGGGAAACCCGGAACTATTTCCATTTACGATACTAACAAAATGACAGTTGCGACCCAAAACTTCCAAATTTCGTTACAAAATATACAGTTTCAGAGCAAAAAAAGGATGGAAATTAGCGATTTTTTACTCGGTTTCAAGTCCGAAAAATACACTTCATTTTTATTTTAGTATACTTTTTTCGTTATTTGTCGTAATGTTATTAACAAAATGCGTATTTTATTAACATTAATCGGAAATATGTTCATTTTTAATTAAATAACCATTAAATTTGTACGTTATGAGAATTATTTCGATTGTAATTAAATAACCCCTTTTATTAACCTTTAAAAAATATTAACATGAACAAAGCTGAATTAGTTAATGCAATTGCCGAAAAAACAGGTTTTACCAAAGTACAAGCTAAAAATGCTCTCGAAGCAGTTATGGAAGTAACTTCTGATGCGCTAAAAAGAGGTGAAAAAGTTTCTTTAATTGGATTTGGTACTTTCGCAGTTACAAAGCGTGCTGCAAGAAAAGGTCGCAATCCACAAACTAAAAAAGAGATGCTTATCCCTGCGAAGAATGTTGTTAAATTCAAAGTTAGCTCTGAGCTTGCTTCACAGGTTTAATCCTTTTTGCAATGTAAAAGTTAAAAGCCCGTTCTATGAAAATGGGCTTTTTTTTTTGCCCTTTTAGTTCTTAAGAAATGTCAGCAAAGGAAAACAGCTTTTCAAAAGAGAAAATTATTAATTATTTAACGGATTTCATCTCCGTAGAACGACAAAACAGACTTTTGCAAGTGTTAAATCAGCGAACAAGATATTTAACAGTCGTAATTGAAGACCTTTTTCAAACGCAAAATATTAGTGCCGTGCTTCGCACTTGTGAATGTTTCGGCATTCAAGATGTTCATATTATAGAAAAGGATTATGATTTTCAAATTCATAAAGCTATTTCTATGGGGGCAAATAAATGGTTGACGTTATACAATTATAAAAATGAGCCTAATAATACGGTTAAATGTATTCAGCAACTTAAAAATAAGGGATATTGGATAATTGCTACGGTGCCAACTCAGGACAGTGTTTCCATTTATGATATTCCACTGGATAGACCGTCCGCTTTCTGTTTTGGTACTGAGTTGACAGGATTATCGGAAGAGTGCATTGCTATGGCTGACCAGAGGGTAACGATTCCTATGCACGGGTTTACTGAAAGTTTTAATATTTCCAATTCGGTAGCCATTATATTGGCTCATTGTGTGAAAAAAATGAAAGCGGAAATTTCTAATTGGGAATTATCGCAAGATGAGAAAAACGATTTATATTTCGAGTGGCTACAAAAATCGATAAAAGAGTCGGACTTTATTATTCGCGATTACAAAAAACGCCACAATTTATAGAAAATAAAAAATGAAAAAAAAGATACAACTTTTATTAAAAAAAATTGTATCTTTGCACCCAAATTTATTGGTGTTAATAAAATAGAATTGAGTAATGAAAAGGACATATCAACCCTCGAATAGAAGGCGAAAAAACAAACACGGATTTAGAGAAAGAATGTCTACTGCCAACGGTCGTAGAATTTTAGCCGCCCGCAGGGCTAAAGGAAGAAAGAAGTTAACGGTTTCTGACGAAAATTTAGGAAAGAAATAGAGTTGGTAAATTCTATTTTTAATAATATTAAAGTTTATTGTACGCGAATTACAATAAGCTTTTTTTTGTATTTTTGACTCCTTAATGTTAAATCTAAAAAAATATGAATAATCTCTTTAATCCTTCAGTCTACCAATCAAGGCGTGCAAAACTTGTCGCTGAAATGAAATCCGGCGTGGCTCTTTTCCTTGGGAATCACGAACTGCCCATGAGTTATAAAGCCAACACTTTCCCATTCAGGCAAGATAGTAGTTTTTTATATTTTTTCGGTCTCTCGCTACCTAACTTAGCCGCCATTATTGATTTTGACGAAAACCGTGAAATCCTATTCGGCGATGATATTGACATTGACGACATCATTTGGATGGGGGTACAACCCTCTATGCAGGAGCTTGGCGAGAGAGTAGGAGTGAAGGAGGTACGTCCTTTTTCAGAATTAAAAAAATATATCCAAGGTCGAGAATTGCATTTTTTACCGCCCTATCAGGCAGAAAATAAAATTTTACTTTCCAATTTAACAGGCGAGAGTGTAGAAAAACTAGGTGAACTCTCTTCCGTTCCTCTTATTCAAGCTATTGTCAAGCTACGTTCTAAGAAAGAGGCTATTGAGATTGAGCAAATTGAAGAAGCATGTAAAATCGGGGTGCTTATGCACGAGACGATTATGAAATCGTGCAAAAGTGGAGTTTCTGAGCAATATTTAGCCGGCTTGGCGGAGGGAGTTACGCTTTCATACGGGAAAGGCGTTTCTTTTCCAGTAATTCTATCACAACGCGGCGAAGTACTGCACAATCATCGTCATGATGGAATTTTGAAAAAGGGAAATTTATTATTAGTAGATGCCGGAGCAGAAAATAATTTCAGATACACTTCCGATTATACGCGTACTCTTCCCGTAGATGGCGTTTTTGAGACGAAACAGCGTGAAATATATGAGATTGTGCTTCGTGCCAATACAGAAGCCATAGCCTCTCTTAAACCCGATATTTATTATCGTGACGTGCATCTTTTTGCGTCTCAAATTATAGCCGAAGGACTTAAAGAACTTGGTTTGATGAAAGGCGACATTCAAGAGGCTGTTAAAGTAGGAGCGCATGCTCTATTTTTTCCGCATGGTTTAGGACATCAGATGGGCTTAGATGTACATGATATGGAGAATTTAGGGGAGAATTTTGTCGGATATGATGATACAATCTCTCGAAGCAAGCAATTCGGACTTAGTGCTTTGCGAATGGGACGAAAGTTGCAAGAAGGTTTTGTCATTACCGTTGAGCCCGGGATATATTTCATTCCTGATTTAATTGATATTTGGAAGAAAGAGAGAAAATTCGAGCAATTTATTAATTATGCCAAAGTGGAGGAATATAGGGATTTCGGCGGTATTAGAATTGAGGACGATGTTTTAATTACCGGCAATAGCCTTAGAGTGTTAGGTCCGCCGTTAGCAAAAACGGTAGATGAGCTGCAAAAAATGATATGTAGTTAAGTTTTTATTTTGCCTGCGTGAGGGCGCAGGTGGAAAGCCCGCAAGGGCGGAAGCCGCTGGGGACGCGGCGGCAAAAAAGCGAGCTTGTAAGCTCTTTTTGCCGCCTTGCGACCCCACGGCTTGCGACCGCGGACTTGGAACCGAAGACCGACCCCGAGCGTAGCGAGGGGGCACGCCCTAATAAAAATTATAAATTACGAATAAAAAATATGATTAACAAGATTTCTTTTTATCTTGTTGAGGTGGTAATTCCATCTCCTTGTTGTACGATTGTAGCATAACACGCTGTAGCTCAACCAAATCCCGACTTGCCTCTAAGGAGGTTTGTAGTGCCCTAATCACTTTATCTTTCTCCAGTATTAGCTTTTCAAGCATACGTATCTTGCGGTCTTTATCTTTTTCGCTTAGAACATTTTCAGTTGCCTCTAAAACATAGTAGCCCAATTCATCTTCGTTAACTTCTTCAAAATCAGGACAATCTTCATCTATAAAAAAACAAACATCTTTTTCTAAACAACGTGCCAATTCAATAAGGAAGGAGACTTTTACATCTTTTGCATTTAGTTTATTTTGTAAATTTTGGTCGGATATCTTCAATCTTGTGGCTATTTCTCGTAATGGGATATCAAGAGTTTTTAATTTATTTCGTAATATTTTCCCTGTCATTGTCTATTTTTTAAATCAAATTGTTTATTTTATTTAGAAAAAGTTCATTAATTTGTTTATTATTCAATATTTTTGTTTATTTTTGTGATTAAAAAAGGTTTACATTGTAAAAAACGGCTATAAAAATAAGCAAAAAATTGTAATAATGAAAAAAACTTTTAATCGAATTGTTTTTAAGGAACAGGGCAAAGTTAAGGCATTAGTTGAGTATTATAATGCGCTAAATATTAAGGTTAGTCGGCAAACGGTTAGTGCGGCTCTAAATGGAAGATCTAGCAGTGAGTTGGCGATGCGTATTCGGCAGCAAGCGTTAAAGATGGGTGGAAAAGAGGTGGTTTGGGATTAGTAAAAGTTTAGTGCACTTCAAAAAGCTCATTTATATTAGTGAGATAATCGGGACTTTTAAAAGAAGTTTTAGTAGTCCATTTTTTATCGGTTGAGATTTGAGCCGCATATTTAACACTATTCAAACCGCTTTTACTGTTAATATTGTCCACAACTTTATTAAGCAAGCTCCTTTTTTCTCTATTTTTTAAATTATCGAACATATTTTGTTGTACGGAGCTGTTGGGGACAATACAGGAAAGAATCACGCCCGATTTTTTATATGCTTTGCCACGTTTGTACAGTTCGTTTAACAATTGGTGAGCGTACAGTATAAGTTCTGCCGTATCATCGGTTCCAACCGGTAGAGCCATAGAGCGAATATGATAATAGTGTTCCTCTTGTTTACTAAATCTATCGGTTAGGATAAATACGGAAATAATATTTGCTACGCTATTTTGTTTTCTTAATTTTTGTGCAGACATTGCGGTAAAGTGGGCAATTGACTCTTTTAAACTTTCTATATCGGTAACTGTAGTCCCGAAGGAACGGCTCGTGCATATCGACTGTTTTCTATTTATTTCTGTCGTATTAATGGTAGGAATGCCTTGTAATTCTTTCCATGCCCGCACTCCCATAATGGTAAAATGTTTCTGTACCCAAAACTCCTTTTTTTGAATAAAATCGTAGGCGGTGTTCACCCCGAAGGAGGCAAGTTTTTTGGAAAATTGCCTGCCAATTCCCCACACATCGGCAATATCAAACGTTGACAACGCCTTTACCCGTTTTTGTTCATCATCTATACAACAAACTTGTTTATATCCTTTATATTTTTTGGCGTAGTGTGCCGCAACTTTAGCCAATGTCTTCGTGGGTGCTACTCCGATACTAACGGGAATACCCACCCATTTTTTAATTTTCTCAGCCAACAGTCGCATAAGTGGCACAAGCTCCTTTTTTCGTAATTGCGAAGGTCGATAAAAGCCTCATCAATAGAATATACATCAACATTTTTTGCAGTATCCGTAATAATTTTCATTACGCGTTCCGAAATGCCGCTATACAACAGATAATTTGACGAAAAAATAGCAATATTATTTTTTTTAACAATATCTGCAATTTGAAATAACGGCACACCTCTTTTAATTCCCAAAATTTTAGCTTCGTGTGAGAGTGAGACGACGCAACCATCATTATTACTCAAGACACAAACCGGATGATTTCGCAAATCAGGGCGGAAAAGTCTTTCACAACTCACAAAAAAATGGTTACAATCTACTAAAGCATACATTACAAAATGGAATTGCTATTTTTTCAATCTATTTTTAATCGTATAACTTACCACGCCCCAAATCATAAATTCATTCTCGGGTGTAACTTTAATTTTCGGAAAATCGGGATTTGCGGGTATTAGCCAGATGATGCCCTTTTCCTTTTCATCAAGACGAATAAATTTCAGTGTAAACTCACCATCGACAAAGCAAACGACCATGTGCCCATTTTGTGGCTCAATTGAGCGGTCAATAATCAAAATATCCCCCTCATTTACTCCTGCGTCAATCATCGAATTTCCCACAACTCGTGCATAGAAAGTTGCCGCCGGATGTTGAATAAGCTCTTTATTCAAATCGAGAGTCAATATTGTATTTTCCGGTGCAGGACTCGGAAAACCTGCTTGCACACCCTCTTCCACAAAAGTTAATTGCAAATTCTCTTCCGAAGACGGTGAAAAAATCTCTAAATCTGTAGTTTTTACGCCCATTTATGCACTTTTTATATAAACGTTCTTTATGTTGCAAAAATAACAAATTTAGGGGCTATTTGGCAGTTTTTAATCTGTAATATTTTAATTTTTGTCGAAAAGATATTAGTCAGGAAAACCACGAAATTCAGTCAATTTATAACTTCTTCATTCATAATTTACATTTTTAAATTTTTAATTTTTAATTTTCTTTTGGGCGTGTCCCCTCGCTACGCTCGGGGTCGGTCTCCGCCTCCAAGTCCGCAGGAA
>ERZ795049.5313-NODE-5313-length-11993-cov-11.391523_pt1 | contig 11993 bp, 9 predicted proteins | sample MGYA00375133_ERZ795049 | MGnify/ENA primary metagenome ERZ795049 (study PRJEB30178, sample SAMN05720147) | activated sludge metagenome | isolation source: anaerobic digester from wastewater treatment plant | place: Japan | collected 2015-04-20 ...
AAATAGCTTTCCGTTAGAAAGTATGGCGCTCTGCGTTGCCCGGACTTTCCTCTTTTAAAAAAGCGACAAGCCGGTTCTCTGCTTGGATGCAAAAATAGTGCATAATTTGATATTTCTACCATTTTGTCCCCTTTTTTACTTTCTAACCATTTTGGACTGACAAAATGTCTGTACTGATACAGTTGTCATCATTCATTTTTTTAACAGGAATTCATTAATTCTAAAATCTTGTTAAAGAGGCAGGTAATCATTATTAATTACAGCAAGACACTGTTAATTGGGATGAAATAAAAACTTATTTCATCCGTTTAGGAATTGTTTTTGTAGTTATATGCAGAGATTTACCTTAATAGTAAACTAGAATATTAAATTATACTGCAATGAAAAAGTTTTGGAGAAATTTTTTAATCGTCTTGTCGCTGGTGCTGCTGAGCGCCGGAGTCTCGTATTTAACGGTTTCCAAATTATCTGACCGTTTGATAAGACCGATCGAACAACAAAGTATCAATCAAGTGGAACAACCCTTGCGTTTGGTTAAGGCTGAAGTAGTGCCTGCCATAGAAACGGACTTTACTCGTGCTGCTAACCAAACCGTACATGCTGTCGTTCACATTGCTTCTAAAACGATGAGGTCGGTTGGCAGCAGCGGTCCCTTGGATATTTTTGAATATTTTTTCGGTTACCGGGATTACAACCAGACTCCGAAGCCCCAAACCGGTTATGGTTCGGGAGTCATCATTTCGGCTGACGGTTATATTGTTACCAATAATCATGTTATTGAAGGAGCCGACGAAATATCGGTCACTCTCAACGACAGGCGTAATTATCAGGCCAAAGTGATTGGAACCGACCCCAGTACCGATATTGCTCTGATTAAAATTGAAGAAAAGGGCCTCAGTTTTATTACCTTCGGAAATTCCGATGAACTCAAGGTTGGCGAGTGGGTGCTGGCCGTCGGTAATCCTCTGAATCTGACTTCTACGGTTACTGCGGGTATTGTCAGTGCCAAGGGCAGGAACATAGGAATTTTGAGAGGCAATAATCAAAATAGAGTACAGCGGGATAAGAGTTATTCCAATCTCAGCATTGAATCGTTTATTCAGACCGACGCTGCGGTGAATCCCGGCAATAGTGGAGGCGCTTTGGTCAATACCAGAGGAGAACTGGTCGGAATCAATACGGCGATCATATCGAGTTCCAATGCTTTTTCGGGCTATTCCTTTGCTGTGCCCGTGAGCATTGTTAAAAAGGTAGTTACCGACATCAAGGAGTACGGTTCCGTACAAAGAGCCATATTGGGAGTCGATATTTCGGATATTACTCCGGAACTTTCTAAAGAGAAGAAAATAGACGTCACCGAAGGGGTGTATGTTCATGCTGTTGGTGAACGCAGCGGTGCATTGGATGCCGGCGTCAAAGAAGGCGATATTGTTATTGCCGTTGATGGCGAAAAAGTAACCAGAGCAGCTGAGTTACAGGAAAAAATCAGTCGTTACCGTCCCGGCGATAAGGTAAGACTTACCGTACTCAGAGACAAAAAGGAGTTGAATATGAATGTGGTTTTACGCAATTTACAAGGTAGTACCGCCATTGTCAAAGAGGCCGGCATAGAAGTCTTGGGGGCTGCTTTTAACGAACTCAGCGCCAACGAAAAAAGGCAATTGAACATTAGCTATGGCATCCGGGTAGGCGGACTGACCGAAGGAAAATTGAAAGAAGCCGGCGTGCGCAAAGGATTTATCATTTTAAAAGTGAACGACCAGCGCATTGAATCCGTCGCTGATTTTGAGAAGATCGTACGTGATGTTCAGAAAAATGCCGGTTTCGGCGAGGCTGCGCTTTTTATTGTGGGGATTTATCCCAGCGGGAAAGTAGCCTATTACGCAATAGATTTGACTCAGTAAAGTCTGTTGCGAATTAAATTTGGGAAATAACATGAATAATTCAAAAATAAAACGTATCTTTGCACTCCTATTTTTTATATAAAGCATGAGACAGCTTAAAATTACCAAATCCATCACTAATCGCGAGAGCGCTTCTCTGGACAAATACCTTCAGGAAATCGGACGGGAAGAACTTATCAAGGTGGACGAGGAAGTAGAACTGGCTCAACGCATTCGCAACGGTGACCGCGCAGCTTTGGAAAAACTTACCCGTGCTAATTTACGTTTCGTGGTTTCTGTGGCCAAACAATATCAAAATCAGGGCCTGAGTTTACCCGACTTAATTAATGAAGGTAATCTGGGCTTGATTAAGGCTGCAGAAAAATTCGACGAAACCAGAGGCTTTAAGTTTATTTCCTACGCCGTGTGGTGGATCAGACAATCTATTTTGCAAGCTCTGGCCGAACAGTCCCGTATAGTACGTCTTCCATTAAACCAGGTGGGTTCTTTGAACAAGATCACCAAAGCATTTTCGAAATTCGAACAGGAAAACGAACGGAAACCTTCGCCCGAAGAGTTGTCTGAAGAGTTGAATATCCCCGTAGATAAGATTAACGATACCCTCAAGGTGTCGGGCCGTCATATTTCGGTGGATGCTCCCTTTGTGGAAGGAGAAGACAACAACCTGTTGGATGTGTTGATCAATGACGATTCCCCTATGGCAGACCGTTCGCTTATGAACGAGTCGCTCAGCCTGGAAATTGATCGCGCCTTGTCGACTTTGACAGAACGCGAGAGCGAAATTGTTAAAATGTTTTTTGGTTTAGGATGTCAGGAAATGACGCTGGAAGAAATCGGCGATAAATTCGGTTTGACCCGGGAGCGTGTCCGGCAAATCAAGGAAAAAGCCATACGGCGTTTACGTAGCACTTCCAGGAGCAAATTCCTTAAGACTTACCTCGGATAAAACCAAACAAACTTAAAGTATTGAAGGTGTCGGTATACCCCGGCACCTTTTGTTTTTTTTAGAAAAGCGGCATATCTTTGCTAGTGATTAACTTTGTATTTACATTATTAGTTATGAATAACAACAAAATACCGATATTAATGGCTATTGCGGCACTTAGTTTTTCCTGCTCCCCAAAAGAGGGTGACAGGTCCAAAGAAATTCCTATAAGCAAACCTCAACTTGAATTGACCGGCGATCTAATGACTCCCGAAATCTTATGGAGTATGGGCAGGGTGAGCGATATCCAGCTTTCCCCCGATAAAAAGACTGTTTTGTACGGAGTGAGCTATTACAGTATTACTCAAAACAAGGGAAACCGCGAACTGTATTTGGTCGACATGGAGGGAAAACATAGAAGGCAGCTTACCGCTACGGCAGTTTCTGAATCGGCAGCCCAATGGTCGGCCGACGGCAAGAGAATCTATTATCTTTCTACAGTATCGGGCAGTTCTCAATTATGGCAGATGCTGCCCGACGGCAGAAAACCTAAAAAACTGACCTCGGTCGAGGGAGGCATAGATGCCTTTCGTTTTTCGCCCGATGGGAAAAAACTGCTCTACGTGGCCCAGGTAAAATACGGCAAAAGGGCGGTAGATTATTATCCCGATTTAGATAAGACCACTGGCCGGATTATTGATGATCTGATGTATAAGCATTGGGATGAATGGGTAGAAACTATTCCTCATCCCTTTGTAGCCGATTTCTCCTCCAAAGGTTTAAGCAATGTGCGTGATTTACTTCAAGATGAGCCCTTTGAGTCTCCAATGAAGCCTTGGGGAGGCATAGAGCATCTGGCCTGGTCGCCCGACGGGAAAATAGTGGCTTATACCTGTCGCAAAAAAACAGGTGTCGAATATTCACGTTCGACCGATTCGGATATTTATTTCTGCTTTTTGGAAGAAAACTTTCGTACTGAAAACATTACCGCCGAATTGCCCGGCTACGATACCAATCCCGTATTTTCACCTTGCGGAGGCAGTCTGGCCTTTTGCAGTATGTCGCGCGATGGCTATGAGTCCGATAAAAACCGTCTGATGGTTTATGAGCTCAGCACCGGTAAAATGAAGGACCTCACTGCCGATTTCGATCAGGAAGCTAATTCTGTGGTATGGGCTGACGATGCCAAATCGCTCTATTTTGTGAGCTGTTGGCACGGCAGAGTGCATATTTATCAGGCATTTACCGATGGAAGTCCCATCAGGCAAATTACCGGTGGCGACTACGATTTTGCCGATGTACATGTGGCAGGCGAGTATCTGGTCGGTTTAAGACATTCTCTATCGCAGGCCAACGAAATTATCCGGATCGATCCCCAAAGCGGGGAGATGCTCGATTTGAGCCGCGAAAACAAAGAGATTTATGATCAGCTCAGTTTAGGCAGAGTGGAAGAGCGTTGGGTTAAAACCACCGACAATAAAGAAATGCTGGTCTGGGTAGTGTATCCTCCTCATTTTGACTCCTCTAAGAAATATCCCGCCCTGTTATATTGCCAGGGTGGACCTCAGAGTCCGGTCAGTCAATTCTGGTCTTTCCGCTGGAATCTACAACTGATGGCTGCAAACGGTTACATCGTTGTGGCTCCTAACCGCCGCGGACTTCCGGGCTTTGGGCAGGAATGGTTGGAACAAATCAGCGGAGATTACGGCGGTCAGAATATGAAAGACTACCTTTCGGCCATTGACGCGCTGAGTGCAGAACCTTTTGTAGACCGTGATCGTTTGGGCTGCGTGGGAGCTTCGTACGGCGGTTTTTCCGTCTATTGGCTGGCCGGCAATCACGAAAAGCGTTTCAAGGCTTTTATTTCGCACAGCGGCATTTTCAATCTGGAACAACAGTACCTGGAAACCGAAGAGATGTGGTTTGCCGATTGGGATTTGGGTGGTCCTTACTGGGAACGGGATAATAAAACAGCCCAGCTCAGCTACGCCAACTCTCCTCATCGTTTTGTGGATAAGTGGGATACACCCATTCTTTGCATTCACGGCGAAAAAGATTACCGTATCCTGGCTTCGCAGGGAATGGCCGCTTTTAATGCTGCAATACTTCGGGGTATACCTGCCGAACTGTTGGTTTTCCCGGACGAAAATCACTGGATTTCCAAGCCTCAAAACGCCATATTATGGCAAAGAAGATTTTTTGCCTGGCTGGATAAATACCTTAAATGAGAAAGTACCGATTATTTTAACACTCGCAAATAGTAAAATCATGAAAAGAGTAGCCTTTAAAATGAAAATGACTCCCGGCATGAAAGAGGAGTACATCAAACGCCACGATCAAATTTGGCCCGAAATAGCCGAACTGATCAAAAAAAGCGGAGTCAGCGATTATTCCATTTTTTTGGATGAAGAAACCAATATTCTGTTTGGTGTTCAAAAAGTAGAAGGAAATCTGTCTTCTCAGGATCTAGGTTTCAATGAAATACAAAAAAAATGGTGGGATTATATGGCAGATATTATGGAAACCAATCCCGACAATTCTCCGATCACTATACCTTTGGTAGAAGTTTTCCACCTGGAATAAAAAAATCCGGAGAAAATAGCATATAACAGAATATTTCTCTATCTTCGCGACGTCTTACTTCATACTTTTATGCAATCGATAGAGCAATTTAATTTTTCAGGGAAAAAGGTTTTTGTCAGGGTGGATTTCAACGTCCCTCTGGATGAAAATAAAAACATCACCGATGACACGCGTATTCGCGCTGCCATGCCTACATTGAAGAAAATCATTAAGGAAGGCGGAATGCCGATCATAGGTTCTCATATGGGACGTCCCAAAAAGAATCCGGATCCTAAGTATTCGTTAAAGGCCATTCAGCAACACGTTGCCGATTGTCTGGGTGCACCCGTACACTTTGCCGAAGATTGTCAAAAGGCCGACGCTCAGGTGGCTGCTTTGAAGCCCGGCGAAGCCCTGCTGTTGGAGAACCTGCGTTTTTACGCCGAGGAAGAGGGTAAACCCCGTGATTTGGCCGAAGACGCCAGCGACGAAGAAAAAGCAGCTGCTAAAAAAATAGTCAAGGAAAGCCAGAAAGCTTTTACCAAAAAATTGGCTTCTTACGCCGATTGCTATGTAAACGACGCTTTCGGTACAGCTCACCGTGCTCATGCTTCTACAGCTCTTATTGCTGATTATTTCGATGATAACAACAAAATGTTTGGTTATCTGATGAACAGTGAAGTGCAGGCCGTTGAAAAAGTAATGCGCGATATTGTACGTCCTTTTACGGCCATCATGGGGGGAGCCAAGGTTTCTTCCAAAATAGATATCATCGAAAATCTGCTGGATAAAGTAGATAACCTTATCATTACAGGCGGTATGGCTTTCACGTTTGTCAAGGCCATGGGGGGCAGTATCGGCAATTCTATTTGCGAAAACGATAAACTTGATTTGGCTCTGGAATTGATTGAAAAAGCCAAGCAAAAAGGCGTTAAACTGGTCTTGCCGATTGATTCCAAGGTTGGCGATGCTTTCAGTAATGAGGCCAACACTCAGTTTGTATCGATTGACGCCATACCCGATGGATGGGAAGGCATGGATATAGGCCCCAAAACCGAGGCCCTTTTCGCCGAAGTCATTGAAAATTCCAAGACCATATTGTGGAATGGCCCCGCCGGCGTTTTTGAATTCGAAAATTTCACTCATGGATCCAAATCCGTCGGTGAAGCCGTTGTAGAAGCAACCAAAAAAGGCGCTTTCTCGTTGGTGGGAGGAGGCGATTCCGTAGCCTGTGTCAATAAATTCGGCCTGGCTAAGGGAGTTAGTTATGTTTCTACCGGCGGAGGTGCTTTACTCGAAGCCATAGAAGGCAAAGTTTTGCCAGGTATCAAAGCTATTAAAGGAGAATAAAATACTGAAACACCTTAAATCTAATATGTAGAAGAGACTGCTCCCGGGGTGCGCCAGGGGCGGTCTCTTTGTTTGTTGCAGGTATGAAATAAATTACCCGTCGTAGCCTAGCAAAGTATGTTCCTTTAGGGATGGTAAAAATGGATTGTAGTGGGGAAAGTTGATAAAAAGAAGAAGCCGTGTCGATGGATATGTGAAAACTCCGATGGACAGGATTTGAGTGCCGGTCTTCTTTGTAATCCACCTTGCTTCGAAAAGCGCTTCCTGAGAAGTGTGGCCCGCCATTGAAAAACCTAAGCTGAGTCTCGGTGTTTCTTTTTTAAATTGATGAGTTTACCAAATCAAATCGACACGACTTCCGTGACACAAATATAAGAGAATTAATTGATTTTGCATCAAAAAAGTCCCAAAACTTTATGTTTTCGGGACTTTTTTATGGGTATCGCTTTATTTTTCTTTCTTCTTAAGCGTTTTTGGCCTTTTCAACGATGGCTTTAAAGGCTTGGGGTTCATTCATGGCCAAATCGGCGAGAACTTTACGATTGATTTCGATGCCGGCTTTGTGCAAAGCACCCATCAGGCGGCTGTATGAAAAACCTTCCAGTCTGGCAGCGGCGTTGATGCGCTGTATCCATAATGCACGAAATTCGCGTTTTTTGGCTTTGCGGTCGCGATAGGCATAGGTGAGACCTTTTTCCCAAGTATTTTTAGCTACGGTCCAAACGTTTTTTCTGGATCCGAAATACCCTTTGGTCAGGGATAGAATCTTCTTTCTTTTTGCTCTTGAAGCTACGTGATTTACTGATCTTGGCATTGTAGTAATTTTTTTTGAATGTTAGCGTCATTCTTCTCAGATGATCTTATGGGCTAAAGCATTCGGTTAATTTATAAGTAATAAACAATGTAGGAATAGCATTACTTCATACCCAACAAAAGACGAATGTTGTTCATGTCGCTTTTATCTACCAGCCCGGTTCGGGTGAGATTGCGTTTCCGCTTGGTTGATTTCTTGGTCAGAATATGACTCTTAAATGCATGTTTCCTTTTGATTTTACCTGTTCCGGTAAGGGCAAACCTCTTTTTTGAACCGGAGTTAGTCTTGATCTTTGGCATTTTGTTTTACTTTAAACTGTTTTTAATTGATTGTATTACAGCCCGTTCGCACGGTCTTTTATTCTTGTTTTTTATCACTACCGGAATCTTTTCCAGGCTTATCTGTTGCCGATTTCTTTTTGGAAGGAGAGGAGGTTGCAGCTTTCTTTTTGATAGGAGCCACCATAATAATCATCCTTTTGCCTTCCAGTACCGGCATATTCTCCACTTTTCCATAGTCTTCCAGGTCGTTGGCAAAGCGCAATAATAAGAGCTCTCCCTGTTCCTTGAACAAAATGGAACGTCCCTTGAAAAATACATAAGCCTTGACTTTGGAACCTTCTTTTAAGAATTCGATGGCATGCTTCAATTTAAAATTGTAGTCGTGGTCATCGGTTTGCGGACCGAAGCGAATTTCTTTGATGGTAATCTTAGTTGCTTTGGCTTTCTGTTCTTTTTCCTTTTTTTTCTTTTGATATATAAACTTCTGAAAATCAATAATACGACAAACCGGGGGAACGGCCTTAGGTGAAATTTCCACCAAATCCAATCGTTGATCTTCGGCCATTTTTAATGCTTCTTGAATGCTGTAAACGCCTGTTTCCACATTATCGCCTACTAATCGAACTTCTTTCTCACGAATTCTGTGGTTAATCCGGTATTGAAATTTAATATCGTCGTTTTTCATTCAAATGTTTGTCCCTGTGTTGTATATTATTAATTTTTAGAAACTTAACTATATTACGTTCATCATTTTCTCTACTTCATCCAAAAAAATCGCTGCAAAGGTAGTCATTTTAACCGAACCTGTATCACCTTCGCCTTGTTTTCTTACGGAAACTTCTGAATTTTCTTCTTCTTTTTCCCCGACAATCAGCATGTAAGGTATTCTTTTAAGTTCATTGTCGCGAATTTTCCGGCCGATTTTTTCGTTCCGGTCGTCTACCAGACAACGGATGTCCTGAAGCTTGAGATAGTCGGCCACTTTGTAGGCATAATCGTTGAAACGCTCGCTTATGGGAAGCACCACCACCTGGTCGGGAGTCAGCCAGAGGGGAAATTTACCTCCCGTATGTTCAATAAGCACGGCCACAAAGCGTTCCATTGATCCAAAAGGCGCACGATGTATCATTACCGGGCGATGTCTGCTGTTGTCGCTGCCGATGTATTCCAGTTCGAAACGTTCGGGAAGGTTGTAATCTACCTGAATGGTTCCCAGTTGCCAGCGTCTTCCGATGGCGTCCTTGACCATGAAGTCCAGCTTGGGGCCGTAAAAAGCAGCCTCTCCCTGGACTATCTTCACTTTCAGGTTCTTTTCGGCACAGGCTTCCACGATGGCTTGCTCTGCTTTTTCCCAGTTTTCTTCGCTACCGATGTATTTTTCGTGATTGTTTGGATCGCGCAGAGAAATTTGAGCTTCAAATTCCTGAAAATCCAGCGCTTTAAAGATGATAAAAATAATGTCCACTACCTTGAGAAATTCATCCTTGAGTTGATCGGGACGACAGAAAATATGGGCGTCGTCTTGAGTAAAACCTCTTACCCTGGTCAGACCGTGCAATTCTCCGCTTTGTTCATAACGATAGACCGTGCCAAATTCAGCAAAACGCAGGGGCAGATCTTTGTAAGAACGGGGCTGAAAGCGGTAGATTTCGCAATGATGGGGGCAATTCATCGGTTTAAGCAAAAATTCTTCGCCTTCTTCGGGGGTGTGTATGGGCTGGAACGAATCCTTGCCGTATTTGGCGTAATGACCCGAAGTTACATAAAGCTGTTTTTGCCCTATATGCGGGGTGATGACTTGCTGATAACCGAATTTCTTTTGAATCCGTTTCAGAAATTCTTCGAGCCTGCTGCGCAATTCGGTGCCACGGGGCAGCCACATGGGTAAACCTTGCCCCACAGAAGGTGAAAACATAAACAATTCCAGCTCGCGGCCAAGCTTGCGATGATCACGTTTTTTTGCTTCTTCAAGCAAGATCAGGTATTCATCGAGCATGGCTTTTTTGGGGAAACTGATGCCGTAGATGCGGGTGAGTTGCTTGCGTTTTTCGTCGCCTCTCCAATAGGCGCCGGCTACGGATGTCAGCTTGAAGGCCTTGATGGGGCCGGTGTCTGTTAAGTGAGGGCCGCGGCACAAATCGGTGAAATCACCTAAGGTATAGGTGCTGATAGTGCCGTCTTCCAAATCCTGGATAAGTTCAACTTTATAATGTTCGCCTCTTTGTTTGAAATAGTTCAGAGCTTCGTTTTTGGATATCTCCCGGCGTTGCAGTACGTGTTTGTCGGGCAGTAAAGCTGTCATTTTGGCTTCGATGGCCGGCAAATCGCTTTCTTTAATAATGACTCCCTCGCCGGGATCGACGTCGTAATAAAAACCGTTTTCGATGGCAGGTCCTATACCGAACTGGATGCCCGGATACAATTCTTGTAGGGCGGCAGCCAGCAGATGAGAAGAAGTGTGCCAGAAAGCGTGCTTGGCTTCGGGTTCATCCCATTTTAACAATTCCACCTGAGCGTCTTCGTTGATGGGAAGATTCAGATCGCGGGTAATACCGTTGACGGAGGCGGCCAGGCTTTCTTTGGCCAGCCGGGGACTGATGCTTTCTGCTATTTGATAAGCGGTGGTTCCTTTTTCATACGAGCGAACGGATCCATCCGGAAAGCTGATTTGAATCATAATTTGTGTATTAAAAAACGCACAAAAGTACAAAAAATAAATTCCTCAAGTTGCTTTAATGCTTCTTTTTATGACTGAAGCATCGAAAGAAGTATGGTATGGGCTTCCTTTACGCTGCCTACTTGCTCAATGAGCAGGGATCTTTTACCTTGTTGTTCACGCAACCTGGTCTTTTTGTAATGCTGCTGAACATAATTCAGAATGCGGTCAAAACAACTGGACTGATAAAAAGAGGATTTCGGGTTGGATACGAAATGACAAATCATCTGATTGTTTTTAAGAATAATTTTTTCCATGCCCAGTTGCCCGGCCGAGATACGCAAACGCACTACGTCGATTAAATCCTGGCCTTCACTGGGAATAGGCCCGAAACGGTCGATCATTCGTTTTTCGAAAGCCCGGATGTCTTCTTCTTTTTCGAGCTGATCCATTTCGCGATAAAGCAACATGCGTTCCGACGAGCCTGGTACGTAATTTTCGGCAAAATATAAGGAGAGGTCCGATTCGAGCAAGCTATCGCTTACATAACGGCAATCTGCCCGGTTGGCTTCTTCCTGTTCTGAACTGAGAGGGAATTCTTCGTCCCTGAGTTCCTGCATAGCCTCATTCAGAATGCGCTGATAGGCTTCAAAACCCAGATCGGCAATAAAGCCGCTTTGTTCAGCTCCCAGCAAATTTCCGGCACCTCTGATGTCGAGGTCTTGCATGGCAATGTTGAAGCCGCTACCCAGTTCGCTGAAGTTCTCTATGGCTTGCAGACGGCGTTTGGCGTCGGGGGTAAGCAATTCCAGGGGAGGGGCAAAGAGATAACAGAAAGCTTTACGATTGGTACGGCCCACACGTCCTCTGAGTTGGTGCAAGTCACTCAGGCCAAACTGATGAGCATTGTTTATAAAAATAGTGTTGGCATTGGGAATATCTATTCCATTTTCGATGATGCTGGTGCAAATGAGCATATCGTAATTATGATTCATAAAGTCTAGAACGATTTCTTCCAGTTTGGCTCCGTTCATCTGGCCGTGTGCAATCACGGTACGCAAGCCGGGAACCAGTTTGCGTATGGTGTTCTCCAATTCGTTTAGCTGACTAACCCGGTTGTTGATAAAAAAAAGCTGTCCGTCACGTTCCAATTCGTATTCTATGGCTTCTTTAAGCACCCCTTTGTCGAAGGGGTAAATTTCGGTTTGTATCGGGTAACGATTGGGGGGAGGCATGCTCATCAGCGACAAATCGCGGGCACCCATCAGAGAAAACTGTAAGGTTCTGGGAATGGGGGTGGCGGTCATGGTTAATGTGTCAACGTGGACTTTGAGCTGTTTGAGTTTTTCTTTCACACCGACACCGAATTTTTGTTCCTCGTCGATAATCAATAATCCCAGATCCTTGAATTGGACGTTTTTTCCTACCAGCTTGTGTGTACCGATCAAAATATCCGGTTTCCCTTCACTAAGACCTTCAAGCAAGCTTTTTACTTCGGCAT
>ERZ795049.5318-NODE-5318-length-11988-cov-3.621386_pt1 | contig 11988 bp, 8 predicted proteins | sample MGYA00375133_ERZ795049 | MGnify/ENA primary metagenome ERZ795049 (study PRJEB30178, sample SAMN05720147) | activated sludge metagenome | isolation source: anaerobic digester from wastewater treatment plant | place: Japan | collected 2015-04-20 ...
AACATAAAAAATCTTAAATATGTTTGCATCATCAACAATTGATATATCAATTATGTCAAATAAAATAGAAAAAGTTATTCTTTTCCAAATTGAGCAAACAAGCAAAGCCTCTAAGATATATTCGCAGCGTGAGTTTGACCGTTTGGGGGTGGATATTACGGTTGAGCAATGGATCATCCTCAAAATAATTGATGAGCATCCTGAAATTTCACAAAAGGAGTTGGCTGAAAAATCGTTACGGGATCCGGCTTCCATTACCCGAACGCTCGATTTACTTCAAAAAAAGGGACTTATAGACCGGATGGCCATACCCGGAAACAGAAGGCAATATCAACTTATATTAACTAATGCAGGGAAAAAGTTAATAGTTACCTATTTGCCTATTGTTGAGGAGCATCGTAAAAGAAGTACTGCGGGACTTTCAAAAAAGGAAATTAACAAACTGAGTGAACTCCTATTAAAAATGCAGGAAAATATGCGGTAAATTTTTTTCTTAATAAATTGATATATCAATAATTGATATAACATCTTGGCTTTATTTTTATTAATTAATAAATTTTAAACAATGAAAAATTTAATTATGACTATTTTAATGACAGTAACTGTTGGTTTGACAAAGGCGCAAACCAACGATGAACACGCAATTCAAAAAGTAATTACCGAATTCGCAAAAGCCGGTGATACGTATGATTTGGCGAAATTAAAAGATGTGTTGGACGAAAATTACACGATTATCATGAACCGCTTGTTTGGTTCTACAACGGTTCAGGTAATCGATAAAACAACCTATCTTGCCAATATTGAATCAAAAAAGTTTGGAGGAGATACCCGATCTGTAACATTTGATTCGATTACAATAAATGGGAAAACTGCAAGTGCCAAGGTTAAACTTTCGGGATTAAAGTTGGAAGTTGTTTCTATTATTCTCTTAGTTCAAAATGAAAAGGGTGAGTGGCATTTGATTAGCGATATGCCTGTCGTTTTATAAATTATTACTGGCTTTTTTAGTAATCGCTGTCAATAGCGGAAAAAGATCCATTTCAATCTTAGATATCAACTAAATATGCAGGGAGAATGTAATTCATACCTGCATATTTTATTAATTGTTGAATAATTTGTGTGACACTGTTTACCACAAAAGTCGCTTCATAACCGATGGTGGCTCTAAATATTGGGCTAGAATTACGGATTTTCGCAAAAACCGACTATAAAACCGTTAAAAAGTGGCAATTATTGCAACAATCAGCTGCCGGGTATAGTTGAATTGGATTTAATGATAAACGCCAACTTTCATTTGGGATTACACCGTTGTGTTCACCACCGGGCACGGAGCACCTTTGTAACACTAAAACAACAACAAATGAAAAACTTATTATTATTCCCGGCAATTATCCTTTTTTATGCAAACACATTTGCTCAAACATCTTCAAACGAAGTAACCCCTGCCGACCAGTATCAACGAGCCATTACCATTCAACCATTTTCTCCGGTTACCGGCTCACTCAAATTTAATTATAATCAGGTTTTACAAAAAAATGTTACACTCGATTTAGGCGTAGGTATAATAGGCCCGAATGTTAGTGATGATTATATTAATAACAAGGGTGTTTCATTAAAAGCAGGTGCGAAATTATATTTCAATCCGGATTATTACTCAGACGGATTAAAAAAATACAGTGATTTTCAGGGCGGATATTTTGAACCTGAAGTTGCTGTTGTATACTTTATTGCACCTTCAGAATATGAACAGGGTAAAGATGCTTATGTTGGCTCAGCATTATTGTTAAATGTAGGCAAACAAAAAGTTGTAGGCAAAAGAGTATTACTCGACTATTGGATTGGCGCAGGTTATGGTGTTAATATTTTTGAAGAAGGTTACAGTGGCGATTATAAACACGAATATTTACGATTTAATGAACTTGGTATTGCACTTACCTGCGGTTTTTCAGTTGGTATACTTACTAATTAACACTTACCCCAAAATATCCCTAATTATTCTCACACACGGAGATGAATAAATCATTCATCTCCACAACACAACTACTTATGAAAATTCTAATCACCGGAGCTGATGGCTTACTGGGCAGTAATTTAGTACGACTGTTAATTAGCCAGGGCCATACCATTAGAGTGTTTTTACAAACAACTTCAAAATCAAAAACACTACAAGGTCTCGATATCGAAAAATATTATGGCGATATACTTGTTGTTGATTCTATAATGACAGCAATGCGCGGCTGCGATATTGTTATACATGCAGCAGCTAACACTTGCGTTTGGCCTGCAAAATCAAGCTTTATTCGTAAAATAAATACTACGGGAACCGAAAATATGATAACGGTTGCAAAAGCATGTAATATCAAACGATTCATTTATGTGGGAACAGCAAGTTCAATTAAATCGGCATCGGCAAACAATCAGACAAAAATGTTAGATTATATTGATTCTAAAACAAGAGCTCTTAATCTTGTATTACAAGCGGCTGAAACAAATGCATTAGATGCACTTGCAATTTTACCTACTTATATGGTTGGCGCTTATGATTCGTTGCCATCATCAGGCAAAATGATTTTATCGTTAATAAAAGGGCAGTTAAAATTTTGCAGCAAGGGCGGAAAAAATTTCGTGTATGTAAACGATGTAGCAACTGCAATCTCCAACGCAATTGCAATCGGCATAAGTGGAAAATATTATATCGCAGGTAATCAGAATTTAACCTATCAGGAATTTTTACAAAAGGTTGCAACAATTTCCGGTAAACCCGCTAACATTTCTCCGCTACCGGATTTTTTCGTGAAAACAATTGGTGCAGTAGGCAGCCTATATGGTGCAATATTTAACAAAGCACCATTGCTGAGTTTAGAAATGGCACAAATAGGATGTGAAAAATATTATTACAACAGCAACGATGCGGTTAAACAATTATTGATGCCGCAAACACCAATCGACAAAGCCATTTCAGATTGTGTTCAATGGTTTAAACAGGAAGGTTATTGTTGAAAAAATTTATAACTATGAATTGGGAAAAAAAAGTAGTGATTATAACCGGTTCCAGTATGGGAATCGGAAAATCGATAGCAGAACATTTATTACATAAAGGCGCAGTCGTAATATTAAATGCCACTAACGCAGAACGCCTGGAGTCAACCCGAAACGAACTCATCAAATTTGAAAAGAACATTACATTAATTGCCGGCGATGTTGCTGATACCGATGATTGCAGAACAATAATTAATACCACCATTTGTCTGCATGGGAAAATAGATATATTAATAAACAATGCCGGTATTTCTTCAGAAGGCTCGCTTAAAGCAACCGACCCGGCAGTTTTTAAAAGAATAGTTGATGTAAATTTAGTCGGTGCAGCAACCATCACACATTTTGCTTTGCCACATATCATTAAATCAAAAGGTTCAATTTTATTTATTGGAAGTGTTGCGGGATTGCATGGAATTGGCAATCATTCAGCGTATTGTTGTTCAAAAATGGCCTTATCGGCATTAGTACAATCGCTTCGTATTGAGCTTGCTGAAACTGATGTACATATTGCAATCGCTTACCTTGGGTTTACTGAAAACAGTAAAGAAAAAACCATTTTAAACGCTTCGGGAAATAGGATACCACAACCGTCAAGAAAAAATATAAAGCAGATGCCTTTACCTGTTGTGGCTAATAAACTGATAAACATGCTGGAACAAAAAAAGCAAAAAATGATTTTTTCCGGATTGGGAAAATGGATGTATTTTCTCTATAAAATAAGACCTCAGTTTTTGCACTCAATTTATATGTGGATATATTCAAAGCAGCAACAAAAAGTAGAATTGCATTGACAACATATAAAAAAGCGCATTAAGATTATTACTTAATGCGCTTTAATTTTTTTTATTTCACCTTAACCCGAATACCTTCACTATGGCTGGTGAACTCAGGAGCATACATACATTGAATTGTGGTAATACCATTACTGAAATTACCGCTGTGTGCAACACGTAACGGATACTCAAATACATAGGTTCCTTTATTTAAATAAGCGATAAAGAAATTAGTAGCTGCATCGCCGGTAGCTTCGTAATAACCAAGTCCGTCTTGCCACTTGTATTGACTCATTACATTTACAGGTTCAAATCCGCTGGCACGCATGTCTTTCATGTGCACATATTCCATATTTCTGTCGACACGAATTTCGATTCTTACTTTAATTAAATCACCAACATGTAATTCCACGTTGTCGGTTATCGGTTTAATTACCGGTCCGTTTGCGGTGTTTTGTTGCAGAAATAATTGTTTTTTAATCTGCAGGTTATTGTCTGATGCTGTTACTTTATCAATATCTTCAAAATATTGCCAGTACATGGCACCATAACTCAGCGTGTTTTTTGCAGGTGGTGTTACCGATACTTTTCCATAATCAGTTTGAATTGCATCGCCCAACCAGTTTGTTTTAAAATATCCTGTTCCGGCTTCAACACTTTCGGGTTTTACCAATAATTTACCTACAGTTATAACTGCTAATTCTTTATTACCCAATAAATTATCTCCCCTTAATAATAAAGCGTAACAAGCTTCGGCAGTGGCACGAGTTGTTTTCCAGTCGGTAGTTTGTTTCTGGCGCAACAACCAAACTTGCAATGCCTGCACGGAAGTTTCATCTTTCGCAACTTCTCCAAATACCTCTATCATTAATGCCTGAGTTTCAACAGGAGCCTGATACCAGTAATATCCGGAAATGTTTTCTTTCCAATACATACCCATTTCTTCACTATTCAAACTAAATTCTTTAATCGATTTTACTGCGGAATTTGCAGTAGCAGTTTCGTTGTTGCGATTCATTAATAAGGCAATCATTCCTTTTTCATACAGACTGTATTTATTCCAGAATTTTTTCACCTGACCAAGGAAATACATTTTTGCTTCCTGTTGTTCTTTAGTTAACGCAACACGATTTTCAGGGAAATAACTAATTGCATATAAATATTGAAGTAATGTATTATTCGGAACGTAATTCACTTTATCAATTTTATATTTATCCAGGTCGCGATAATCTTCTTCCATACGGTTGTTGCAATACACCAATGCTTTATCAAGCATACGATTTAATTTATCGTTATTGGCAGGATCTTCAATACCTAATTGTTTAAGATGTGCCATACCCGTAACAATATATTGAGTGATATAGCGGTCATCTTCATAACCTTTAAACCATGGCCAACCGCCGTTAGGTAATTGCATTTGTTCCAATTTGTTTAATGCAGATTTTAATTCGTTATTCATTCTGTTCATATCAAACAAAAGTGCAACACGTTTTTTGCGTTCGGTTTCATCTTGTGCCTGCAATACCCATGGTGTTTCTTCCAGTAATAATTGTTTTAATTCCTGATTTTTTTCAAGATTGGAAGTAAGTGATGCCGGATTGTTTTTCCATGAATCAAATACACGTTTTATTTCAGGATCTGAATTTGCGATATGGTAAGCAATACTGTTTGAATAATATCTGCTAAAAATCTGCTCGGCACATTCATAAGGATATTCCATCATATACGGCAAGGCCTGAACAGCATACCATGCAGGGTTTGAGGTATATTCAAGGGTCAGACTTTGATTGCGAATGGTAGATGATTTTCCTGAGTTAATTAATTTATCAAAAGAAAATACTTTCGATTGATTACCTCTAACCCAAAGTGGCATTGCTTCAGTAACTAAAATGCGATTACTTAAAACCGGTAATGCATTTTCTTCACCATCGGTAAATGTTCCGGATGCGGCTTTTACTTTATAAACAATCGCATCGTAACCTTCAGGAATTTTTAATTTCCAGCTCACTGCGGCGCTACCTTTTGCGGCAGTTGTAAAATCTACAACCGGAATTGTATTTGCAAATGCTGCATCAATTGGCTGCATGGTTATTGCATCAAATAATTCGAGACTCGCTTTACCGCTTAAACCATTTTCGGTAAGGTTCGACACTTTTGCAGTAAATACCAACTCATCACCTTCTCTTAAAAAGCGCGGCGCATTTGGTTGAATCATTAATTCTTTTTGTGTAATTACCTTGTCGAATAATTGAGCGCTTTGCAAATCTTTAGTGTGCGCAAATGCCATAAAATTCCATGTAGTAAGGGCTTCAGGCATTGTGAACGTAAATGCAATATTACCCTCAGCATCTGTTGTAAGGTGGGGATAAAAGAATGCGGTTTCATTTAAATTTGTTCTGGTAGCAACCTGATCAAGCGGTGGCGCAACAGGAGGCATTTGTTGATTTTTATCCTCTAAATTTGTTTGGCCAATCAGATCTAACCCTGATTCTTCATTAGAAGCCTTATTTTTTTGCGCTTTATCAACCATTACTACCTCGCTGATGGCAGACATAACCGGCATCTCTGCACGACCACCTTTAATGCTCAAATCGCCATCGTAAAAATCATAATATCTGCCACCCCAATATAAACCAAACCAGTTGAGGGCATCATAAGAAAATCCAACGTAATTTCCAGTTTTCCACCAGTCGTTATCGGTGTATACAAAACCCCGACTGTTTTCGAATGTTGCTCCGGACCAATATCGATAATTATAAAATCCGGGCCAGCTAATGGTATTCCAGTAATGACCGGTAAAAGCATCGAGGGAAGCATCGTACATGTTTGCCAATAATTCAGCAGCAACTTTTTCGCCGTTGTTTCCTGAAATTTTAATTTTCCAGGTTTCGGTTGCGCCGGGTTGTAATTTATCGCGATGAGTTTCTAATTCTACTTTTAAGTTTTTATTTTCCCAAGGCACATTAATAAAATACTGCTGATTAAAAAAGCGGCCATCTTTAATAAAACAAATTTGTGCAGATAAACCACCGCGGTCGGCTTCAGTTATCGGGATTTCGATATCCATCATGCTGGAGTTGCTGCCGCGATTGCCCATATCAGGAAGGTTAATCCATTTGCGAGCGCTGGTTCCGTCGGCGCGACTTATTTCCAATAAAGCGGTAACATTTTTTGCACTGCTACCAATATTTATTATGGCATTTTCGCCGGGTTGATAATTTTTGCTTACAGTAGTGGTAAAATTATATTCAGGTGTTACACTATAATTACCTTCATTTAAAATACTCAGGTATTTAACTACTTTAATTATTTCACCACTTTTATCTACTGTAGTGATTTCCATTTTATAAATACCTTGTTTTAATGTAGCGGTATTTAAAACGACTGAGTCGGTTTTTTCGTTGTTCCAGGTTGCTTCTAAAACACTGTTGAGCACAGGCCATTTATACATATTATTTTCATCCGCATATAAATCGTTTGGAAACAATTTATTGTATTCGGCTTTGCTCATAATTTGAATATCAGGCTGTTGCCAAGTTCTGTCGCGATATAATTTATTAGGTGCATCAATTGCAAAGAGGGAAATTTTACCGCTTGTTGGCAATGTTGAGCCATTTAAATTATTGGTTGTAATTTTTACGATTGTATTTTTTCCGGTTGTAGAACTAACAGGAACATCTGCAAATACATTCACTGAAGTATATCCTACTGTTACATATGCCTGAGTGCTACGGGTTTCTCCGGAAACATCGGTAATATCGGCATAAACTGTATAGGAAAACTGTGGTAATAATTTTTTATCCGCATTTAAATCAGCTAAAGCAATAAAATCAATTTTGAAATTACCTTCGCCATCAGTATAGGCAACACCATTGGTAATTTCCACATCTGCATTCATAGGTGCCGGTTTCCGCCACCAGTTGTAATCGTAATAATAATAGGGATAAAAAGTATTTCTAACCACCCGATAAGCAACTTTCGCGTTATCGATATTTGCGCCGGCATAAGAAACAGCTTTTCCTGTTACAGAAATGCTATCTCCCAACACATAATTACCGGTTACAGGGTTGGTGCTTACTGAAAATGTCGGACGTTTATATTCTTCAACAGAAAAATAAGCAGAACCCGATTCATTTTGAATATGCATTTGTCCGGTAAGCCCGGAAGCAGGAGCCGTGAAGGTTCCGCTAAATGAGCCGTATTGGTTTGTGGTTAAATCGAGGCTTGCAATTTTTTGTGCATTAACATCATAAAATGTAACAGTGGATTTATGATTTTCCATTACATTTTGTGTTTTGCCATCAGCACTGCGTTCAACTAAAATACCTTTAAAATAAATGGTTTGCCCCGGGCGATAAATGGCGCGGTCGGTAAAGAAATAGGTATTTGGTGTATTATTATTATTTTGTTTGTATTGTTTTGAGATGTAATAATTATTATCTGCATCTAAAAAATCGTTACCTTTTTTAATACTGAAATTAAAATAATAATAATCAACAACAAATGGGTCATTAACGGAAAACAAACCATTATTATCTGTTGTATATTTTTTTAATTCTTTGTAGTTGTAATCGCGTTTGTTATAATCATATTCTTTGCGATATGTTTGAATGGTAGCTCCTGAAATAGGTTTACCTGTTGTGCGGTCCAATACATAAAAATCTTTATTAGGTGCATTGTTATAATCATTTCCTGAAGCAATATAGCTGAGGTTGCTTATCCATATTTCCTGAGCAATTAATTTATTTGATGTGTTGATGAATTTTGCATTTTCGCTGGCAATTAAATAATAACTACCCAGTGGTAAAGCATCAATTTTTACTTCGGTAAAATGTTGTTGATAGTCACCATCAACAGGCAATGGCTGATTCCAGCTTTTAACCACCGGAAATTTTTCGAGTTCGGCAAATTTAACATCGTATTCCATTGCTTCCACGCGGCTCATTTCCTCAGAGCTGATTTTTACCAATTTAAAAAGCAGGGTGTCGACGTTTTTGAAACTTACACCTGCGCGAAATGGTTTATCCGGAACATTTACGCGTTCAGCAGTAATGGAATATTCTTTTTGCTGGATGGTTATTTTTAATGCAGCACAATTTTTTGCACCTAAGCTGTTTGGAAATGCTGCAATAGCTGCGTTGCAGATGTCGAGGGCAATTTTATTTTCCCATTTAAATTCATCTCCGGCAAGGGGTTGATAATTGGTGCCTTTGCTGTAATGTTCAGTTGCAATTAAGTGACTGATACGAGTTGAGCTGCTGTCTTTACTATATAATTTTTCTTCGGCAACTAAGGCATTTAAATACAGGCTGTCTGCATCCAGGTTTACCGCATTGTTTTTAGCAAAGCTTAATCGTTTAATATCAATATCAATTAAAGCAGCAGGTTGCGGATCATATAAATGTGCAATGGTTAAATCCTGTAAAATGTGGAGTGCTAATAATTTTTTTGAGCTGTCATTATCGCCGTTAAACACGTATCCTGCAAAAGCTTTGTTGCTGCCAAAAAGAACGGGTTTATCCATTTTAAAAGAATAAGCCGGTTCGGTGATATAAGCTTCATCGTTCATTAAAAAATCAAGCGTACGGTGTGCAAGAAAATCGTAAACGGTTGGGCGCAACATTTTTCCGTAGGCATCACCCTCAATTAAAATGGCGCTGTATTTATTAATTTTTACTTTTTTTAATTCTTCACGATTTTGAATTGAAGCAACGTATAAATCATATGTTTTTTGGTGTAAAGATTTTACATCCCATGTGCTGATATCATCATTTTTAAAATCGACAGTAGTGCTACGGCCTGAAAATTTCCAGCGGTTATTTTGATAATAACTCCAATAAATTTCGGCCAACAGATTTTGGAAAATACTTTTGGTAACACCGGTGGCCCATTCTGTTTCCTGTGCAAATAGATTTATGGCTTTCACCTGTGCATCTTCCTGCACCATGTTGATATACTTTGCTTTATAAATAACGGCTTTTATTAATTGCTCGTCGTTTTTGTCACCTTTCGCAAAGGTGTAAATTGTTTCCACTGCTTTTAAAGCAGATTCGGGCAGGCCCTGGTTTTCGAGCGAGTCTACCACTTTCCATTCGGCATCATAACCCTGCCAATTGCTGTATTCGGGATTTTTCATAGTTTGAAATGTAATTGCTGAAATCACGGCTCCTGCTAACATTAAAATGGCAACGAGCATTATACTTTTCCGTTTCATAATCAGTGTTGATTTTTTCCTAAGTTATACTAAAAAATGTAAATATTTTTTATTGAGATTCAGTTTATTAAAAATTGCATAAGTATGGCAACACTAATTTTCAGTTTTTGAGTTTTGATGCAGCCTTTTTCAGGTAAAGCATCAATACCACATCTATCCAAAAATGTGCACTCATAGCCGAATAAATACCATATTTTGGCAATAAATAACCAAAACCGGCACTCACTACTAACAAAACTATGCCATAAATTAACAGGGGTTTGTTTTTGGGATTGAGATAACCATGAAGTGCTATGAACAAGATTGATGTTAGCCAAATTCCCAGCCAGGGTTGAATTGCGCCTCTGAAAAGTAATTCTTCACCAATACCGGCACACAAAGATAAAAACAGGATTTGCGGAAAACGCACCTTAAACCGCAATAATAAATCGGCAAAAAAATGGCGAGTGCCATCCAGCATTTTGAGTTGTAATAGTATTGTGAGGGGAATAAGTGCAATTAAGGCGTAGATTGTCCCAATTACAAATTGGATGGCGATGCTCCTTGCAGGATGTATTAATAATGGATAAAATAAACTTTTATGAAAAAAGTACATCAACCCCAAACCAACCCCGCCAATACCAAAAAGGGTGACTAAGCCGGCAATTAATATGTAATATTTTGGATGTTTTATTGAATCCACTTAATTACTGAAGAACTAAATTGTTTTGATGTGGTAACATGCCCTTTATAAACATCGGAAAGATTTACTCCTTGCGTTACTTTTATCACTTTTGGCCAACCGGATTTTTCTTCTACTTCTCCGGTGCCTTTTATGTAAGCACTAAATTTTATGTTGGCCATTTTTGCGGCTACATCAGCAGGAATTGCACTTTTATCGATAGCAATATCCACTTTAAAATTAATATAAGCAATACCATCTTTTCTGTCGGCAAGTGTATAATTATTTGTTAGGGTAATAGGCACACCCTGCATTTGTGAAGCAGTAACAATTGTCCATTTATCACCAATTTTAATGGCTGTATCCGGATAGTTTAAAAAATAATTTTCAAGATGTTCAGTTGGTGTGCCTAACTGAGCGGCAATCATTTGATCGGGAATATTTTGTTGGCCAACTACTGCTTTAACTTTAGCAATAATAGCCTCATAACCAAGTATATCAAGGGCTTCACCGGATGGAGTCATCAAAATGGTGAGGGGACTATTTACGAGACAGTCTTCAATTTTACGATTAATATCAGCAGATGGGTCGGCAAGTGGTTTGTTATATTGATAATCGATTGTTGTGGTATCGGTTTTGATATTTTCTCTAGTGTCGACTAATACAAATTCAATTTTATAATTTTCTTTATCCTTAGCAAGGATTTTCAAATTTACTTTTCCGTATTTTTTTGATTTATAACTAATTTTAAAAGTATCCTGCGATTCATCAAGGCTCATGTTTACATTACTTTCCACCACATATTTAGTTCCGATTTCAGGCTGAAAGCGCAAAATAATTTTTTCATCGGCGATCGGATTTTCCAAATTAATAGAAATTGCAGTATCGTTTTTTACGACAGCCAGTGTATCTTTATTTGTTTTATCTTTATCGTCAGAAACATTTTTTTTACAACCGAAAAAAACAGTTGCAGTTGTAAATAAAATCAGCAGTAAATATTTATTGTTGTTCGACATTTTTTCCTTAATTACATTTGTTTAGCGGCGTTGAGCCGGCAAGTGCAAAACTACATGAAATAGCATGCAAATTTCAACCAACCATAAAAAATCATTCGAAGCAGCTTATGAGGGCTTAAATGCACAACAGCGCAAAGCCGTTGATACCATAGAAGGCCCGGTATTAGTTGTAGCAGGTCCGGGAACAGGAAAAACGCAGATTTTGGCAGTTCGCATCGGTAAAATTCTGATGGAAACCGATACTTTGCCCGATAATATTTTGTGTTTAACCTATACCGATGCAGG
>ERZ795049.5321-NODE-5321-length-11982-cov-7.214471_pt1 | contig 11982 bp, 7 predicted proteins | sample MGYA00375133_ERZ795049 | MGnify/ENA primary metagenome ERZ795049 (study PRJEB30178, sample SAMN05720147) | activated sludge metagenome | isolation source: anaerobic digester from wastewater treatment plant | place: Japan | collected 2015-04-20 ...
TTTTGGTCTGTGAGAGAGTTTGTAAATACTCTATGAACTTCAAATTGGTAGATAATATCGTTTCCAAACAAAAGAGAAAGGGTCCCGTAGAGGGGATTATTAATCTGTATCTGGTAATTAGAACCAACACTTTTAATATCTGTTATTGGGTCTGAGCTCCAAATTGGCTGACCCTTCTCCTTTGGGTATATGACTAAGACTTTTACCGTTTTAGTATCAGAAACATATGAGGAAATTTGGTATGAATTACTGTCAGATGATGGAGTGCTGTAGGTAATTTTTACCTGCAAAGGAGCAGTAGGTCTTACAACTGTATTGTTTAAATTGAAGAGGATTTCTGTTGATGAACTTCTATCATATGTTGTGCAATCAATCTTTTTGTTGGTTTTGTAGTTGTAGCATTTAACATCAAGATTTTTAATTGGAATTGAAGCAGTAAAGAAGGAAATAACTCTAGTTTCCTTTGAACTTATATCTAATACAAGTTCAGTATTAACACTTTCCTGAGTTAAGGTGTGTTTAAAAGAGGAAGTTGTTGTAAAAAACTCTACTGCATATGAACTATTTGGGAAAAGAAAAAGAAAGAGTACAAAACTAAATATCCACGGAATCTTCTTTAAATAACCATTCAAATTTTTCATATTTTCGCATTATTTGTTTAATGACAGGAGTTTTGGGTGTTATTCCGTATTTAAACAAAATTTTATCCCAGTCCAATTTTTCTGGTTCGTTGACTATTTTGTAATATGGGTTTCGGACAGTTTCCTGTTTAGCATTTTTTCTAATAATATAATAAGCTAAACCGTTCATCTCATCAAGGACAACTTTACTTATAGCTTTGGTAGGTAAATACTCTGCGAAAATGAGATTGGAATTCTGTCTTGTATTGACTATAACAAAGGCATATCCAGCGGGGATGATAACTTTCTGTTCTTTCTTTGCAACTACTTTAATTATTCTGTTATCCTTTGGATTTCTGTATCTTTGTAAAAGAATGGTTGCTCCACCGTAAACGACATCAATTATTCTTGGGTATTTAAGAACTCTTGTTGCTCTTGTTTTAACAAATTCAATACCAGCCAGGTTAGGTTGAAGTAGGTAGAAATTGATTCTAATACCTTTTGAACGATATAAATCCTCTTGGTCAAGGTTTTTGTATTTAGTATAGAAAATGTCAGGACAGGTAAGTTCTTTGTTTAGCAGTTGTGGTCTTACATCTGCAATTGAAATCTCAATCTTTCCTTCGAAAGAAAGATCTTTGCTTTGTAAATTTTCTCCGTCATAAAAAAGTTGGAATCCAGATGTTTTTCTAAGATCTATTTTTGCCATTTGGAGTATTATACCACATAAAGTTTTTACTCCCTAGAAAACGATTTTAGAAGCTCTGAGAGAATGAAGGCAGCAATAATGTAAAAAACTAATGCGATTATCGGGGTAAGAGGTAGTACAAAGTTATCAATCTGGAGATTATTTGCGGTTATACCTACAAAGGGAGAAATAAACATTTCACTTGTATTCTTAACCCAACTGGCAAATTGGTTCTCCGTGTTTGCGTTGATAAAAATTAGAACTATACGAGTCATAATTAAAGCTTCGATAAAAAGTATTATTGTATAGGCTAATCTGAATATGAGTTTTAACATAATAGATATATTTTAACTAAAATAATTCCAAATTGTTAGTATAATATTGTAACTGATTCATAAACCTAGTTACACCATTTGCCCAGGCATGTTCAGGATTTTGACCACATGGAGGACAGTATACAGGTTCAATGTCAAAAGGCGAAAGAGTAACTCCATAACCTTGTGCTAAACCTCTTGTTACTTCTGCAATTCCAGCTTCCCATGTAGTGAACATACTCCAGCCTCTTGCGTTTTTATTTATACCCCTCCAACCCCATGCATTGTTCGAATTACTTGGGATTAAGTTCCCAAATGCAGATTCTACACCAGAAATTGAAGCAACTAATCTCCAATCTAGGCCATATTTGTCTGCCTCTGTAATGAAAGCCTGTGCAGATGAGGCCATTGGAGAATTGTAATCCGTTAAAAATTTGTTCATTGCCAATATTCTTGGATCAAGAGTGAAGAATTTTGAAGAGCCAGTGTAATTTCCCGTCTCAAGTTGTGTTTTGAGATTGTACTGTCCAGCATACACATGGATGTCAAATACAGGAGTTAAAGTATTCACTTCGCTTTTATCAGTTTCTCTAATCATTCCAGCAAATAAATCAACTAGTTTGTTTTCCACAAAAGGTGAAAGAAGGATATAATATAAAGAAAGTATTATTACGAGAACCCCAATTCTAATAATATTGGAGTTATGTAATGATACTTTGAGTAACGAATTTATCTTACTTGTAATCTCTTCTGGCATAATGTTCAGTATACCAGAAAGGGGCAATATTTGTTATGTTCACACATCTACATCTACACACAGAGTATTCTTTGTTGGATGCTACAATCAGAATCACGGATCTAGTTGAGAAGGTAAAATCTTCTGGTATGACTTCTTGCGCCATTACTGACCATGGAAGCATGTATGGTGTTTTCAAATTCTACACTGCAATGAAAGAAGCAGGTCTTAAACCTATAATCGGTTGTGAAATATATGTTGCACCAAGGGGGATGGATCAAAAGGAATTTGGCATAGATAACAAATACTTTCACCTTATTTTGCTTGCTAAGAATTTAAAGGGCTACAAAAACCTAATGAAAATTGTTTCTGTCGCGCATATGGATGGCTTTTATTACAGACCAAGAATAGATTTAGAAACTCTTTCTAAATATACAGAAGGAATAATCTCTCTTTCTGCATGTCTAGCAGGACCACTTTCAACCGCACTCCTACAAGATAATTATGATTTAGCACTCCAAAGGGCTAAAAGTTATGCAGAGATATTCAAAGATAATTTCTACATTGAAATTCAACGAAATGGAATGGAAGAACAAGAGATAGCAAACAAAGGACTGATGAAGATAGCAAAAGAGCTAAAGCTTCCAATTGTTGCTACTTGTGATTCACATTACTTAAATAAAGAAGATGCAGAAATTCAAGAGATCCTTTGGTGTATAAGTGATGGAAATACAATGGATGACCCAAACAGAAGAACGATGCCTACCAATGAATTTTATGTAAAAACCCCAGAGGAGATGAAGATTCTTTTCAAAGATCTTCCAGAGGCAATTACCAATACTCAAAAGATAGTAGATTTAATTGAAGATTACGATATAACCTTTGGAAGAGTTGAACCTCATTTTCTAGATTTACCAGAAGGAAAGACCCAGAAAGAATATCTTAAGGAGCTTACCTACGATGGTCTTAAGGATAAATATACAAAGATAGATAAAGAATTAACAGATAGAGTTGATTATGAATTAAAAATAATTGATGACAAGGGATATAACGATTATTTTCTTGTTGTTAGAGACTTTGTAGCTTTCTGTAGAGAAAATGGCATTGTAGTGGGTATGAGAGGCTCTGGATGTGGTTCTGTAGTGGCGTATGCAATTGGAATTACAGATATTGAACCAATTGGATGGGAACTTTACTTTGAAAGATTTCTTAATCCTGAAAGACCTAGTCCTCCAGATTTTGACATAGATATTGCAGATAAAAGAAGAGATGAAGTTATTCAGTATGCTATTGAAAAATATGGCGAAGAGAATGTTAAACAGATTGGTACTTTTAGTAAACTACGAACAAGGCAGGCCATTAGGGATGTTTCCAGAGTTACAGGTGTAGATTTAGAAATTGCAGACCAACTATCTAAGATGGTTGAGATACTTTTTGGCAAAGCAAAAGATATAGATTACATGATAGAACATAATCCAGAGTTTGCAGAGATAATAAATTCTTCAGAAAAAACAAGACATCTTGCAGAGGTAGTACGAAAAGTGTCAGGTCTGTGTCGTGGAGTTTCAACTCATGCATGTGGTGTAATCATTACACCAGACCCAGTTGTAAATTATGCACCAATACAAAGGGATGCACACGGTGGAGGTCTTGGAATGACACAATACGAAATGTTTGATGTAGAGCCTATTGGATTAATGAAATTCGATTTCCTTGGTCTTAGAAATTTGAATATCATTGGCTCAACAATTAAAAAGATTGAAAGAAGCAAAGGAGAGACAATTGATTTAATGAAATTAGATTTACATGATAAAAAAACATTTGAACTTATCCAAAGTGGACATACTATTGGGGTCTTTCAGTTAGAGAGTGAAGGTATGAAAAGGACAATTCGTTCTCTCAAACCCGAAACTCTTGAAGATCTTTGCTACATCATTGCAGCATACAGGCCTGGACCTATGCAATTCATTACTGAATACGCAGATGTAAAAGACGGAAAAAAGAAACCAGATTACATCTTTGACGAATTAGAGCCAGTTTTAAGAGTTACAAACGGAGTAATTACATACCAAGAACAAGTTATTAAAATAGCACAAGTTGTTGCAGGGTACACATTAGGAAAGGCAGATGTACTAAGAAGAGCAATGGGAAAGAAGAAAATAGAGGTAATGGAAGCAGAAAAGCCCAAGTTCATAGAAGGTGCTAAGGAAAGGGGATTCGATTCCAAGAAAGTTAACTTACTGTGGGAAAAACTACTTCTTTTTGCAAACTACGGTTTTAACAAAGCACATAGTGCTTCCTACGCTACCATTGCTTACCGTACAGCATATCTCAAAGCTCATTATCCAATTGAATTTATGGCCTCTCTTCTTGAGGGAGATCTAGATAATTTTGACAGAATAATCAAAGATTTGAATGAATGCGAAAGACTTGGTATAGATGTCCTACCACCTACCATAAATAAAAGTGGTTACTACTTTGAGGTAGAAGATGGTGTAAATATTCGTTTTGGTCTTGGGGGAATAAAAAATGTAGGAGAAGATATTGTAAAAAGTATTGTAAATGAACGAAAAGCCAATGGAAAATTTAAACATCTTGATGATTTCATACATAGAATGTTTGATAAAGTTACAAAGCGATCTATAGAATACTTAATAATGTCTGGAACTATGGATGAATTTGGAGACAGGAACGCACTTTTAAACCTCGTTCCAACAATTTTTGACAGATTAAAAACGGCATCTAAAAGTATCGCTGCCGGTCAAATAGATATATTCTCTTTAAATGAAAACAAAAAGCAGAAAATAGCCATTGAGAAAACGCCGCTTCCAGATGTAGAAAAAGTATCTGTAAGTCAAGCTTTAGAATGGGAAAAAGAATTGTTAGGTATATATTTCTCTAGTCATCCATTAGATACCCTCGAAGAATTTTTTGAATCCAAAAACTGTATATCTCTGCGAGAAGCTCTTGAAAAGAAAAACCATGAACTAGTTATCCTTGGAGTAATGGTTAACAAAATCAGAAAAATAACTACACGAAAAGGTGAGGTTATGGCATTTCTAATGATAGAAGACAAAACAGGTAGTAGTGATGCTGTAATATTTCCAAGAACTTACCAAGAGATGAAAGAGAATCTTGTAGAGAACAAACCAATCCTCATTGCAGCTAAAATAAATGTAAGAGATGGAGATAAAAGCTTAGTTGTTGAAAAAGCCAGATATGTGGAGGATGATAAACGTACAACATCCTTTGATGGTGTAACATTTAGAATTAAACCAATACACACAGAAGAAGAGATTGCTGCACTTAAAAAATATATCTCAAACTCAAATGGAGATACTGCAGTAAGAATAATCATCAATGATGGTAAGAACAAGAAGACGGTTCTCCTTAAAAAAAGAATTGAGGTAAATTCAGAGACAAAAAAATGGTTAAAGAAATTTTAAATAAACCAGGAGTATACAAATTCTTAGATAAAAACAAGAAAGTTTTGTATGTTGGAAAAGCTGTAAATCTAAAACAAAGAGTATCTTCATACTTCAATGGCAATCTAAATGACAGACCATGGGTTGCTAAAATGATACCTTTGGTTAGAGATATTGAAACAGTAGTAACAGAAAATGAGCTCGAAGCTCTTGTTTTAGAGTCTGCGTTAATAAAGAAATATAAACCAAAATACAATTCAGATTTAAAAGATGACAAATCATACTCTTGGATACATATTTCTACTAATGAGGAATTTCCCAAATTAAAGGTAGTTAGAAACAAAGATATTAAAAATATAAAAAGTGGCAGATTGTTTGGCCCGTATCCTAGTGGCTCATCTGTAAAACGAGTATTTACGTATCTACGAAAGATATATCCATTCTGTACATGCAAAAAAGCGAAAAAAGAGTGTCTCTACTTTCATCTAGGGCTTTGTCCTGGACCATACCAAGGGCATATCAGTAGGGAAGATTACAGAAAAAATATAGATGGGATAATTAAGTTTTTAACAGGGAAAAAAAGTTCTTTTGTAAAAAAGCTTGAAGGTGAAATGAAGACATATTCTCAAAATAAGCAGTATGAAAAAGCAGCTGAATTAAGAGATAAGATAGCAGATCTAAAATATCTTGGGAGCAGTTTAACAGGGGATTTTTTTGAAGATGAGAAATCATATGAGTTAAGAAAAGATTCTCTTTACAAAAAGGTCTTCTCAGAACTTAGGAAGGAGTTAAAATTAACAAAACTTGAGAGAATAGAGTGCTACGATATATCTAATATACAAGGACAAGAGGCATACGGTTCGATGGTAGTAAATGAAAATGGAGAAATTAAAAATAATGAGTACAGAATATTTAAAATTAAAGAAAGCAATACTCCCAATGATCCAATGATGCTGAAAGAAGTTTTAACTAGAAGGTTTAAAAATGAAAAGATGAGTAAACACCCAGATGTGGTACTAATAGATGGAGGTAAAGGTCAACTTTCTGTTGTAGCTTCGGCTGTTCCCAATGGTGTTCTTCTTCTGGGTATAAGCAAAGGTAAAAGGTTGAAAAGAAAGGGGTTTAAGCCAAAGGATGAATTCTGGATGCATAGAGAGGGAGAAACAGACAGAGTATATATACGAAACGAGAAGCTTCTGATCAATCTCAGAGATGAAGCACATAGATTTTCTATCACCTATCACAAGAAAGCAAGAATTAAGAAAGGTTTGCGCTCTCAGCTTTTGAAAATAGAGGGAATAGGGGAGAGTAGAGCTAAAAAACTGTTGATGAAATTTAAGAGTATGGAAAATATAAAGAATGCAAAGTTAGAAGAGATAGATAGTGTGATAAAAAATAAAAAAGTATCAGAAGAAGTAATTAAGTCACTTAGTACTTAATCTTGCTTTGAGGCTTAAGATTGTTCAATACATACTCAAAGAAAGGAGATTTGTAAATATTACTATCCAATACATATGCAATATCATTGTATGGGTTCTGGATAACAGCTACCTCTCTAAGCTCGTCTCCCATACCAATACTTCCTCGTAGTCCATTTCCTGTATTTGTAGAAATGATAAATGTGTTCTTTACTCCCCATTTCTCTTCATTCTTTTTGTTTAAATCTTTTACATAGTCGTTAAGCATGTAATCAAATGCCTTACTGGAGCTTGCCGCTATTGGTGTAAGTGAAATTGTCTCACTTGAGCCTAGTTTCTTAAAGATAACACCAGATTCATTTTTGTAAGGAGAGACAAAGTAAGAGATTACATACTCTTTTGGTATTTCAATTATCCAAGGGAAATCTGGTAGTAGATCCTGTGCATCACTATCTGCTAAGAGAAGGTTTCTTGCTATTTCATCTTTTACTTCTTGTGCCAAGCCAGTTCGTGCTTCTTCAACTGTGATACTTTCATACCAGATATCGTTGAATTTTGAATATATTCTTAAACCTCTGTCCTCTTTTACCCAATACTCTCCATATCTCATATCCTCGGAGCCTACAGAAACAGAGAGAACAAACTCCCAACCATACTCTGGTAGTTTCTTGTTGTAGAATTGTGCAACTTCCGAATAGGAAGTATTTGGAGGAAGCCTGTATGCTGAATTTCCCTCACTTAGGAATTTAGAGACAGAGGGCTGGTCAATTGTATTTTGAAATATAAAAGTAGATTCTGGGAATACTGGGACATCGTTTATACCAATAATCATGACGTTATCAAACTCATTATTGGTGTCTGTGCTTCTAAGTTTGTTTATATACAAAACAGACAGGTATGCTATCCCAATAAAAACAAAGACTAATAATACAGTAAGGAAGCCTTTAGATAATGTCTTGCTTGTCTTGCTACCTGTGCTTCTATTCTTTTTAAATAGTGTAAATTTTCTTCTTCTTTTTTTAATAATTCCTCGTTCAATGTGTTTTTTGGGCATGTAGATATTCTTGTCGAGGGGTTTTTTCTTCTGGAAAATTTTCATACATTTATTATCAATGAAGAGCATTTTATTTACAAGTACCACTTGTTGTATAATCTAGGCTGTAGTGCGGGATCGTCTAATGGTAGGACACCGGCCTTTGAAGCCGAGAATCATAGTTCGAATCTATGTCCCGCAATTTTCTATTTGTCAAACAGACATACAAGAAAGCAATAAATGATGCAGCTATCAAGGCTAGAAGATTAAAAAATTTGAAGCCTACAATATTTCCAAAAAGTGATTTTACAAGTTAGCTTTAATCTCTTTTATTCTGTCTCTTAAATCTGCTGCTTTCTCAAAGTTTAAACTATCTGCAGCTAGCAACATTTTTTGTTCCAAATCTTTAATCAATAATCTTTTCTGTTTTGCATCTAGCTTCTCAACAAATTCATCATTATCAACAATTTTCTGGTCTTCTTCTACTAGTCTTCCTCTAATTTCTTTTGAGATCGAGGTAGGAATAATACCAAACTCCTTGTTATATTCTTCTTGGTATTTTCTTCTTCTATTCGTTTCTTCTATGGCATACTTCATACTTTCTGTAATCTTGTCTGCATACATAATTACTCTTCCTTCAACATGTCTTGCAGCTCTTCCAATTGTTTGAACTAAGCTTGTTTTTGAGCGCAAGAAGCCCTCTTTATCTGCATCAAGGATTAAAATGAGAGATACTTCTGGCAAATCTATACCTTCTCTTAGAAGGTTAATTCCAACTAGTACATCATACTCCCCAAGTCTTAAATCTCTTAAAATATCTACTCTTTCAATTGTATCTATATCTGAATGTAGGTATTGAACCTTAATATCTAGATCCTTAAGGTAAGAGGTTAAGTCTTCAGCCATCCTTTTTGTTAATGTTGTGACAAGGACCCTCTGTCCTTTAGCCACATTTTTACTTATTTCAGATATTACATCATCAATCTGTCCTTCGGTTTTTCTGACATCTATCATTGGATCCAGAAGTCCTGTTGGTCTTGTAAGAAGTTCTACAACATGGTTGTTGCTCTTCTGTATCTCATATTCATTAGGAGTAGCTGAAACATAAATTGTAGTCTTTTGCTTCTTTTCAAATTCACTAAAATTTAATGGCCTGTTATCTCTTGCAGAGGGTAATCTAAATCCATATTCAATTAAATTATCCTTTCTTGCTTTGTCCCCATTATACATACCTCCAACTTGAGGAATTGTGATGTGAGATTCATCTACAAACATAAGATAATCCTGTGGAAAATAATCTAACAGTGTGTATGGAGGTTCTCCTGTCTTTCTACCATCAAAATATATTGAGTAATTTTCCATGCTTTTGCAGTATCCGACCTCTCGTAGCATCTCAATGTCATAATTTGTTTTCTGTTCCAATCTGTAAGCCTCGATTGTTTTCCCAATATTTTTTAAGAAAGAAGTCCTTTTTTCTAAATCATTTTGTATCATCTCAATAGCATTTTGTATTACATCTTTAGAATACACCAATGATGTAGCTGGAAATATTAAAATCTCTTTTAAATCTGAGATCTTGTGCTTAGATATTGGTTCAATTTTAGAAATATTTTCAACTGTATTTCCAAAAAGCTCAATACGAATGGAATATTCCTCATACGGAGGATATATTTCCAATATATCTCCGTTAATTCTAAAAGCTCCAGTAGTAAAGTCAAAGGAATCTCTGCTATATCTCATATCTACAAGGGTTCTAGATATCTCTGAAAGATCTATATTCTGTCCAACAAAAAAGGAAAGAGATTTGTTCTCATAATTTTCTGGATTCCCAATATTGTAAATACACGACACAGAAGCTACCACAATTGTATCTCTTCTAGTTAGTGCAGAGTTCATAGCTCCAAATCTTAAATTCTCAATCTGTTTGTTTACCTCCGATTCTTTTTCAATATACAAATCTCTGGAAGGGATATATGCCTCTGGTTGGTAATAATCGTAATAAGAGACAAAATATTTAACAGAATTATTTGGAAAAAATTCTTTAAATTCCTCATACAGTTGTGCAGCTAGAGTTTTGTTGTGTGAGAGAATTAGTGTTGGTCTGCCTAGCTCTTTTATGATATTTGCCATCACAAAAGTTTTTCCAGAACCTGTAACACCCAATAGTGTCTGTTTTTCGTTACCCTCCTGTATGCCTTCAAGTAGCGAAGAAATTGTCTTTTCTTGATCTTTGGAAGCGAGATATTTACTTTCTAATTCAAATGTTGCCATATGGAGATTTTAGCAGATATACGGATGTGTTAAAATGAATATATGGTAAAACCAGTATTAAACAAATTGTCACAAGATGTAGTCAACCAGATAGCTGCGGGAGAGGTAGTAGAACGACCAGCATCTGTGGTTAAAGAGCTTGTAGATAATGCAATAGATGCAAAGGCTACAGAGATAGAGATTAAGATAAAGGATGGGGGAATTGAATTTATAGAGGTCTCTGACAATGGTATTGGAATTCCAAAAAGAAATCTCCCAGAGATATTTCTTCCTCACACGACCTCCAAGATTAGCAGGATAGAAGATCTTAACACTCTTCTCAGTATGGGTTTTAGAGGGGAAGCACTTTCAACAATAACCTCAGTATCCAAAGTTCATGTAATTTCTAAATTTGAAGATGAAGGAATTGGAAATCAGGTAGTATTAAATGAAAAAGGACAGAGTGATGTAAAAAGTGCTGCTAAAGAGCAAGGGACTACAGTAAGGGTTGAGAATCTTTTCTACAATATTCCTGCAAGAAGAAAATATCTTAAATCTGCATCTACTGAATACAGAAAGATTTACGAATTACTCAATCGCTACTTCATTGTGTTCCCTAATATATCTTTTAGAATTCAAAAAGATGGAAAAGAAGTACTCTCTTTAAGTGCGCTAAAGAATTGTAAGGCTGGAGATATTTGCAAGGAAAGAATTGAAGAGATATATGGTCATGAAGAACTAGTAGAGATTAAATACGAAGGAAATGGAATGAAAATAAAAGGATACTCTGGGCATCCATCATCTCACAAAAGTAAGAACACCAGGCAATTTGTATTTGTAAACGATAGGCCAGTAATTGACAGAGGGGTTATGCGAGCGATCTATGAGGGGTACGCTAGATATCTGCCATTTGGAGAGAAAGTAAACTTCTACATAAATATTAAAATTAATCCTGAATTAGTAGATGTTAATGTTCATCCTAGAAAAGAAGAGGTCCGCTTTGAAAATCCATTTAGAGTGTATTCTGCCATAGAAGAAGCTATTAAACATGCACTAAACAAGGAGCTTTCATTTCAGATTGACTCTACACCCTCTCCAATTGCTCAAAGAAGAGAATCTTTCAATACTAATTCCCAGAGTAAAGATTACAGTACTCGTGAGATTAGGTTTGATAAACAGTACAGCTCTGTAAGAGACAGTTTACTTTTTTCCAAGGAAGCACTAACTGTTACTGAAGGTGAGCAAGAAGATATTAGAAATATATTTCAGATTTTTGATAAATATATTGTCATTGAATTTACAGATGAGCGACTTTGGATAATAGATCAACATGCAGCTGCTGAGAGAATTAATTTTGAGAAAATTCAAAAACGGGAAGAGAAAGCACTAGACATCCAAAATCTTCTTGTACCGACATCAATCATATTTTCTAAAGAAGAGAGGTTATTCCTAGAGGAATTTCAAGATTTTTTTAAAGATTTAGGTATCAATTTTGAGA
>ERZ795049.5325-NODE-5325-length-11976-cov-6.212650_pt1 | contig 11976 bp, 10 predicted proteins | sample MGYA00375133_ERZ795049 | MGnify/ENA primary metagenome ERZ795049 (study PRJEB30178, sample SAMN05720147) | activated sludge metagenome | isolation source: anaerobic digester from wastewater treatment plant | place: Japan | collected 2015-04-20 ...
GGAGTTCCCTGACCCTGGCGGAAAACATCGCCCTGCCCCTGGAGGAATACACGGAGCTTTCAGCACGTCAGATCAGGAAGATTGCCGCATTGAAGCTGGCCCTGGTAGGGCTGAAGGGCTTCGAGGACTACTATCCTGCCCAGATCAGCGGCGGCATGGTGAAGCGGGCGGGGCTGGCCCGGGCCATGGCCCTCGATCCGGAGATCCTTTTCTTCGACGAGCCCTCCGCCGGCCTGGACCCCATCAGTTCCCGGCTCCTGGACGACCTGATCCTCCAGCTCCGGGACAGTCTGGGCGCCACGATCGTTGTGGTGACCCATGAATTGGCCAGCATCTTCGCCATTGCCGACAATTCCGTCTTTCTGGACGCCGCCGCCGGAACGATGATCGCCGCCGGCGACCCGAAGAGCCTGCTGGCGGAAGCGACGGACCCGGTGGTGCGGAATTTTCTGACCCGGGGCGGTTCCCTGGCAGACGGCCGCCCTGCCGCGATTGGGGAGGGATGCTGATGAAACTTCAATTTCCGAGAAAACCTCTCCGCATAATCCACCGTACCGGTTACGGGAGCTATCGGTGGTGCCCCCTCCTTCCGGGACTGGAACAAGAAAGTGCAAAAAACAATATGTTAAAATATTATGGAGCCCGGATATGAGCAAGCAGGCTAACATGAAAATGATCGGCCTTTTCGTCGTCGGGGCGGTGGCCTTATTGACGGCGGCCGTCGTCATCTTCTCCTCGGGTAAATTTTTCCAGGAGCGGAAATTTTTTTCCCTGTACTTCGACGAATCCATACGGGGCCTGAATACGGGCTCTCCGGTCTATTTCAAAGGCGTCAAGGTCGGCGCCGTTGCCGACATCAGGCTCTTTTACCATCCGGAAAAAGAACTGCTGTTGAGCGCCGTCATTATCGAACTCGATCAGGACCGCGTTGTGAATCTAAGGACCCGGGAAAAGGTGGAAACCGAGGCCAAAGCCGTTCAATATCTCGTAGAAACACAGGGATTGAAAGCCCAGTTGGACATCCAGAGTCTGGTGACGGGACAGCTCATCATCACCCTGGATTTTCATCCCGAAAGACCAGCGATCTTTCACAATTATCTTAACGAATACGGAGAGATACCGACAATACCCACCCAGTATGAGGAATTGACAAGGGCGCTCCGGGATCTGCCGATCAAGGAGATGGCCAAGAAACTCGATAAAATTATCGAAGGGATAGAAGGCATCGTCAATTCACCGGAGACCAGGGAAGGGGTCAAATCACTGGCCCAGGCCGGAAAAGAGGCCCAGCAGATGATAAGAAAGATGAATGAGCAAATAGGTCCGGTCCTCGCGGATCTCAAGGCAACCTCCGGGGCGGCCCGCGGGGCCTTCCAGCAGGCGGAGAAGACCCTGGCCATGTCGGAAGGGGTACCCGGACAACTGGCCGCCGATGCCAAAGAAACGTTGGCCCAGACCAAGGCCACCCTGAAGAAGGTGGACGACAACCTCGCCGCCATGAAGAGATTCACCCAGGGAAATACGGAGGTCGCCTATCAACTGGAGGAGACCCTGCGGGAATTTTCCGGTATCGCCCGCTCCCTGCGCACCCTGACGGACTATCTGGAAATGCATCCCGAGGCGGTCTTTACCGGCAAGAAGAAGACAGGAGGTGAAAAGCGATGAAAATTGGATGGCCGCTGTTCCTGCTGGTGGCATTGGCACTCTCCGGCTGCGGGGTTTCGCAGTCACCACGCTTCTATACTTTGAATACGCTGGCGGCGCCGCCAGGACCGACAGCCGCCGCGGCAACCAAAGACGCCTCCCTTATCGGTCTCGGCCCCGTCGCCATTCCGGATCGGTTGAACCGTCCGCAAATCACCAGTCTATCCGGAGAAAACGAAATCACCGTTGCGGAGTTCGACCGCTGGTCCGGATCGCTGCAAGAGGAAATATCCCGGACGGTTACGGAGAATCTATCCATCCTCCTGCCCTCGTATCGGGTGGTCTCCCTTCCCTGGGGACGGAGGCTGAACTTAGACAGGCAGATCGCCATCGACATCCTCCGGATAGACGGCAAACTCGGCGGGCAGATCATCCTGAAGGCCAACTGGGCGGTCACCGTCACGACCGACAGCGGAGCGAAAACCGTCCTGGTCCGGTACACGGAAATCACCGAAGACATGAGCGGGCCTGATTATACCGCCTATGTGGCGGCTCAGAGCCGGGCATTGGCAAAGTTGAGCCGGGAGATCGCCGCCGCGGTAACCTCCCCACCAAAATAAGGTTCATCCGACGGACGCGTACTTTTATATCTTTCAGGACGAACCATGCGGCAAAATGACGAGCCGATGTTTACAGAAAGACCGTCGCCAAACCACATAGGTTGTCACTGCCCCTGAGTTTCAAAGAAAAGATCATCGTGACTTGAGAAAACTGACTTCCTATACTCCATCCCTTCAAAAGCAATGTCTTATCAATAATATAGAAGCGGACCCGATCGGTGGAAAGGGTCCGCCCCCCGGTCGGAACATCGCCGATGAAGGTGAGGTCACCGCTTCCCTTCCGGAGCGCTAAAAGCCCATTCGCCTGGATGGATTTGGGATAAAAGAAATTCACCAGGGATAGACGGGTCTTCTTCTTTGCCCGATCCGTCTGGATAAAGGGGTTTTCTTTCCCGGCCAGGGCCTTCTCGGACGCCTTTTTTCCACGATCCGGCAGGAGGGGTTGTCGGGGCGGAGGAAAGATCACGAAAAGGCGGACCTTCCGGAAACGGCGGGTTTAAACTGTGCCTTCTTGAAGATCACGCCCCGGATGCCCGGCCGTAGGCACGGCGCATGGTTCCCGACATCTCTCCCAACCACACCCGGTTCATGACGCCCCAGGTGATGGAGGCGTACACCAGAAAGTCATCACCGAATCCTGTTGACATCACTTCCGCATACACCAGCTTCGCCAAGAGCTCCCGCTCGCCGATCCGGGAAGCGGCAATTAAGGACGACGGGCTGGCCTGTTTCCCTGAGGCCGGACACGCTGGCATCTTCACGGCAGCGGACGATCCCGAAATAAGCCGACCCAAAACAATTCCCTCCCAAGGAGCATTCGCCGCGTACTATTTCGCCTCGTTCACATTTTTTTGGCTTTTGGCTGTACACCATTAAACCTCATCAATCCTTCAACAGAAATTATTGACGACATCGTAAAAAGTCCATATGCGGCGTTGCGCTTCATCCTTCGTCACTGCGACGTACGCCCAAGTACGTCTCATTCCTCAGGATTCGTGCGCCTTGCCTCTGGAGCTTTTTAAATCGTCGTCTCAATGATGACTTTTTACCAGGTCATCATTATTGAAAACCGGATAGTTCAGTGAAATCGACCTTCTCTGTTGTCTTCTTGCATTGACACCGTTCCGTCTTTTGTTTTATAAAATAAGAAAGATCGATTTTCATGTCGTTAATTTCGATAGGGAGAACTCTCACGATTAATCGGGTCGTATTGGGAGATCGAGCGAAACGCCGCTCGGAGTGGAAGTTGATCGCCCTCGTTCTGGCTCTGGCACTACCGGCCGTTTTTGCCGCCCCCTCCTGGGGGACCGACGTCTGTTCCGGCGATCAGCCCTATATCTTCACCTTTACCAATCAGTGTGCCTTCCCGGTTTGGATCGGACAGCACGACAGCACGGACTCTAAATCCTATCCCCCTCAGGACGGCAACTGGGCCCTGGCCGGACGGTGCAAACAGCATGCGGACTGCGCTTCCGGGGTCTGCGATACGGTAAAAGGACAGTGCACCTGCGCACAAGCGGCGGATTGCAGCGGCGGGGCGTCCTGCACGGGCGGACTGTGCAGCGTCACCGCCGTCTTCTGCATGCCGAAGCTGTGGACGTCCGGGGTCTTCTGGCCCCGGACCGGCTGTGTAAAAACAGGGGACAAACTCAACTGCCTCACCGGCCAGTGCAACCCGGCGGGTGGAACGGAAGGGCTCGTGGACTGTGCGGTTCAAAAGACAGGACCCATGTCCCCCATCTCGCTCTTCGAGGCCACAATCAATACGGACAATGTGAATTACGACGTCAGCATGGCCTCCGGGTACAATCTGCCAGTCAATGTCACCCCGATCGGCGGCTGTCATAAACTGGCGGGCATCGCCTTCCCGCAAAACAAGGTGGCCTGTTTCGCCAGCGCCTGCCAAGGCGATCTGAAGGCCTCCTGCCCGTCGGTTCTGCAAAAGAAGTCCGGAAGCACTGTCATCGGCTGCGATTGGCCCTGCCATCTATGCACCAGCCCCAACCCGCCGGCGGAATTGAAGTGCAGCGACTATATCCTGAAGGACGCATCGGGCAACGACACGGATGTAACCAGTGATTGCAGCAACGCCGCAACGGCGGTTACGGCCGGGGGCAACATCGGCATCAATAACCCCCAGCAGCCCCTGAAAGCAGGCCATCCCGCCGTATTGACGATCACGGCGAGCAGCGGCTATACGATTCAGAACGTCACCGGGTGTAGCGGCGCCCTGTCCGGGACGACCTATACGACCGGGAACATCACCGCCGACTGCATCGTCTCGGCCACCTTCAGCCCCACCGCGGGCGGTGCCGCCACTACAGCCACATTAGCCTTCGGACTGCCCACATATGTCCAAATGTACTGCGCGAAAAGCTATCCCGACGATCGGACCGGGGACGACGTCCCGGTCATGGCCTCCACCAACCAGGGGACGCCGGTGGCCTTTTCTACCCAGGATTGTTTCCCCGACAAGCAGTTCGTCGTTCCGACCTACCCCACGGGCTATTCTCCACCGGCCGGACAGGGTGTCTGCCTGTACATCCGCTCGCCCCAGATCGACATTCCCCATTTCAACGACTACAACTGGTTTGACTTCAAATTGAACAAAGTGAGGTATTGCGGCGGCGCGCCGCCGGACTATGCAGACCCCCTGCCTGACGGAACGCCCTGCGGCGGCTATATGACGACGGCGAAATATTTTGATGACGGCATGGGGTACGCCTGCCGTACGGTGAGCTTTACGGACGCCAACGCGAAGACGCAGAAGGCCCATCTCTGTCTGCCGCCGACCACCAGCGGCCTTGGGCAGTGCAAGGAGAGCGAGCACGATGGCACCACCAAACTGAGGGCATTCCGCGGCGTCGGCGGCCCGTTCAATGCAGCCTGGATCACCGCCGGCCACCAGGCGGGAGACGGTGAAAAGCCCTACTACGAGATCTTCAAAAAGGCCTGCCCCAGCGCCTATGCCTGGCAGTACGACGACGATTCCGGGGGCTTCCAGTGTTTCTTCGAATCGATCTCCTCGGCCGCCGTGCAGGACTTCAAGGGTTTTAACATCACTTTCTGCGGCATTGCAAAGGAACCGGGGCTGGCTGACGCCATCGACATCCTCCTCCTCTGCGCAGGGGTGCAGGCCGCCGTCCCCGACGTCTCGGCCTGGAACAACAGCGGCAAGATCGGCCTTTCCGACGTGCTCTACATCCTGCAGAAGGTGGCCGCACTGAGATAGGTCAGGTTTCGATCACCTGATCGATAAGGATCCTTTGAATACCTTGTGGGAATAAAAGGACAGATCTTTTTCTCCAGGAGAAGAAAGAGAGGCGCTCTTCACAACAGGGCTTGCTCTGCGCCCGATCTCCGGTGATAGATCGGCTTCTCTGAGGCTGAACTTGGACAAACAGATTGCCATCGACACCCTCAAATCGGGGATATTGCTGCCTCCCTCCTACCATTGAGCAATTCGGATGTTTATCCAACCTTTCGATCAGAAATAATAACGATCATTCCTTCAGGGGGCCTTAATACTTCTGGTACGATTACATCCGGCATGACGCAGCTAAAATATTGGCGTGTCGGTTATGTCTCCCCAAAAAGCGCCTTAAATAGACTTCCCGACGAGAGATGCTCCCAAATGATGAGCCGATGGTTCCAGAAGACCTCCTTCGAACCATATACCTTCTCACTACCCGCGAATTACAATAAAGTATTCCTTGACTTGAGAATACTGTGCTTCTACGGTCCGTACCGTTGGAAGCGATGTCAAAAAAATTACTCGAATGAAAGGACGCCTCATGAAACCCGCTATTGTGATCGTCGACATGCTCAAGGACACCCTGGAAGGGGCTCATCCGACGCCCATAAAGGAGCTGGGACGCGAGATCGTGCCCTCAATCAACCGCCTCACGGCCGCTGCCCGGGAGCGTTCCATCCCCGTGATCTTCTCCATGGACAGCTTCCTGCCCGGAGACTTCATCTTCCAGGGCAAAATGAAGAATCACTCCCTCCGTGGGACGAAGGGGGCCGAGGTGACGGACCTGCTCATACAGTCCGCAACGGACATCTACTCACCCAAGCGCCGCTTCAGTGCCTTCTACAAGACGGACATCGACCAGACCCTAAGGCTCTTCGGGGCCGACACGGTGGTGCTCTGCGGCATCGCGACCCACTGGTGCGTTCTTTCTTCGGCCTTCGACGCCCTGTCGAACGATTTCCGCGTCGTCATTCTCGAGGACTGCTGTGCGAGCTTCAGCCGCGAGATGCACGAAAGCTGCCTCGACATTTACCGGGAAAGCCCACTACAGCCACTGCTCTGTGTGATGAAGCTCGATGCCTTCCTGGCCAAGATGGAGGGGGAATGAGAGATGACATGGGGCAAGTATCTTGAAATATTATATCTTCTCCAAATAACATGTATTTCAGTACTTACCCTTTATGCTACCCCAAAATAAGACGGTCGCGTGGAAAGACATTTATTCCTCCCCCTTCAAGGGGGAGGTTAGTACGGGGATGGGGTAGGTAATTACAGGAGATGGCGGGGAATTAAGCCACCCCGCCGGCACCGCCGGTAACGAAGCCTTTGGAGGCGGGACCGGTATCCGCGGGCGTGCCGGCGATCCGGGCGAGATAGGAGGCCCCCAGTTTTTCCAGGTGATCGTCCACATTATCGAAGTAGTTGAAATGGGACTGCTCCTCCTCGATTATCGTTTCAAACAGCTTCATCGTGGCGCTGTCGCCGTTTTCCCGGCAGACGAGGACAAACTGGTTGTAAATGTCCATGGTGTCGTCCTCCAGGTCGGCATCGAAGGAGAATATCTCCTCCACCTTCTGCCCCTTGCGCACCTTGTCGGCGGGCTCCGTAGTGGGCTCCCCACCCAGTTCCTTGATTCGTTCGGCAAACATCTCCGCATGACGCATCTCGTCGATGGCGATGAGCTTCACGTTTGCCGCCAATTCTCCGTAATCCATATCGTCGAGGTTGTAGTGCTGGTTCATATACTGATGAATCGCCTGCAGTTCCATAGCCCTGGCCTTGTTCAACGCATCGATGACCTTTGCCTTCCGCGCCTCCTTGCTTTTGTTTGCCATCATCCGCCTCCTCGTTTTTATTTACTATCAAGATTAATTATTATCGCCGGAAAGTCAAGGGCTGCTGCCACTTTGCGACATCGAAACCGATGAGGTTTTCCATCATTGACTGATTTTGATTATCATGCAAGATTATCGCATATTAGTAAGAAAATAAACTGTGCTGCCATGGTCAGAAGTTCGGTAGGGACGTTATAAACCATTTTCATCCTTCGCGGGTGCCGCCCCGGCATGAAAATTTATATGAATGCTCCGTTAATGACCAACAAGAAAAGCCGGATCGCCCTCATCGGTCTCGCCGCCTCCCCGGCCGGCGCCGCCAACCTGGATTATTTCCTGGTCAATATTTCTATCATACCGATTTCAAGACACTTTCAGGTATCAACGTCCGTAAGCGACCGGGTCCTGATCATCCTGGGCCTGATCGCCGTCGCCACCCTTATGGACAACAATACAAATCGAGATCCGCATAAGGCATAAACTAATTTTCAGGAGGTCAAGAATATTATGAAGAAAGACCATTTCGGTTCCACCCTGCTCAAGATGTTGATTGTTTTGACGGCGGCTTGCGGCTTCTGGAGCGCCGGCGCCTTCCTCCCGGGCAACGCGCGGGCGGACGATGCCCGGGAAGCAACCCAGTTGGTGGGAAAAGCCCGGTACACCTTCCAGAACTTCACCGCCGGCAAAGACGGCAAACCGTTCCGTAATCTCGTGAAAAAGGCCAAAGGGATCTATATCTGCCCGCAGATGATCCGCGGGGCCTTTGTGATCGGTGCTTCGGGAGGCACGGGGGTCTTCGTGGTACGGGAGCCGCAGACTGATACCTGGCTGGGACCGGCTTTCTATACCATCGGCGAGGTCAGCTTCGGGCTTCAGGCCGGTGGCGAGGCTTCGGAAATAATTCTCCTGGCCATGACGGAAAGGGGCGCCAACGCCCTCCTCAACAGCAGTGTGAAACTGGGGGCGGATGTCACAGTGGCGGTGGGTCCCGTGGGGGCCGGTGCGGATGCCTCGACGGCCAATCTCAGCGCGGACATCTTGACCTTCGCCCGGTCCAAAGGTCTCTACGGGGGGGTGTCCCTGAAGGGGGCGGTAGTGAAAATCCGCGCCGGGCTCAACGCCGCCTATTACGGCAAGCCGGCCACGCCCACGGACATCCTGGTGAGGAAAAACGTCACCAATCCTCAAGCGAAGGAATTGTTGAAGGCCATTGCCAAGTCTGCCGGCGGCAGCGGCGGCAAATGATGTCGGTCCCCGGCCCGGCGGCTTACCTCCCCAGCGAGGAGGTAAGCCGCCGGGAACCGAGGGGGCGCGGTGCAGCCCCGTCCTTGACATTCTAACTGATTCCGGCCCTCCGGCATGGGGATGCAATCATATTTCCTGTTTCTCACCGAAGTCGCAGCGCAGGACAAAGAAGTCCTCCTCCAGGGAGGTGCGAATCGCGTAGGGCAGTTTCTTGAAGAGGCGGATCATGGAGGCGTTCCGGGGCGATGTGTAGGCCGTCATGCCGGAGAAGCCGTTGTTCATGGCCCCCTGGGCAAGTTTGCTCAGGATGACATGGGCAATACCCTTCCCCTGCCAGTCCTTGGAGACGGAAAAGGCGGCTTCCACGCGATTGTGGGCCGGTTCGAGGTTGTATTCGCCGACGCCGATCACCCTTTCGAGCCCGCCGTTCCCCGTGACGGCAACGATGGTCATGTTCTTGATGTAGTCCACCTGGTAGATCTCCTTCAACTGATCCTGGTAGAAGGTGGTCCGCAACTGAAAAAACCGGGTCGAGACATCTTTGTCGTCCATGGTGTAGAAATGCTCCTGGATGGGACGGATGTCGGTGGGCTTGACGGGACGGAAGGCCACCCGTACGCCCCCGTATTCCCTGGTTTCCTCCAGCCATTGGGGATAAACGCCGAAGAGGGATTCATCCAGGGTCCGTTCCGCGCTGATCAGCCCCCGCTCTTTGGCCCGCCGAAAGAGCTCGTCGCGAAACGAGGGATGGGCGATGCTGATCAGGGCCATGGCGCGTTCCTGGAGACTCTTGCCGAAAAGATTGACGACGCCGTATTCCGTAACGACATAATGGACGTAACTCTTGGGGATAAACACCGCCCCGCTGCCTAACTCCGGCACGATATTGCTCTGCCGTCCGTCCGGAGTCGTGGCGGCCAGCACCAGGATCGATTTACCGCCCATACTGGCCAGGGCCCCCACGACGAAGTCGGCCATCCCCGTGACGCCGGAGAAATAATTCTGCGGGAGGGCGTCGGCGGCGACCTGACCGGTAAGATCCATGGCGGTGGCGGCATTGACCGCGGTCATGCGCTCCTGCTGGGCGATCACGATGGGATTGTTTACATAGTCGGCGGGATGAAATTCCACCGCCGGATGATTGTGGAGAAACCGGTACAGATCCCCGCTCCCTACGGCGGTTCCCGCCACGAGCTTTCCCTCGTTGATCTTCTTAAAGCGGTTCGTGACCACCCCCGCCTGCATGAGTTCCATAAACCCATCCGTCATGAACTGAGTGTGGACCCCCAGATCGTTCTTCTGATGCAGCGCCTTCAGAATTCCCCCGGTAAATTCGCTCAACCCCACATGCACGGTGGCGCCGTCCTCAATGAGGTCGGCCACCGACGCGGCAATTTTCCGGATCGTCTCCGTCTCCTGCGGTCCGGACAGGACCGGCAGGGCCTGGTCAAATTCCACCAGGACGTCGATATCCCGCAGATGGAGGAAGGTGTTGCCGTTGATCCGGGGCATCTCCCGGTTGACCTGGGCGATGACGAGATCGGCCGCCTGGGCCGCCGCCCGGGTAATATCCACGGACACCCCCAGGCTCATCCAGCCATATTCGTCAGGGGGACTTACCTGGATCAGGGCACAGTTAACGGGGAGTTTGCGGGAGCGGAGCAGCCGGGGAATGGTGGCAAATCCCATGGGGGTGAGAAAACGCCGAATCCCCCGCAATTGTTCCGTCTGGCCGGAACCCTGATAGATGCTCCGGAAGGAATAGATATGCTCCAGTTCCTGTTTATAGGCCGCCATATCGATGGCGGCCTCCATCGCCAGCAGGCGGAAAATTTCCAGATCGGAGAAACGGGCGCGGTTTTTGATCAGGGCTTCCGCCAGATGAACCGGCGAACCGCAGGCGGAAGCGACAAAGACCCGCTGGCCGGACCGAATCATGCCGATGGCTTCTTCCGCCGTCTTTAATTTCCGTTGATATTCGTTCATGATGTCAACCATTTCTGCCTATAAGCTATTCCACCCAGCGGGTGAATTCTTCCCATGACGCCCGGGGCCGCGTAAAATGATTGAGGGGATAGGTCTCGTCCGGATAGCCCAGGGCCATCCCTACGACCACCCGCCGGTCATCGGGAATGCCGGCGATGCCCCGGAGGAGGTCCGCATAGACCACCGCCGCCGCCATGATGCAGGTCCCCAGCCCCCGGTCGTAGGCCAAAAGACAAATTGTCTGGGTAATGAGACCGATATCGAGCATGCCATACTCCACCCGCAGTTCCCGGGGCAGGCACGCCACCAGGAGGCAGGGGGCATCGAAAAGTCCCGTCATCCCCAGATAGTAGCGGTTGCGGGCCTCCTTGTCCTCCCGGGGGATCCCCAGGGTTTCAAGGACGATCCGGCCCAGGGCGCCGTAGCGATCCTTCATCGCCGGCGGCCATTTTTCCGGCATGGGGACATCGGGGGACGGCAGGGCACCGCTCAGAGATTTTTCATAATTCTGACGTTTGAATTCCGCGAGGGGCCGGCCGGTAAGGACGTAGAATTCCCAGGGTTGGGTGTTCCCCCATGACGGCGACCAGCGGGCATCCGCCAGAATTTCTTCGAGTACCGCTCGGGGCACCGCGTCGGATTTGAATTTCCTGATGCTGCGCCTCCCCTTGACCGCCTCTTTCAGTTCCATAACATGCCTCCCAAATCGATATTTTCTGGTGATAATAAGCCTCTTAAAGCTGTTGCATAAAATGCAATTATTTTAAAATTTTGTTTTATTTAATAATTTCATTTGTTTGCTTGCGAAGGGCATCGGCATGCCGCCATTGGGCAGACCGTTAACCTCCTTTCGTCTTTACGGGCGCCTTGGCCCGTGCCGCCCGGATATTTCGGCGCCTATCTTCGGAGAGCAAACACCCGGCGACGCACTTTTCCCGGCACTCGCCGTCACAGGGTTCGACGTGAATCGTCACCGTCGTGTGGGGAAATTGCGCCTTGATCCGTTCCGAGAGCTCCATGGCAACGGCGTGGGAATCCTGGACCGTCATCAGGGGCTCCACCTTCAGATGAAACTCAACGAAGCGGAAATGTCCCGCCTTCCGGGTCCGCAGGTCGTGATAACCGTGAACGACCGCCCCCTGAGCACGGATCGCCTGACGTATCCACTCCACCTCCACCCGGGGCAGATGGACGTCCAGGAGGTCCTTGGCCGCCTGGGCGGTAAGGTCATAGGCCGCCTTCATGATCAGCAGGGCCACTCCCAATGCCACGGCGGAATCCAGCCAGTAAAATCCCCTTTCGGGGAGCAGCCATTCCGTGACCCAGATCAGGGTCAGACCCCCCATGACGCCGGCGGAGGTATAGACGTCGGTGCGGAGGTGCCAGGCGTCGG
>ERZ795049.5327-NODE-5327-length-11974-cov-5.951674_pt1 | contig 11974 bp, 9 predicted proteins | sample MGYA00375133_ERZ795049 | MGnify/ENA primary metagenome ERZ795049 (study PRJEB30178, sample SAMN05720147) | activated sludge metagenome | isolation source: anaerobic digester from wastewater treatment plant | place: Japan | collected 2015-04-20 ...
CGGGTCAGGTTCTCCAGGTCGGACATCCAGCCGATGATCGGCTGGCCGTAGGGATGGGCGACGAAGGCGGTGGCCAGGAAATTTTCCCAGAGCCGCCCCTCCGGCTGGGTGTCGTAGGACCGGCGCCGCTCCTCCATGACCACGGCCCGTTCGCTGTAGAACTCGCGAAGCACCGGGTTCATCATCCGGTCCGATTCGATGGCGGCCCACAGCTCCAGCTTGTTGGCGGGCAAACTGACCAGATAGGTCGTGCCGTCCTTGCCCGTGAACGCGTTGTAGCCCGTGCCGCCGTTCCGGGCGTAGATCTCGAAAAACTCCTCCCGGACCGTATACCGCGCCGCCTCTTTTTCAAGCGCGGCCAGTTCCTCCTCCAGACGGGCGATCCGCTCCCGATCGCCTTTTGCGCGCCTGGCCTTTTCCGCCACGAGCGCCCGGGCCGTCGCCTCGATCCGCTCCAGAAGCGGCCTTTCCGCGGCGTAGTCCCTCGTTCCCAGGGTCTTCGTCCCCTTGAAGAGCATGTGTTCCAGGAGGTGGGCAACGCCCCGTTCGTCGCTGCGCTCGTCCGCGCTTCCCACGCGGTAGCGGATCCAGGCCGAGACCGTCGGCGAGGCGTGGCGCTCCACCATCAGGAGCTTCATGCCGTTCGCGAGCGTGTGCTCTCGGACCGCCTCCTCCAGCCACTGGGCGGAGGCCGGGGTGGCCGCCGCCAGCAGCAGGACGACCGCCAGCAGCTGCTGCATCGCCCCCCTGATTCCTTTCCCCTGTTTCACCGCACTCCTCCCGGAAAATTCATCCCGTTTCCCCGATCACCGGGACAAATTCCGTTGTCCCGACGAAACGCCATGCCCCCCCGGAGATTCCATCCCGCACGCGCGGGATGGATGCAAAAAATGGGAGGCATGGTCATGAAAAGGGGGCCATCCCCGCATGCGCACCGGACGTTTGCATGTCGAGGTCGACGCTCCGTGGCCGGCCCCGCACCGACGGGTCCGTTTCGGGGCCGGATTCCCAAAGGTCTATTATCAGAAAACCCGGCGGATTCCCACCCTCTTCAAACCACGATCCCGTCGGATCCGAAAAGGCGATCCCGCGGGCGCACGTCGGCGAGCTTTTGGCTCTTCCCTGTCCCCGCGGGCGGGGCGAATTCTCCTTTGCATTCCGCCCCCCATTTGATATGGGTGTCTATCCGCCCGGACCATCCGGATGGACCCGTCACACACAAACCACACGCTAAGGAGGCGCCTGATGGCCGAAAAACAGTGGGATCGTCCGCCGGAGATGCAGATCGATCCCGGGAAGCGGTATCACATCCGCATGGAAACGGGTCGCGGCGCGATCGAGCTTGAGCTCTACCCGGAACATGCCCCCAAAACCGTCAACAACTTCGTCTTCCTCGCCCGAGAGGGGTTCTACGACGGCGTGACGTTTCACCGGGTGATCGCGGATTTCGTGATCCAGGGGGGCGATCCGACGGGAACGGGCCGGGGTGGACCCGGATACCGGTTCGAGGACGAATGCCGGGGCAACCCGCTCCGCCACGATAGCCAGGTCATCTCGATGGCAAACGCCGGGCCGGACACGAACGGGAGCCAGTTCTTCATCACCCATTCCCCGCAGCCGCACCTGGACGGAAAGCATACCGTGTTCGGAAAGGTCGTGAGCGGGCAGGCGGTCGTGAACGCCATCCGCCAGGGCGACTGCATGGAGCGGGTGACCGTCAGCGAAACGGCGCCCGGCGCGCCGGGATAGGATCCGACCGCATGCCGGATCGACGCGCGGACGGGCGTTCGGTCATCCGCCGCGCAAAGGGAACGGGTCGCATGGAAGAACGGTTCGACCTGATCGTGATCGGCGGGGGGCCCGGGGGCCACGCCGCGGCCGAGACGGCGGCGCGCCTCGGGGCGCGGGTCTGCGCGATCGAACGGGACGGCTGGGGCGGAACCTGCACCCACCGGGGCTGCATCCCGACGAAGGCGCTGCTGGCCTGCAGCGGCCATTACGCCGCCCTGAAGCGCCTCGGGCGCCTGGGAATCGGGATCGGCGAAGCCTCCTTCGACTTCGCCGCCATGAAGCGCCACCAGGGGCAACTGGTCCGGATCTCCGCCCTGGGCGTCCGCAAGTCCCTCGAGGCCGCCGGTGCGGTGCTCAAGGAGGGCGAGGGACGCCTGCGCGCCCCCGGCGAGGTCGACTGCGTCACGCCGGACGGCCGCCGTGAAACCCTGCATGCAAAAAACGTCTGCCTCGCCTGGGGTTCGTCACCCCTGCTCCCGGCCGGTTTCGTCCCTTCGGCGCGCATCCTGACCTCCGACGGCCTCCTGGCCCTCCCGAATTTGCCCGAGCGCATCGCCATCGTCGGCGGCAGCGTGATCGGGGTGGAGTTCGCGACGCTCCTGGCGGAACTGGGCTGCCGGGTGACGCTCTGGGAACTCCTGGATCGTCTGATTCCGACGGAGGATCCGGATCTGGGAGGATTTCTCGCACAGGAACTGAAGCGACTCGGCGTCGAGATCCGCACGGGTGTTCGGATGACGGCGATCGAGGAGGACGAAGACGGGGTGGCGCTGACCGCCGAACCGGCTGAACGGGACGGGGAAACACCGGCGCTTCAATGGCGGGGGACCTGCGTCCTTCTCGCCGCCGGGCGCAGACCCAGCCTGGACGAAGACGCCCTGAAGCGCCTTGGGATCGATTACGGCCTCCAGGGAATCCGGGTCGACACCCGCCAGCAGACGACGGTCCCGGGCATCCAGGCCGTCGGGGACGTGACCGGCGGGATGATGCTCGCCCATCGGGCGATGCAACAGGGGCGCGCCCTGGCCGATCGCCTCTTCGGCGCCGGCACGATTTCCTGCGACGAGCGGGCGGCGCCGGCGGTCATCTACACCCATCCTCCGATCGCCCGGGTTGGCCTCACGGAGCAGGAGGCCGCCGCCCGCGGGATCGAGATCGAGATCGTGCGGCCGGACTACGCCGCGAATATCATGGCCCGCGCGGAACTCGTTCCCACGGGCTTCGCCAAGCTGCTCTTCCACCGGGGGACCTTCGCGGGCGCCGCGGTCGCGGGCGAGGCGGCCGGGGATCTCATCGCCCCCCTGGCGCTGGCCGTCTCCGCGAATCTCGGACGGAGGGAACTGGCGAACTGGATCCTCCCCCACCCGAGCCTGAGCGAACTCCTGAACGTTTAGAACCCGATCCAGCGGACGAATTCCACGGTTTCACGCCGGAGGGACCGGTAACCGTTCACCGGGGCGTCGAGGTCCGGATACCCCGCCGACAGGGCGAGGATGATCGCGATATCCTCCGAAATCCCCAGCTCCTCGCGAACGATCGCCGGATAGCCCGTGGGCATTGCCTGCGGAACCGCCCCCAGGCCGGCGGCGTGGGCGGCAAGCAGAAATGCGTGCACGAACGCGCCAAGGTCGAAAATCGACCAGGGGGACAGGGTCTTGTCCATCCCGACGAAGATCACGCAGGGCGCGCCGAAGAACATGAAGTTTCTCATGTAGCTCTCGGTAATCCGCTCCTGGTCCTTCTCCGGATCGATCCCCAGGGCCTGGAAGCGCCGGTTCCGGTGCGACAGGGCCCGGGTTTCATGGGCCTTCGGTAGAACCCGGGCGAAGGGGATGTGCGGCTCCATCGGCGTCCCCTTCACGACGTTGTCGTGCATCCTCGCGGCCACCGCGTCCTTTTTCTCTCCCGTTGCAACGAACACCTCCCAGGGCTGGGTGTTCTGGTATGAGGGGCTGCGGTTGGCCGCCGCGATCAGACGCTCCAGCACGTCCCTCTCCACCGGCCGGGATAAAAACGCCCGACGGCTCGAACGGGTCTCCATCGTTTCGAACAGTTCCATCGTGACCTCCTTATGATTCACGGTTTCAGTTCCAGCCGATACTTCGCATGCTTCTCAATCATGGCGTCGCTGAACCACCAGGCCCGCTTCTCGCCATCCATGAAGGGACGGATCTGATCCCGGTTGTGCCGGTCGAAAAGCCGTCCCGACACGCCGCCGGGCAGGACGGCGTAGACCCGGTCCGGATCCCCCAGGTCGGCCACCATCCGGAGCGAGGCCGAGACGTTCACCGCGTAGGGCTTGTTGAAATCGTAGATCCCGCGATAGAGGGTCTCCGGGGAACCGCCCATGGGATGGGATCCGCCGCCCACCAGCCCCCGGCCGAAGCCCTCCCGGCGGAGCGGGCTGACAAACTCGATCCGGTGCAGCTTCCCCCACTGCCAGCGGGCGGGATTGTCTCCGAGCGTATCCTTAAGCTCGTGCGCGGCCTCCCGTCCCGCCTCCCGGAAGAGGTCCGCCATCGTTTCCCGCCGCGGCGTTGACACATCGTCGAACCAGGGGGATTCGCCCGCGAGCACCATGGCCCGGAGGCGCTCCTCCCAGAAATACCAGTTGTCCAGCATCAGTCCGGCCAGTTCCGGGCCGAGCTCGTCCTGGAAGACCCGCCGAGCAAACTTGATCCAGACGGCATGGAAGATCGCGGGCCCGCTTCGGCCGGCATAGTCGTAATAATCCCACTTGTTCAGAATCCGGCCCATCTTCTCGGTCTCCTTCGCGCCGAGGAGGACCCGCGCCATGACCGGGGCGACGTCGCGGGCCAGGAGGTTCATCATATCCCGCTGGTAGAGCCAGTTTTTGTGGGCCGAAACCTTTCCCGGCGCGTCCAGCAGCTCCGCCAGGCGACGGTAGCGGAACGACGGGGACAGATGGGTGGAATAGGCATACGGGTAATCCCGGGTCACCGTCATGTGATTGCAGGTCCCGAGCCAGCCGCGGGGCGGATCGTAGCGGGCCGGCATTTGCGCGTACGGGATCCAGCCCCGCCAGGGGTCGCTCCCGTCCCTGACCTCGACCGGCAAAAGACCGTCCCCCCGGGCGCGGATGGGCAGCCGCCCGGTCGTCTGCCAGCCGATATGGCCGTCCACGTCGGCGAAGACGAAGTTGAGCATGATCGTCGTGACGTTCCCAAGCGCCTGCCGGACCTGCCCGACGGACCGCGCCGTGAAGAGCCGCTCCAGCCCGATGGAGGGCCCCATCGTCTCGAAGGGCGACCAGCGGACCGTCACCGCCTTCTCCGCCTTCTCCGCCTTCTCCGCCTCGAGACCGGGAAACAGGCCGCTGATCACGGGACCCCGCCGGGTCAGCCGCACCTGGACCGTTTCCTCCCGAAAGCCGCCCCGGGCCTTCTTGTCGCGGATGCGGATCGTCTCCGGGACGACCTGAAACGGCCGGGAGACGCGCCCCTCCAGGTACCGTCCGGGATCCTTGGGATCGAGGGTTTCGATGAAGAGATCCTGGGCGTCGCCGTAGGCGTTCGTCATGCCGATGGCGATCCGGTCGTTCCGCCCGGCGACGATTCCCGGCACACCGGGGATCGTGACGCCCACTGCGCGGAACTCCGGCGTGAAGAGCCCCGAGGGATACCAGGGCCCCGGCAGGATCCGGGCATCGAGGTGGGGATCGTTGGCCACGATGGGCTTGCCGCTGGCCGACCGCTTCGGGCCCACGGCCCAGTTGTTGCTGCCGGCCGCGAGCGGCCTGACGTCCTTCAGAAAGGCGATGAGCCCCGCGTCCCCGGACAGGATGATCTGCCGCCGCACCTCCTGCGGGGACGGTTTCCGGAAGACGGCGCCGGTCTTCCCGAGGCGCTCGTCGGGATTGATGTTGAGGGGAAAGATCTCCCGGGCCTTCTCCGGGCCGAGGCGCTCGACCAGCATCCGGGCCACGATCTCGCTCTTGAGGTTGGCCGCGGAGTCCCAGCCCATGAGGTAGATGACGGACAGCGAATCCGCGATTTCCCAAGGCTCCGGCCGGATGCCGGCCAGCTTGAATTCGACCGGCAGATCCCGTCCCTGGTGGATGAAGGCGTTGACGCCCTCCAGGTAGCGCCCCAGAAAACGCCGCGTCCGGGCATCGAGGATCGCTTCGTGCCGCCGGGCCTGGCGGACGAATCCGATCGTCCGCATGCGGATATCGAGGTTGCGCGCCTTTTCCCCCACCATCTCGGCGATCCGGCCGGCGGCGAACATCCGGGTGAGCTGCATCTGGAACAGACGGTCCTGGGCCGTCACGAACCCCTGGGCGAAGAGCGCGTCGTCCAGGGTCCGCGCGTAAATGTAGGGGGTGCCGTTCCCATCACGCACCACCCGGACCGGCGCCTGGAGACCGGACAGACGGATTTCTCCCTCCCGCTGGACAGGGTTGATGCGCAAACAGATCATCCCGCCGGCGACAACGGCGAGGATCAGGATGACGGCCAGAACGACGCCCGCCTTCAGCCATTTCATGACGCTCCCTCCCTTCTCAAGAACGTTTCAGGTTCTTGCCCTGCGACCTCGATCCCGGTCCTTTCCCGGCCATGCCCCTCCCGGGCGGACACATCCGGGGACAAGACGACATCGGCGGCGCCTTCCCCCGCGAGATACCCCGTGGAAAAGGCGGCCTGAAGGTTATACCCGCCCGTATCGGCATCGATATCCAGAACCTCTCCGCAGAAGAAAAGGCCGGGGACCTTCCGGGAGGCCATCGTGCGGGGATCGACCTCCTCCAGGGCGATCCCCCCAGCCGTCACGATGGCCGACGCCATGGGGAGGGGGGCCTTGACGTTGAAGCGCAGGGACTTGAGCAGGCCCGCCAGCCGGTCCCGTTCGGAAGCGGTGATCTGATGGCCCGGCTTGTCGTCGGGAATGCCCGTCAGCGCCAGGAAGGTCGCCACCATCTTCGCCGGCAGGAGCCCCTCCAGATGGCGCCGGAACTGTCGGCGACCGTGCCGGTCGAAATCGCGCTGCAGGCGCTCCCGAAGCCGGGCCGGCGTCAGCGCCGGTTTCAGGTCGATCGAAACGCCGACCGGCCCCGCCACCAGGGCGTCGACCACGGCAAGGCTCATGAGCAGGACGATGGGGCCGCCGATCCCGAAATGGGTGAACATCATCTCGCCCATGCGGCTCTCGATCACCGGCGGTCGCGGCTTGCGGCCGCCGATCCCGCGGCCACATTCATTTTCCGGAATCCGCCCGGGATCGATCCCGTCGGCCGGCCCCCGGAAGGCCGTCAGGCGGACGTTCCGGAGGCTCACCCCCTGCAGGCCGCGGGCGAGCGAAATCTCCCGCACCGCCAAGGGAACCAGGGCCGGACGGAGCGGGACGATGCGGTGTCCCAGCGCCGCGGCCAGGCGATACCCGTCGCCCGTCGAACCCGTCGCCGGCCAGGTCGCCCCGCCGGTCGCGAGAATGACCGCTGCCGCGGGGTAGAGGTCCCGGGAGGTTTGGACGCCAGTCACCCGCGCCGCCTCGGTCCGGATCGCGGTCACCGGCGACCCCGTCCGCAGCCGGACGCCCTGTTCCTTCAGATACGCGCGGAAGGCCGCAAGCACGTCCTCGGCGCGATCGGAGACGGGGAAGATCCGCCCGCCCCGCTCCGTCTTGGTCTCGACACCATAGCGTTCGAGAAAGGCCAGCAGGTCCTCGCGGAAAAACCGGCGGAAGGCGGCATGGAGAAACGGACCCCCCGGTCCGTACATCCCCATGAAGCCGTCGAGCTCCCGGGCGTTGGTCAGGTTGCAGCGCGTCTTGCCGCTCACGAGGAGCTTCTTGCCGGGGTGTTCCGTCTTCTCGCAGAGGAGCACCTCGGCCCCCCGCTCCGCCGCCCGGCCGGCCGCCATCATGCCGGCCGCTCCGGCCCCGATCACGACGATCCGGCGCTCGCCGCCGCCATGCGGAAACGTTGCCCGGCACGGACCCTGTTCGGCTTTGCGCGCGTTTGTCATGGCGATCTGAGTTTCCTCGCGGACATCCCGGGAACCGGTAAGACGGGCAGGAACGTTCGCCGGTTTGTCCGGACGCTTCCCCAACCCCGGTATTCATGGATAGCAGAAACGGGGCCGGATGACAATCGGAGATCTTCGAAAACCGGGCGCCCGCCCCCCGGACCCTAACTCCCGGAGCCGCGAGGACATTTTGACATCCCGCCCCCGCCCTGATATAGAGGCGGTTAGGATCGCTGGGGACGCCCCGCCGTCCGCGAGGCATCATCACGGATGCACCCTCAAGAAGGAACTTTTGCACCACCGCCTGTTTTGTCATTTCGACCGAAGGGAGAAATCTTTAAGAAACCGCCATCCTGAAGATTTCTCGTCGCTCACGCTCCTCGAAATGACATGATGCAAAAGTCTCCGTGAAGATGTCTCGTCATCCGCGCTCCCCGAAATAACATGAAGCAAAAATCTCAAGAAAGGATTAACCATGCCGACCCTGATTCTGCTCCGTCACGGCGAAAGTCTCTGGAACCGGGAAAACCGCTTCACCGGCTGGACGGACGTCGATCTGTCCGAAACCGGCAAGAACGAGGCCCTGGAAGCGGGACGCCTCCTGAAACGCGAGGGCTACCTCTTCGATCTGGCCTTCACGTCCGTCCTGAAGCGGGCCATCCGCACCCTGAACATCGTCCTTGAGGAGATGGACCTGGAGTGGATCCCGGTCGTGAAGTCCTGGCGCCTGAACGAGCGCCACTACGGTGCGCTCCAGGGCCTCAACAAGGCCGAAACCGCCGTCCGGTACGGCGAAGCGCAGGTCAAGCTCTGGCGTCGCAGCTACGAAGTTCCCCCACCGGACCTGACCCCGGAGGACGCGCGCTATCCCGGCCACGAACTCAAGTACCGGGACCTGACCGCCGCGGAACTCCCCCTCACCGAATCCCTGAAAGACACAGCCGCACGGGTGATGCCCTTTTGGCACGATGAAATCGCCCCGGCCATCCGCCAAGGTAAAAGGGTGCTCATCGCCGCCCACGGCAACAGCATGCGGACCCTCGTCATGTATCTCGACCGCATATCGGAGACGGAGATCGTCGGCTTGAACATCCCCACGGGCATCCCCCTCGTCTACGAACTGGACGAGGCGCTGCAGCCGCTCCGCCACGCTTACCTGGGCGATCCGGACAAGGTCCAGGCCGCCGCCCGCGCCGTCGCCGATCAGGGAAAGATGCGATGAGGGCCGGGCGGGGGCGCTCGTGCTCGCCGTTTGGCGGTTCTCCGGCGGTCCCTACGGAAAGCTGAGACCGAGCGCGGAAGCGTCGGCGGCCTATGAAGCCTTCCAGGTCCAGCCCGACCTGACGTACTACATCAGCGGCTCCGACGTCCATCCCAACGCCCTGATGGGCATAGACGCCTCCTGGACGCTCGCGTCCGATCTCTGGAAAAAGAGGGATCTCACCCCCGAAGGCCTGAAGGAACTCGTCCGGGGCATGCAGGCCAAAGCGCTGGAACGTCTCGCCCCCCTCCAGGGTTTCGACATCCTAGATCACCGGGACCGGCAAATCGGCACGTGGTTCTCCCTGCCCGGCCCGCATGTGTCCATCCGGATCCGGGAGGAAAACCGGGTGGAGATCTCCACGCCCCCCCTGAATACCTACCACATGGATGAATGAGGCCCACCCGATGGCATTCCGCCCGGAGATTCCGGGACATGGAAGCATCGGAAACGGCCCTTGCGCGCACCCCTTCCCCGTCCCCGTGGGTTCGCCTTTCCCGTTGACATAACCGATGATTTCCATTACAATTCAAACGATCTGGTAGAGGAGAGGATTGTTTTTGCCCGTAGGGCCGCGGCCCGAAAATGAAGTCAACCTTTTTATATTACGACTGATTTCGGGATGCACAGGTGTTTTTTTACGGTTCACGGCGGCGAGGACAGGGTTTCGCTTTAATGGATCATATATGCCGGACATAGAGGCTTCCGGTTTTTTATGCTGATTATCGACCCTGCAGAGGAAAACCGCTTCCGATTGACCCGGGTCGCGAACGTCGACCGGGCGAAGGGCAAAATCACCTGGCCCGACGGCCGCCGTTATGAAGGCGAGATTTTGCAAGGACATCTGCGGGGTCTCGGCGCCATGACCTGGCCGGACGGGAGCAGTTACAAGGGAGAGTGGGAAAACGATCTGCCGCACGGGCGGGGTGTTTTCACCTGGCCCGACGGCCGCAAAGTTCAGGGGGAATGGGAAGCGGGAAAAACCAGGGAAGACGAACGTCAGCACCGAGCGAGGGAGTCGCAACCGAAGGCGGAAGAGGAAACCCAACGGAAAGCAGAAGGAGAGGCCCGGCAAAAAGTCGAGGCGGAAGCCCGCCGCAAGGCCGAAGAAGAGGCCGGTTTGAAGGCGGAAGAGGAAGCCCGGCAACGGGCCGAGGCGGAGGCACAGCGCCAGAGAGAGAAGGAAGCCCGACTGCACGCCGAGGAGGAGACACGCCGTAAGGCCGAAACGGTAGCGGCGGTTCCGGCGACCGGGACGGTCGATGAGGAGGCCGACTTGGGCGACGAGGACGAGGAGCAGAGGCGGATCGAGGAGGAAATCCGGCAAAAGACGGAGGAACTCGCGCGGAAGAAAGCCGAGGCGGCAGCCCGGCGCAAGGAGGCAGAGGCCAGAAAGAAGGCCGAAGAAGAGGCCCGGCGTAAGGCCGAAGAGGAAGCCCGCCGCAAGGCCGAAGAAGAGGCCCGGCGTAAGGCCGAAGAGGAAACCCGCCGTAAGGCCGAAGAGGAAGCCCGCCGCAAGGCCGAAGAAGAAGCCCGCCGCAAGACCGAAGAAGAAGCCCGACGTAAGGCCGAAGAAGAAGCCCGCCGCAAGACCGACGAATCCATGCAGAAGAAAATCGGCGAGGATGCCCGGCTTCGCGCGCAAGAGGAATTCGAAAGGCGCAAAGCGGAAGCTCAGGCCAGAATACGGGCCGACGAAGAAACGCGCAGGAAGACCGCGGCGGAAACCAAGCCCCGGGCGGAAGAGCCGGCGCAAAAAATGAAGGCGGAAACGCCTCCCGTCGAGGATGCCGGAAGACCTTTCCGCCGCAGGGACGAGGGAGGACTGCTGCAGATGGCGTATCTCGCCAAACTTCAGCAGGATTCAAAGACCCTCTCGAAGGACAAACCACGGCAGCCCCTCCATCAGAAGATTACGTTGCCTTCCCCGGACCCCCAGCCCACCGGGGCCCGCCCCCTCAATCAACCCCAGCGCGGATCGAGTCCGGCTGAGGTCATCATGGACTATCCCGACGGCAGGAAATACGTCGGAGGTTGGAGCGCCGGAATGCCCGAGGGGGACGGGATCATGACTTCGCCCGACGGGTCGAAGTACATGGGCCAGTGGCGGCAGGGCAAGAAAAACGGGGTGGGAATCCTGATCACGGCCGACGGGAAGCGGATTCCCGGCACCTGGAAAAACGATGAGTACGTGGGAAAGCCTCATGGAAAAGACTGAGCGGGATTCATACGGACAGCCGATGGTCGATTTTCACTGGGAGGCGCCTTCCCTGGAAGGCGAAGGAACGATCACCTTCGAGGACGGCTCAAAATACAAGGGATCCTTCAAGGCCGGCCGCCTTGACGGTTACGGGACCTTCACCTGGCCGGATGGAAGCCGCTACGAAGGCCAGTGGCGCGAGGATCTCCCCCATGACCTGGGGACGCTCCAGCGTGCGGACAAGCGCATGTACTCCGGCGAATGGAAACAGGGCATCGCGGAGGGCGAAGGCGCGGAGACGCTGCCCGACGGCGCTCGCTACTCGGGCCAGTGGAAAAACGGCCTGCGGAACGGCTATGGAGAGATGAACTTCGCCGAGGGGAAAAAGTATAACGGCGAGTGGCGGGACGACATGCAACACGGTACGGGGGAGCTTTTCCTGACCGACGGTTCCAAGTACGAAGGGACCTGGGTGGAAAACAAGATGTCGGGCGCCGGCGTCCTGGTCTTCTGGGACGGCAAGCGATACCGGGGCGTCTGGGAAAACGACAAATTCAACGGTCACTTTGAAGTCTGATCCGTGCCGCATGAGTGAAATCACGTCCACCGAAAAGCTGCTCGACCTCATCAGGAAGAAAAAAGGCGCACTCCAGTCGTCCGCGCTGAAGGTCAAGGCGTCTCCTTCAGGCGGGAGCAAGAGAATTCCTCTGTCGCTGCCGTTCAGACGCACCGCCGGGA